>WNFX01000938.1_pt1 | contig 36765 bp, 33 predicted proteins | sample 5400111 | NCBI WGS metagenome assembly WNFX01 (sample SAMN13153363, study PRJNA577476) | soil metagenome | isolation source: 40 cm soil or saprolite under grassland replicate 1 | place: USA:California | collected 2016-06-15
GCCAAGTCTGGGGTTGACGCGACGGCAGCTGCTGACGGCGTAGCCGCCGTCGCTATTCCCCTCCGGCGATTCGAACAGCGGCATCAGGTGCAGATAGGTGAGTCCGAGCTTTTTTAAGTAGGGCAAGCGGTCGCGCAAGCCATTGAGTGTCCCGGCGAACAGATCGACGTAACACATGCCGCCGACCATCTGCTGCGACTGAAACCACGCGGAAGCGGCTTCGCGCCGCGCATCCAACTCCTTGAGCCAGGTCGGGCGTGCGAACCAGCTACGTGCTGCCGCGCCCAGGAGTTCCTCAAGGTGGTAGAAAAAGTCGTATTGTCCGCCATAAAGGCCCAACAGCAGCCCGAAGAGCCGTTCCCACTCATGCCGGAGCCGCATCTCGAACGCACGCCAGTCGGCGGGTGCGGCGTTGGCTTCGTCCCGAAAGGTGATCTCCAGGCGCGGCCACAGTCGCTCGAGTGACAAGGCCGCTTGCTGCTGAACCTGCTTTGCATCATTCATATTCTATCCCCCTATTGCAACCTGCGCTCGTCTCCCCAACGAGGTCAAGGTTTCGGTTAAAGCGCAATGTGCGCTTAGGTGATCTGCCCTTTCCAAAGCGGGAGGCATGATCGTCAAGCGTTCTAGGGCCTGTGCTCTTTGAGCCTGTGAAAGGGAGTGAGCGGGAACGATGCTTCGCCCATTCCGAGTCCTCTCTCACACAGAAGGAGCCAACAACACCATCTTCTCGTAGTATACCTGATCACCAGCATCATTGTACAGATTCTACCAGTTTAGGGGTGCGGTTCATGTTTGTGCAGAAAATGCCGCTGCTCCACCTCCATGACGCCCGCAAGGGGCGTCACTACTATACACGCTTTGCTCGCTACGCTCGCCCTGTGCTCTTCCTGCGAGCGAGAGCGAGCAAGCACCGTATATAGTAGTGACGCCCCTTGCGGGCGTCATGGGGGCGGGAGGTCACTGTGCAAAAAAGTGAACCGCACCATGCCCTCACTCAGGCCGCTTGCCATATTTGCACCGTCCTATCAGTGCTGCTAGAAGCAATGAGTTGCCCATTAGGGGACCAGCGGGCAGTCCAGACAGTGCCTGTATGGTTGCGATACACGAAAAGTTGGTCCCCCGTGGCAGCATCCCAGACCTGCACCGTCGTGTCCGCTCCACCGGAAATGATGCGCTTTCCATCACTGGACCAATCCACAGTCCATACTTTGCTAGTATGACCCTGGTAGGTGAGAAGGTGAATTCCTGTATCAGCATCCCAGACCTGCACTGTATGATCATCTCCCGCAGAGGCAATGCGCAATCCATCAGGCGACCACGCTGCAATTATCACCGATCCTGTGTGACCACGATAGATGATGGAGGTATTGCCCGTGCCAGCATCCCAGACCCGTGCTGTCTGGTCTTCACTTGCAGACACGATACGGCGCCCATCCGGCGACCACGCTGCCGACCAAACACGATCAACATGTCCAGAGTAGACAAAGAAAGTCGTTCCGCTATTAGGATCCCATATTCGGACTGTGTGGTCAGCGCTCGCAGAGGCGATACGCTTGTCATCGGGGGGAGACCATGCTATCGTATGCACCGTCATCACATGCTTAGAGTATGTGAAGAGCAGCGATCCAGTAGTAGTATCATGCACCTGAACTAGCCTATCTTCACCCCCAAAGGCAATGCGTTTCCCATCATGCGACCACACCGCGGCATTTTGCGCAGCGGTAGGATTAAAAGACAAGAACTCCTCTCCTGTAGCAGGACTCCATATCTTCACAAAATGGTCATTGCCTGTGGAAGCAATGCGTTTGCCATCAGGTGACCATTCCACGTCATACACAGCATCGTGATGGCCACGGAACGTATAGAGAGTGTGAGAAGTTGGATAGAGAGGGCGAGCAGTCCGAGAAAGGGCCCACCAGCCAACACCGCCTGCTATACCTACCGCCGTCGCCAGTCCCGCCATTCCTGCCAATACAGCCCTGCGGGAGAGCTTGCGTCTACGTAGAGGCGGTGTGGAGATATTGGGGGAAGATGGAGTAGGCAGGGTAGCTGCGTCTGGTATCGTGTGGTCAGGCGGAGCTAAAACTAGCATGTCGGCATCGAGATTCTGTTCGGCAGCTGGGGCTACAACGCTCTCGTGCTCTTTAGGTATAGGCGATGTCGAGAAACTTTTCGGCGAGGGCAGAATGAGCGTAGGTATCGAAGAAATCGATGGCCCTAATGCGCTGGCCTGCACCAATGCATTGGCAAAGGCCCGTACACTGGCAAAGCGCCGATGCGCATCCTTCTCAAGCGCTATCAGTACCACCTCTTCAAGCTCGGGTGGGATCTCTGGGACTTTCTCGCGCAGCGGTGGAGGGGGAACCGTAAGGTGCTGGGTCACTATCTCCCAATATGTCCCATTGAACGGTCGCACCCCAGTGAGCCATTCATAGACAACAACCCCCAAGGCATATTGATCGCTGGCCGGACGCGGCTTGCCCTGAATCTGCTCAGGAGACATGTAGTGAATAGTTCCCGCCGTCTCTTTCGTACTCAACGAAGTCGAACTCTGGGCTGTCGAGACGAGGCCGAAATCAGTAAGTAAGACCTCGTGGTTCTGTCCCAACAGCATATTCTCCGGCTTAATATCGCGATGAACCAGTTTTCTCTCATGGGCATATTGTAGGGCCGCGGCTACCTGTGTCACATAGGGCACGATGGTGCGCGGCGAGAGGGGTGTATTCTTGGCATACAGATGACGCAAGGTACCATTGGGCGCGTAGTCCATCACCAGAAAAGGAATGCCGTTCTCCACCCCAAAATCAAGCACGCGCACAATATAGGGATGTGTGAGGCTAGCGATGACGCGTGCCTCACTGCGAAACTGCTCCGAATTACTGCCGATTAAACGCACATGCAGCACCTTGATAGCGGCCAGTGTGTTCAAATGAAGATGCTTACCGAGGTAGACATCGGCAAAGCCTCCTCGTCCGAGCAGACGGAGCAGGCGGTAGTTGCCAAGTTGTTGCCCAACACGGTCGACCATCCTCAGACCTCCTTGTTGGAACGGGACACCACAGTTTCCAATTGAAATAACGTACCATATTCACTAAATTACTGTTCAAACGACCAGAAACCGAAATTTTGGCTTACAGAATCCCTGGTTTGCTATCTTCTCGTGCCGGGCATGATGACCGCAAGGGCATGATGACCGCAAGGGTCATCACTACTATATACGAAGCACGGGCAGAAGGCGTAGTATAGTAGTGATGACCCTTGCGGTCATCATGGGATGGGGGCATCGCGGGCTGGGGCATCATACGGAACTGGTTTGCATTCTCAAAGGCACATGCTATACTACAGTTGTCAGTTCCTGCATTGAGCTGTATACATTAATGCCTTTTGCGAGAAAGGGGGCAAAAGATGGCATTAGAAGAACTGCAGAACGGTCGCTACCGCCGTATACGTTTACTCGGCAGTGGTGGGATGGGCGAAGTCTATCTCATGGAAGATACACGCATTAACCGACAGGTAGCGATCAAAGTCACCCGTTCGGAAGATAACACCTATCTCGATAATGATACAGCCACAAATGCCGCTCGCCTCTTTCAACGGGAGGCCAGGGCTATCGCCGCCCTCGAACATCCCAACATCTTGCCCCTCTACGACTTTGGCGAGGAAACCCTGGAAGATACGACGATTACCTATATGGTCATGCCATTTTGCGCTGAAGGCTCACTGGCAAGCTGGCTGCGGCAGCGCGGGAATCCTCCCCGGCTTTCGGTGCAAGACATCACACACTTGATCGAGCAGGCAGCCGACGCTCTCCAAAATGCACATGAGCATCATGTTATTCATCTGGATGTCAAACCTTCGAACTTTCTACTGCGTAGCAATACAAAGAACCTGAATCAGCCTACCCTGCTGTTAGCTGATTTTGGCATCGCTCGCAACAGTACCACCATTGCCAGTTCCAGTCTCACTATTCGTGGCACTCCTGCCACTATGGCTCCCGAACAGTGGAGCGGCACCCCTGTCCCCGCCACCGACCAATACGCTCTGGCCATCATGGCCTATGAAATGCTGGCAGGTCGTCCACCCTTTCTGGGTAACCTGCAACAATTGATGTACCGACACTTCACAATCCAACCACCTCCGCCCAGCAGCTTCAATCCTCAGCTATCACCGGCTATTGATAAAGTACTCTTACGGGCCTTGGCCAAGAATCCTGAAGAGCGCTTCCCTTCTGTCTCCGCCTTCTTCAGTGCATTTAAGCAGGCAGTGCAAACGCTCCCTGCCGACCTTGTGATTGAACCACAGCAAGCCCGTGATGTTTACGCTACACTGGATATCAGTCCCACGGAGGCCCGTTCCGGTACCAGCCGCATAATTACTCTCTCAGATGGTCAGCACCTCTCCGTGACAATACCTCCTGGGGTCAATGATGGTCAGATCATCCACGTGCAGAACCCCGACCAGTCACCTGACTCAACAGGTGTACTCAATGTGGCTATCGCTATCAAAGCACCTGAGGCAGCCGATGACCTATCAGATACCCCCACTGCCGCACGTGTTAAAGAAGCCGATGCCCTATCAGATGCTCCCACTGCCGCACGTGCTGAGCAGTCCCCACGCACATCTGAGTCTGATCTACAGCAGTCGTCTAAGCCTATAGCGAACAATAATCTTCAAACGCTGGCCTCCTCTAATGCCAGCCTTCAAGTTCCAGAGAAGCAGCCAGAGTCAACGTTTCCCAAAAGACCCTCTGCTCCTCGTTCCAGACTCGTTGCTATTATCTCTGGCCTGATCATAGTGGTATTACTGCTCATATTACTTACCGGTACCGCCTACGTTTACGGCAACCATCAGGCCAGCGTGAACACCCCAACTCATTCACAAACCGTAACAGCCGCTGTGAAGTCTGGACAGACACCACCGGTCTCTTCAACAGTGGCTGTCACCCCAACCCGCAGGCCACAAAACGGCCTCTACATCGCCGGTACATATAAAGGATCGATGTTTGATCAGATCACGAATCGCACAACGTACTTCACCCTCTTCATAGGACAAAACAAGGGATATGCTCCCTTGAGCGGCTTATTTGTACTTGGATCTTCCTCTCAGCAATATTCCCTCAAGGGAACCATCGATACGCAAGGCAACTTCTCTTTTACAGTACAGCAAGCCGCCGGCCAAACACCGCTCTACTTTTACGGAAAATTCCAACAAGATTACTTGAGAGGGAACTATTGCAGCAGCAGTACGAACTCTTGTAGCGCGAGTACGGGCTACTTCCAAGCCGGGCCGAGGTATTAGGTGTGTGTTCGCAAAAGCCAGAAAGCCAAGGACAGCGAGGGTGCGGTTCATTTTTTTGCAGAAAATGCCGCTGCTTCACCTCCATGACGCCCGCAAGGGGCGTCACTACTATACACGGAGAAGACATTACTTCGCTCGTCCTGAGCAGACCTGCGAGCAAGAACCGTGTATAGTAGTTGCGGGCGTCATCGGGGCGGGAGGCCACTGTGCAAAAAAATGAAACGCACCCGTGTGCGAAAGGCCCTTGCATTCTCAAAAGCTCATGTTATACTACTATTGTCATTTCCTGCATTGAGCTGTATACATTTATACCTTCTTGCGAGAAAGGGGGCAAAGGATGGCATTAGAAGAACTGCAGAACGGTCGCTACCACCGTTTGCGTTTGCTCGGCAGTGGTGGGATGGGCGAAGTGTATCTCATGGAAGATAGGCGCATTAACCGGCAAGTAGCGATCAAAGTCATCCGCTCTGAAGGTGCTGCCTCTCCTGACAGCGATGTAGCTAAAGATGCGGCCCGCCTCTTTCAACGGGAGGCCAGGGCTATCGCCGCCCTCGAACATCCCAATATCTTGCCTCTCTACGACTTTGGCGAGGAAACCCTGGAAGATACGACGATTACCTATATGGTCATGCCATTTTGTGCTGAAGGCTCACTGGCAGGCTGGCTACGGCAGCGCGGGAATCCTCCCCGGCTTTCCTTACAAGACATCGCACATCTGGTTGAGCAGGCAGCCGACGCCCTCCAAATTGCACACGATCATCATGTTATTCACCTGGACGTCAAACCTTCGAACTTTCTGTTGCGCGGCAATACCAGGAACCCAAACCGCCCTACCCTGCTACTAGCTGACTTCGGCATTGCTCGCAGTAGTGCTACGGTAGCCAATTCCAGTCGCACCATTCGCGGCACTCCTAGCTCCATGGCTCCCGAACAATGGAGTAGCATGCCAGTTCCCGCAACCGATCAGTACGCCCTGGCCGTTATGGCCTACGAACTGCTGGCGGGTCGTCCACCCTTTGTAGGTAGCATGGAACAATTGATGTATCAGCACTTCAGTATTCAACCACCTCCTCCCAGCACATTCAATACGCATCTGTCCCCGGCTATTGACTCTGTGATCCTGCGTGCTCTAGCGAAGAAACCGGAAGAGCGTTTTCCTTCTATCGCTGACTTCGCCAATGCTTTTGAGCAGGCTGTGCGCCTATCACCTGCCGATTTTGTTGTTGAACCACAGAAGTCCACTAACAGTGACTTTACCAGCGACCTCCGTACTACACTGGCTCTCAGTCCAGCAGAAGCAGACGCCGGTATCAGCCGCTTAATCACTCTCCCAGGGGGGCGGCATGTAAATGTAACGGTACCAGCAGGAGTTTTTGATGGTCAGCTCATTCGTGTGCAGGGCCTCGACGAGTCATCCAGCCCAGTTGGTGAACTAACTGTAGCCATTGCCATCAAAGAGCCCGAAGAAGATGGCCCCTCATCAGATGCTCTCAACGCTGAAAGAGCTGAAAATGCTGAAAGTGTTAAGCAGACGCCTCGCATTTTGCATTCCAGCGTACAGCAGCTAGCCGATCCTATGTCAGAGCATGATCTCCCGACGCTAGCCTCCTCCAATGCCAGCCTTCAAGCTCCAGAGAAACAGCCAGAGTCGACGCCTCCCAAAAGACGCTCTGCTCCTCGTTCCAGGCTCGTTGCCATTATCTCTGGCCTGATCATAGCGGTATTACTGCTCCTATTACTTGCCGGTACCGTATACGTTTACAGCAACCATCAGGTCAGCGTGAACGCCCTGGCTCAGTCGCAAACTGCGACTGCCTCCGTGAAGCCTGTACAGACGCCAACACATGCTCCAACTGTGGCTATCACCCCGATCCCAAAGCCGCAAAACGGCCTCTATATCGCTGGCACGTATAACGGATCGCTGTTTGATCAGATCACACAACAAACAACAACCTTCACGCTGTTTATAGGACAAACCAGGGGGAATGCTGTCTTGAGCGGCACGTATGTATCCAGGTCTCCTTCTCAGGGAAACTATCCGCTCAAGGGAACGGTGGATACGCAAGGCAACTTCTCTTTTACGGTGCAGCAACCTGCAGGTCAGACACCACTCTACTTCTATGGGCAATTCCAGCAAGATTACTTGAGAGGAAACTATTGCAGCAGCAGTACGAACTCTTGTAGCGCGAGTACGGGCTACTTCCAGGCCGGGCCGAGGTATTAACTGATCGCTCTCTCGCGTAGGTGTTGGGGCGACGCAGATATGGAGACGTAATCCGGGGGATTGTGTGCTCTCCGTGAAGCGGCTTGGTTTGACTGGCAAAACGTCTTCTTTGAAATGGATTGGCTCTTGTGGGTGCCCGCCGTGCCTCATGGAGAGTGAGCCCTTCCACCCCCACAGGCGGCCACAAGGGCCCCCACTCCACTCCGCACCGCTCCCGCCCCTACGCGGTGCCTCGACCAAAGACAAGCAAAAGTAGACTATTCCACGCAAATAGTTTAATATAAGCAGCAGAGACACACAAGCATACTTGTACAGCGAGGTTCAGTCATGACACACCCTATTGCCGATGATGCCTTCGACCTGAGCCAGATCTTTATTGGTCGTCAACAACAACTCGATCTGTTTGACATCTACCTCCATCGCTGGAAAGACATCATCTTTGCAGCTGAGTTCGATGCACCTCCCGTTACCTCGGCACCCTCGCCCAATAACAAGATACAAGGCTTCGTCACCCTTCTCTATGGGCGTGGCGGCTTCGGCAAGAGTACACTGCTCAGACGCTACCGTGACATGGCTTTGCAAGATGGACGCAATTTCACTGTGAGTACCCCGCTAGATTGGGAGTTTGCCGTCGAAGGCAAGCGCGGCGTCTTCAATCCCCCTCAGGGCCAGGAGATGAGTGCCCCTGATTACCCAACCGGCGCGGGAAAGCCCCGTCATTGATGCGGGGGATGAGAGCGCCGTTCCTTTTGGAGGCGTGATGGGTTGGGAGCATACATTGGGTCATCCCATGCGAGAAAGGCATCTACGGCCCGTCTCGACCCGCTCGCGCCGCGGGAAAGTCCCTCTTTCGAGAGAACGCTGTGCGCAAACGCTCCATTTGCACGCTCGTGAGGTATACATTCGTTCTCTTCATGTGTTTTTCCCTTGACGATACAACATTTATTGTGGTATAATCAGTCGAGCAGAACACACACGGGAGAGCAAGAGCAGTGCTGATCTACGAGTACAAGTTGGACGGGAATCGCGTGCAATATGCCGCTCTCGATGAGGCGATCCGCGTTGTCCAGTTCATCCGCAACAAGTGCCTTCGCTTGTGGAAGGACGAGCGTGGCGTTTCCAAGAACGATTTGCAGTGCTATTGCGCCGTTTTAGCGAAAGAGTACGCGTTTGCACGCAATCTCAATTCCCAAGCCCGTCAGGCCAGTGCTGACCGTGCGTGGTTTGCTATTTCCCGTTTCTATGAGAACTGCAAAAACAAGAAGCCAGGCAAGAAGGGCTATCCCAAATTTCAGCATGATAACCGCTCGGTCGAGTACAAGCAAACCGGCTGGCTGCTTGACCCCGATGGGCGGCATATCACCTTCACGGATGGCTGTGGGATCGGTCGGCTTCGCTTAGTGGGCAATCTCAAGCAGCAGATTGAAACCTATCCCATCAACCAAATTAAGCGCGTGCGTCTTCTCAAGTGTGCTGACGGCTACTATGTCCAGTTTGCCGTACAAGCTGAGAGGAAGATTGAGCATACCCCCACTGGGAAAGAGGTTGGTATTGATCTCGGTCTCAAGTCCTTTCTGACCGATAGCGAGGGGCACACGGTAGACAATCCCCGCTACTTGCGAAAAGCCGAAAAGCGCATCAAACGGTTGCAGCGTCGGCTTTCTCGCACGAAAAAGAAAAGCCAGAACCGCAAGAAAGCGCGTCAACGGTTGGCGAAAGCACATCTGAAAGTCGCTAGGCAGCGTGAAGATTTTGCCAGGAAAACGGCAAACACGCTTATCACATCTCACGATCTGGTTGCCTATGAAGACTTGAGGATAGCTAACATGGTGCGTAATCACAAGCTCGCGAAGTCCATCAGTGATGCGTCTTGGGGTCGCTTTCGGGAATGGCTCACCTCCTACGGCGCGATGCATGGCATTCCCGTGATAGCCGTGCCCCCACAGTTCACCAGCCAGGATTGTAGCGGATGTGGAGCGCTCGTGAAGAAGACTTTGAGCACCCGAACCCACCTTTGCCCTTCATGCGGGCTGGTGATGGATCGCGACCATAACGCGGCAGTGAACATTTTAGCCAAAGCTCTCGGTACCGTGGGGCACACGGGAACCGACGCCCTTGAGGCGTGAAACGCTTCTGGACAGGCGACCCCTACTCTTAGGTAGCAGTACCCCTGAGCAAGCCACCTGGAGGAAAGAAGAACCCCCGTCCATTTATGGCGGGGAGTGTCAGAAGACGATGAATGGGCCAATATCTATCTCGATCTGGTAGAGCAACAATTCTGGTTTGATACTACGGTAGGCATACGCTACATCCTGCCATTCATGATAGCAGCAGCCATCTACCAGCGCGACATGAATGAGGATGCATCCGAAATAGGTACGCTCTTTACAGAAACGCAGGTGAGGTCTCTCTACCATCAATGGTGGCAATGGGCTAAACAAAGTCTGGCTCGCACGATGAGCCAGTTCCCCTCCGAGCAAGAACTGAACAGTCTCAAAGAACTGACCGCTCTGTCAAAGGAGCGCTGCCCAATCTTTCCACAACCACTTCCCGCGTATCGAGAAGAGTTAGAAGCTGCGCTATGGTGGCGCATGGGAGAAGCCTACCGAGGACGAGACGATGCTACAGCTCTTGAATGGTATGAGAAAGCACTGTCTCGACTCAAAGATGACAGCGATTTAAAGCAGGAGATAGCCGAGACATGCTACAACATAGGAGACAAGCTGTATGATGAGAAAAAATATAGCGACGTTTTACCCTACTTAAATAGAGCAATTGAGTTCAAGATTGGCTACACATGGGCTTATAATCTGAGAGGCAATGCCTACTTTAACCTCAAGGACTACCCCCGCGCCATCAGCGACTATGAGCAGGCCATCCAACTTAACCCCAGCGATGCGGATGCCTACAACAATCGAGGCCTGGCCTACGCCGCCCTCAAGGACTACCCCCATGCCATCAGTGACTATGAGCAAGCCATCCACCTTAACCCCAGCGATGCCACGGCCTACAGTAATCGGGCAGAGGCATATCGCCTACAAGGAGAGTATCAGTTTGCCCTTCGAGACTTTAGCTACTCTCTTAAACTAAGAGATAACGATGCATGGAGTTATGGAAGTAGAGGGCAGGCATTTTTCGCTCTGAAAGACTACCAGCATGCCTTCCAGGATTTTAATCGTGCGATTGAGCTTGAGCTCGACTTCTACTGGATACATGAGGCTCGAAGTATCACTTGCCTCTGGATCAAAGATACGCAACAAGCCATAAGCAGCTACCTCCGCTGCTATCAACTTGATCCAGTGGATATCAACGCTGCATGGATGGCTGAATGGGCAGGGATGGGTAAAATTCGTCCAGGTATAGAAACAGCGGAGCAACTAGAGAAGATTGCTAGCATTGATCCACAAAGTGATCTGGCCTACGTCTGTAAAGGAGTAGCATCAGGTCTGCGACGTAAGTTGAAAGAAGGATTGGCAGAGCTAGAACAAGCTATTACCTTGGAGCCAGACCAGTGGGACTCACTTTTCTGGAAAGGCATGCTCTCTGCTTACTACTACTCAGCCCACCCAGAGAGAGCGAGTGAAGCCATAGAGAAAGCCTTAGAACTTGATATGCCGCCAATCTTGCTCACCCCACTGTACTGGCTACAGAAGGACAGGCCGGACTTTTTTACGCGGTATGCGCAGCCATTACTGGAGAAATACGAGGTTTGAGAACAGATCTGCGATTTTACCAATAATTAGGATCTTACGCACTGGTGATGATGGGGGAGCCGGAGCGCCGGATATCGGCGGCACATTCATCTTCTCTGTTGCTGATACCACTGTGTGTGAGAGCAAGGACGAAAAAGGGCGATGGAGAGCGTTCTTCTTTTAGGATTGTGGCTTGAGAAGTAGACTTGTTGCTAAGATATGAGCAGAGAAAGGGAAGCCAGTCATGGGAAGAGAACTCACCAATATTCCATTTGAGCAATGGGTCACCTATGTCTTTGACCATCCCGTGGGCGGTCCTGACGCATCACATTGGTACCTGGATGACGACGATGAGAGCGAGTGGTGGAATGCCTCTCGTCAACCAGAGGTGACCGTGGCCTACCTGACCAACCTGTTTGAGAATGCAGCAAGCGTTCTTGCGCCCTTCTCTGATGCACAGGTGAAGGAGGGGCTTTGGTTCCTGTTGGATAGTGGCTACTCGGCTGCTATGTTTGAGCTACTCAATAGAGGGGTGGCATTGTCTGAGCGTACGCGCTGCATCTCCTCCATCTACACTTTGTTTGAGCGGTTCTTTGCACCGCGCTGTGCATCTCATTTGTCTCATCTGGATAGAGCTGGGAAGAGCACCGATGAGCGTCCGTTGAACGATGTTTGCTACATGTGGTGGGACATTGCGCCCGTCTGTGGATGCTCGCAGGGGCTTGATCGTGCGGAGTTAGATGCGGCCTGCCTGGAGGTGATGCGGATGACACTTGATCTGGACTCGGATGCCTGCCGGGAAAGTGCGCTCCACGGGTTGGGGCACTGCTACTTTGAGCATCCAACACAAGTGAAAGCCATCATTGATCGGTTTCTGGATCACCATCCCGACCTTCGAGCTGAGTTGAGAGCATATGCTTGGGCCGCACGGGCAGGGCGGGTGCAGTAAGAGCACAGGGGAGCATGGGTATTTCAGTTCTCTTTGATTTTACCGACAATCAAGGGCTGGCCTAACTCCAATGGTCGTCAGGCCAGCCCTCCTCGCGCCTTTATGCAAACTATCAGTGAATAGTCTGCATAAAAGCCGTCACATCCTGATTGAACCGCTCCGCAGCCTCAACAAAGGGAACGTGTCCGCAGTTAGCATAGTCGGCTCGTGAAGCATGCGGAATGTAGCGGGCAATAAACTCTGCATAGACAGGTAAGACGACACGGTCATCATTACCCTGGACAATCAAAGTGGGGACCGTAATCGTCTTCATCAGGTCTTTGTTATCTAACTGGCGTGTGAACATGCCCCGGCGTGAAGCTGGTAGAGTGACGGCATTAAAGCCTACGAGGAAATAGAAGGTGTGTGGGTCAAGCTCCTCGTATGTTGCCATCCCGATAAACTGCTGCAAGGCTGTACTACCCTCGGCATAGTCGGTGGAAAAGAAGCCGGGAACCAGTCCCAAAAACTCTGCTCCGAGCATACTATTCGCTTCATCACGCCCCATTTCTGTAGCACCGGCCACGAAAATGATCCCTCCAAGATTGTCCTGACCATAGAAGCGTATATAGTCGCAGATGATGTAGCCACCGTAAGACCACCCTGCCAAAACCGGCTTCTTGAGATTCAAGGCCGTGATCACGGTATGGATATCATCTGCCCAATGCTTGCTCTCCTGAAAAGCTGCCACATCGCTCAACTTATCGGAGAGACCATGTCCACGCAAATCCAGACGCACCATATGGAACTGTGAGGCAAGAGCCTCATTCTCAAATTGCCTGTCCCAGGATAGGCGAGACTGGCAATAGCCATGAATCCACACAATCGTTGGCTTGCTGGCATCTCCAATCTCTTCCACAAATAACTTTGCGCCTCCGGCACCCTCGACGTAACGTCCGTTAAACTTTGGATTTAGCTTCATTGCAAAACCTCCAATGAAAAATACACCAGTGTAGTGTGAGCACATCTCATATGGTCGTACAGTAGCCAATAGCACGGAATAACAGGTAACGAGGACTGAATATCAGCGGACTCTTTTGCGAGAACATCCGCATACTCATAGCATAAGCATACTTAGCAACTGGGCTCATGTCAAGAAAAATACGGAGCAGACTGGAATAACGGCTTATTTGTTGTGTTTTGCCTATCTTTCATGTAAACTACCTTTAGGTACACTGCGTTCAAGCGACAAGAACTGAATGCTCCCTTGCTTATAGAAGCAGGATCCTGGATGTTCATTTTTCCCACACGCTTCCATCTGCTCTACGCAAATCATGTTGATGATATGTAGGGGAAGGGCAATTCCTTGCGGTGACCATACGGCATGGCAATCATGCCACGTTCACGTTTGAAAGAGAGAAGGAGAATCTATGGCGACAAGTATCTGGGAAGCCGAAGTCCAAGCCGTTCTGGATGGGGCCAAACAACAAACCACCAGAAGCATGATGTTGGATAATCGCGTACTCGAAGTTCCTCCACCGTTTCCTTCGCCAGAGGACTGGCGAGACCAGTGGATCTATTTCTTGATGGTAGATCGGTTTAACAATCCCACAGCGCCGCCTCGTCACTTGCCCTACGATGGCAGTTTTGGGGTGTTTCAGGGGGGAACCTTTAATGGCGTACGAGAGCAATTGCCCTACCTGAAGGAGTTGGGCGTAGGAGCGCTCTGGCTCTCTCCTGTCTTGAAGAACTGCCAGTTCCAAGACGGGACCTATCATGGCTATGGCATCCAGGATTTTCTGCACGTTGAGCCACGCTTCGCTTCGGATCCTAGCGTAGCCGAGCAAGAGTTACGTATGCTCGTAGATACCGCGCATGCTCATGATATCTACGTTATCTTTGATATCGTCCTCAATCATACGGGGGATGTGTTTGCCTATCAGTGCCGTCCAGACGATGCCGTCTGTCAAGGGACAGGGGGAGCCGAAGCGTCTTTTAGCGAGACCATCTATTCAGTTGCTTGGCGCGATGAGCATGGCATCCCAAGACTGGACTGGCCTGTGGCAGAGGCTATTCCCAATCCACCCGCCGATGGGACCGTGTGGCCGACAGAGCTGCGGCGCAATGCCTCTTTTCGTCGGCAGGGCATTGCCCAAGCAGGGGGCGACGAGGTCATCGGCGACTTTGCTTCCCTCAAACAAATGCTGACAGGCGATCCCGACGTGCAAAAAGTTTTGATTCGCGCCTATCAATATCTGATTGCCAAGTTCGACATTGACGGCTTTCGGATCGACACCCTGAAGTACCTTAACAGAGAGTTCGCCCGTATCTTTGGCAACGCTATACGCGAGTTCGCTTTGAGCATCGGCAAGAAAAACTTTTTCACCTTTGGGGAAGTGTACGATGACGAGCAAAAAATCGCCCGCTTTATTGGACGCAACGCTACTGATCCTGGCGACCTGATCGGCGTTGATGCCGCCCTTGACTACCCGCTGTTCTTTACACTGCCACAGGTTGCCAAAGGACTCCAGCCGCCCAACGCCGTCGTCCAGATGTACCAGAGACGCAAACAGGCCGAGTTGGGGATTCTGAGTTCGCATGGAGAAGCGACCAACTTTTTTGTCACCTTTTTAGACAATCACGACCAACCTCGTCGTTTCTACTTTAGTCCCGCTGAGACTCCTCATCGCTACGACGATCAGGTCACCCTTGGGCTGGGGTGCCTGTTCGCCTTGCAAGGCATCCCGTGTTTGTATTATGGCACCGAGCAAGGGCTGCATGGAGATGGCAGTGGACAACCAAACGAAGCGGACTGGGCTGTGCGCGAGGCCTTGTGGGGCAAGGAGAATCCCTTTGATCGTGCCTCTCCTTTCTATGAAAGGATAAAGGCACTGGCGCTCGTCCGCGGTCTGCAACCGGCTTTGCGCTACGGTCGCCAATACTTCCGCTCAGTTTCTGGCAATCGGCGTGATTTCGGCATCTCTCCTTTCCCCTCAGGAGTGCTGGCGTTCTCCCGTATCCTCAATGACGAAGAAGTGGTAGTGGTGGCCAACACGGATAACCAGCCCAATCCAGCCTCCCTCGCTGTGCTTGTCGACTATGATCTCAATGTAGCAGGGCAAGCCTATCACGTCTTGTACAGTAATAAACCGCATTTTACGGCTCCTGGAGAGGTAGAGGAGAGTGGACAAGGACAAGGCATCACTATCGATGGGGTGCCTATTTCTGGCACGATCAAGTTTGTTCCTGTGACACTCCAGCCAATGGAGGTTCAAATTTTAGGCCAGGAGGTCTAATACACATTTGCAGAGAGATAAAAAATTAGCGCACCAGGCAGGATTCGAACCCGCAACAACTTGATCCGAAGTCAAGTACTCTATCCATTGAGCTACTGGTGCATCACCGCTATGATACCACGTCTGTCAATATTTCTTGAACCGCATCACAGGCGTATTCTAAGTACAGACTATCACAAGTTCTTTTGGACCTATACCGTTGAGAAGCTTGAAACAGCAACTCAGAAATCATTGATGATAGTCTGTACCTAGCTCGTCGTGATGCGCCCGATATTCCCGATAGCCTCGGTGAACCACATATTCCCATCCGGTCCTGCTGTGATATCGGTCGGGCCGCTGTTGGCTGTCGGCGTCGGCGTCAAGGTGATCGTGCCGCTTGTGGTGATGCGCCCGATCGCGTTCACCTTCGTAGTCCAGTCTTGATATGTGAACCAGAGATTGCCGTCTGGCCCTGCTGCGATGCCGCTCAGGTAGAGGGAATCATTACTTGGACTGGGAAAGGGGAACAGGGTGATCGTGCCGGACGGGGTGATGCGCCCAATCCTGGATGAGGTGGAGTTGTCCAGCGTGAACCAGAGGTTGCCATCCGGCCCCTTGGTAATGTCATCGGTTGACGCATTGCTGGTGGGGACCGTGAAGGAGGTGAACTGGCCCGAAGGAGTCATTTTCACGATCAGGCGAGCGCGGTCGGTGAACCAGAGATTGCCGTCCGGTCCCGTTGTGATTTGATAGGGGTAGCCGCCGGTGCTGTCGTTGAAAGGAAATGCGGTGAAGCGTCCTTTCGTGGTGACGCGCCAGACTCTGCTCGCGCCATCCGTGAAGTAGAGATTGCTGTTTGGCCCTGTAACGATGTCCCAGATATAGCTCGCTTTCGGGACCGTGAAGGTGGTCAGCGCCCCTTTCGTAGTCAATCGTCCAATCTGGTTCGTGGTCGATCCGCCGACGTCGTTGAGCAGCGTCAGCCAGAGCGCGCCATCCGGGCCATTCGTGATGTACGTCGCCGAGTTCTGAGTGTGAGAACCGTTCCTAAGAAATGCTAGCAAACGATAGCACATACTATCATTTATTGCTTGCAGCAGTGAAGCCGCTTGTGCTATAATTTGAGTATACCAACCGTGTTTCAATCCTTCTTCGCTAGTCTCAGTGACCGTAGTGGTTATGGTGAAAAGCCGGACGGGTGCGGCAGGAGAGTCATCTCCATAGGACCTAGAGAACGTCAAGCAGGTATTCACTACGAGAGAGAAACATCCTTGTGCAAGAACAGGTACGAATACACGCATCCCCAAACGTGGCTTGCCGCAATGGGGTAGAGGCCATGCAGTTAGGCCGGTACAGAGCATTGGTAAGCGTAGAGAGGATACTGGTTCCTCAGTACGGATACTTTGTATAAATGAAAGCTCTAGCAGAAATGCTAGCATTTTTCGATACTGTCCCGACCTGGTAAGCAGATGTTCCAGCGAAGCTTGTGTAAGCGTAGACATACTGTGTACCTCGTAAATACCTATAGACAACGCTCCACCCACTATCACTTAGTACGCTTGTGTAACCTCAAATGGACTCACTTTGTTGGGTTTGAGAGAAGAGATGAGTAAAAATGTGAGAATTGAGGGGCAATATATCAAGGGTTATGCAAAAGAGCAGAATCTAGTTATTCTATACTGTGAGCATTGGCATACCGCGCTCCGTGACGATGCAGAATACCAAGGGCCTCTTGCTGGCGATCATCGGTCTTGATCGTCAGGATAGTGCGCCCCTGCTTAAACTCCTGCTCATAATGATGAGCCTCTTCTTCCGGTGCGCCCAATCCCACAAAAGCACCCCAAAAACTACCTGCGACGGCTCCCAGTGCTGCACTAAAGGCCGTAACAAGAAAGCCGCCTGCAAAAGCTGGCCCGAAAATAGGAATGAGGAGGGAAACTGCGATTCCCAGCACACCACCAACAATACCTCCCGTAATTGCTCCTGTCGCCTCATCTTCACGCACTCTCTGTACATTAGGAACTACCTTCTCCTGCTCTAAGGGGAGCGCCTGTGTTGCCGTCGCTACATCTTCCCCTTCAAGCTTCTGCTCTTCACGCGTGACAACCTCTGCCTCGTCGGGTAGTTCCGTTGCGCCTGCGGATGAAGGTGCAGCCATTGTATCCCTCTGCTGCTCTCCAGCTACAGGCTTACCCTCATGTGCTTTCTCACTCGCTTCTGTATGTTGAAACCTGTCTATCACCTGCTCTACCGCAGGCATAGAAGACTCAGGAATGGTGTTGGCAACAGATGGGCCAAGCACAGGGGTCAAAAGCGCATCTGCGGCCCCCAGGATACCCCCTGCAATGCCGCCCGTAAATGCGCTGGTTGTCTCTTCCGGTTCAACTGTATCGGCCTTACTCACTCGTGGAACATTATCCCGATACACGAATCCGATCTGGTCATCTTGAAAGCCTGCCTGCTGCAGATCGGTCATGGCCTGCCGGGCCTGTTCCTGGGTATCAAAAATGCCTATAACTGTCCAATGCTGCGTGATCGCCATGCATAGCCTCTCTACAAAAGATATTTCACCTTGAGTTTCTCTAGCTCTCACGCGCTAGCGTGCTAAAAAGTTGCATACTAGCATTTCTACACAGCTGTGTTCATAGCCCATTTTGACTAGTCATTTGTTACTATGTTTCATTGTATTTCAAGATATTTCATAGCGAGATGGTACACTACCTCATGTTGTCTCTTGTGTACACAGGAGGTTTGGCAATGCTTGTCCACCTCCTGTTGTAGCAAGACAACCCAACATGGTACTCTTCATCCTGCCGGGTATGTTCAGTTGTAGGGTAACGGACGTCGTCCACTGGGTGTCCCCACTCATTTTCCCCGTAGATCAACCTCATAGGTTGCAAAGATCCCATGTTGGCAACATTGTGAGCCGTAGTGGTTTACATGTAGTGAGGCAAGTACTAGAAAGAGTATGATGAAACATTTTCCTTCAAATTTTGCAAGCATTATCCGTCAGAAGATGACAGTAATATTGGTGGCTCTGGCTCTGCTCGGGTTGGTTGGTAGCGTGAGTACCTCTATACAATCAGTACCGCCAGCATATGCCGCATCGCGCACAAACTCGGTGTCGGCACAGGCTGCATCAAGCTGCCTTTTTTACATTGTAAGATCCGGTGATACGCTAGGCTCCATTGCGGCCACGCATAATTCTAGCGTGCGGGCAATTGCCCAAGCTAACAACATCTCAAGTGTCAACTTGATTTTCTCTGGTCAAAGATTGTGCATTCCCGCGTCTGGCGCAACATCTTCCATCGGTACATCAACGACAGGGACAGTTTCGACAACAACAACTTCTACAAGCCAGTCTACTTCAATAACTGGCATGATTTATCAGGTGTTTGGTTCGTATGGGGCGAGAGCTGTAAATGTGGCAACCTGTGAATCTGGTCTCAATCCAGATGCCTACAATCCCATCTCGATTGATGGGAGTCATGCTGCAGGCCTTTTCCAGATACTCTATCCTAGCACATGGGCGGGAACGCCGGAAGCAAATAGTTCTCCCTACGATGCCTGGGCCAACATCCAAGCTGCTCATGCCATCTTCGTGCGGGATGGTTATAGCTGGCGCGAGTGGACTTGCCAACCGTAAGGCTACTTCGTGGGGCACTCGATAAAATAAGATGACTGAAAAAAGTTGAGCGGTCACAAGACCGCTCAACTTTTTTCAGTCATCCAATAATTCTCCACGCATCACCGTTACGGCTTGCCCACCTAACTGTACACGTTCGCCATTGACGCGCACACGCACGACACCACCACGTGCCGAGGCCTGATACGCTAGCATCTCATGCTTGCCCAGCCGCGAACCCCAATACGGTGCAAGACAGCAATGGGCCGAACCTGTCACCGGGTCCTCGTTCACCCCCACCTGCGGCGCAAAGAAACGCGAGACAAAATCATACCCCGGCGTAGAGGCACGACTTGTCACTATCACACCACGCACCGGCACAGTTGCCAGCAAACTTATATTTGGCTGCATTCTGCGCACTTCGTCTTCGCTCTCAATCTCTACCAGGTAATCAAAAACATTTTTCCCCACATAGCGGGCAGAAACCCCCAACGCTTCTAACAGAGCTGGTGGCGCATCAACCTGTTCCTCTCGCTTGGCCGGAAAATCCATTTCAATCCAGCCATCTGCGCCACGTTGTGCCGTCAACAGCCCACTCAGGGTAGAGAAGCGTGCCTGCTCGTCCGCCGCTAGCTGTCCCGTCTCCCAGAGAATATGTGCGCTGGCAAGTGTGGCATGTCCACACAGTTCAACCTCGCTGGCAGGCGTGAACCAGCGCAAATTGAAACCATCCCCTTGCTTATACAAAAAAGCCGTTTCCGACAGATTCATCTCTGTCGCCACCTGCTGCATCCATTTGGCATCCTCTGGCTCCGCTAAAATACACACCGCTGCCGGATTGCCTGCAAACGGCCTACCCGTAAATGCATCAATTTGAAAAATTGTTAAGCCCATAGCTATCCTGCCTTGAATATGTAACTAAAGCTCCCGATGTTCTTTCTTCTCATGATGTTCCCTCACCATATCAATGACAATGGCAAGCGCAATGATGAAGGGAGCATCAACGTTTGGAGCAATATCGACGGCATAACTATCACGGAAGATCGAGAATTGCTGACCAATTCGTGCCAGCAGGTTGCCGTAATCGTCACTGACGGTGAAATTCCAGCGCCAGATATCGCCGTTGACGTGGAATGTCATGCCGTTAGCACCCTCGACCTTGAAACGTTCACCAAACAAGCGAAACTGCTCATGCATGCTGGCCCAAAGTTGGCCATTGCGGTAAATCTCATAACGTGGCAGGAGCGAGAGCATACGTTGCTTGATATGTACCAACTCCTGACCTGTATAACGGTCAAACAGAACCAGGTTATCACCTATGTGGAAGAATTTGCCACGTACCTCAAAAACGGCATTGCCCGCGTCGTCACGCACGACAAAAGCCTCAGTCAGGCTCCAGGCACGTTCTTTAATGTGATAGCGCATAATAAAGGACCTCCATCTAGCATGTTTCTGCTTCTAGAAATTGTACGGCGGATTGTTTCGCAAGTCACCAATGTGTAATACGCTCATATCGGACGCAAGGTTAGAAGCTTGCTATTCGGCGTACTTCCCGTGCCGAACGAATAGGCGGAAACAAAAACTTGCCACTGGGATCATGCGCCTTATACCGGCTTAATGCCACATCTCTCTGTTGCACTGCATAGCAGTAGACGCAGCCATGCGGACAGGTATCATATGCTCCAATATCTCTTGAGGCAAAGCAGCCGCACTCTTCACGATTACCTTTCAGCTTCACTCTATCGGTAATTCCACGCCCAGAAATGTGTTCAAGGCGGTTCGCATCAATGCAGCGTGCCTCCTCGATCAATCCTGGCACTAGAAATGTTCTCTGTGAACAGACCTTCAGTTGCATGCCACAGGCTCTGGCTATTTGAGCAAACTCAATAGCCAATTCACGTCCCTTCTCCTGACAAAGAGTCTCATGCTCATCCCATTGGAAAGCAAAGGTTTGCGCTGCCTCATCCATGTTGCGTTTCGTTTTCTTGTAAATCTGCGCGAACGAAATCACCACTTCGTCCGTTACGCCTGCTAAAGCTTTAGCCAATGTTTCAAAGCTGCGCCGGTGCCAGTCTAAAGGTGTTAACGATGAAAAGACGATAGGATCATACCGCCAGATAACCACCTCTGGCCCATACGTTTCAGCTACTTGTCGCAAATACTCAACCGTATAAGCGGCGTTGAGGACACGCGACTCTAATTCGCGAGGATAACCCGTGATGGTATGCTGGACAAGAAACGGATAGTCCTGTTTATGAATGGTGGGCAAATACTTGAGAAACGGACCGATATTCTTTGTCCAGAAGACAAAGCCATCAACCTGCTGTGGTCTCAGGTCAATGGTATAGATCTGTCCACCATAGGGATTGACCATCTTACAGTAGCCAGCCTGGAGACGGTTCATAAACCACTCGCCATAGAAAGCAGGGATGTCTGTTTTGTAGCTTGCTGATATAATCATGATGTTACTATCTCTTCAACTTTCGCCAAGAGTTGTTCCAACGGCATTTCATCCAGAGACGTCAGCTGCATGTCTGCCTGTTCCAATGGCAGTTGACTGGTCACGAGATTAGGGATAGCCACACAGAAGATACCGGCTCGTTGAGCAGCTCGTACACCGTTGGGCGAATCTTCCAGGGCAATCGCTTGCTTTCCACGCACGTTCAAGGCATCTAGCACAGCGAGATATAATGCGGGATCGGGCTTGACGTGTTCTACGTCGTTACTGCACTTGATGGCATCAAAGTAGCTGAGGATGCCCAGGCGCTCCAGGTGATTGTCAACCCACTCATGATGGGAGCTTGAGGCCAATCCGATCCGCAAGCCGCGCTGTTTGGCCTCACGAAGATAGGTCTCTACCCCTGGCAGGAGTGGCTGTTTTTCAACGATCGCTACATGTCGCGTCCGTCGCCTGTGGAGGATTTCGTCGCGCTGAAGTGGTCGTCCCAACAACGACTCAAGATGCGTATAAGGGTCAAAAGCATAGGCTGAAGTACCTATACATACCGCCCATGTCTCAAAGGGTAAATCGCAATCGTGTTCCTGGTAAATTCCCTGCCATGTTTGGAAAGAAGAAAGTTCGGTATCAAGAATCAAACCATCAAAATCAAAGATCAGTGCCTGTATCATTGTTCCTCTTTTGTGTACTTCCCTACGCAATGTAGTGACCTGGTGTTCTATACCATCCAAACTTGTACATTATTATACACCACATCCGTAGTGTTGTTGTCCTCATCGGCAGCCAGTCCGATCTGTCCGCTTTGATAGCCACTGTTGTCTACCTCGGCGATGGGTTGCTTATTTACAATAGGGATTAATCTGATAAATAGGTGTGCTTTCCCGTAACCAATCTCCCTTTACATACGTTTCATAAAGGTATACTACTCGGCTATTCCGAATCTTAATTCTTGCATTCAGGAAAGGAGAACATCATGCCAGAGGAGGTTATTCCCCCAGCTGCGCAAAGTCTGTTCGGTGAGACAATTCTCATTGTCGAGGAAGATGCACATATTGGGGAATTTCTTCAACAGCTTATAGAAGAGGAAACACCCTACAATTCCACCGTCATTTCCAATAGCCAGCAGGCTCTGGAAACGGCTCCACATATACATCCTTGCTTGTTACTGTTGGATTACCGCATGCCCGGTATCAATGGGATAGAGCTCTATGATCGCTTGCAAGAGAGGCAAGAGATAAGTGGGGTACCCGCGATTATGATGAGTGCTACACTCCCCCTTGACGAATTACAGAAGCGTGGTATTTACCAGCTCCGCAAGCCCATGGATATCGGCAGCGTCATTCGCATGATCACGCATGCTCTGGCGTCCTCTCAAGAAAAACAACTCTATACAACGTGAGACGAGATGCATGCAGATGGTGGAGCCTTCTTCCACCAAGCAGGACACCTCTACCTAGAAGAGAGAAAGATCACTCTCCCTCTTCTGCAAAAAAATCTGGTACAATATAGTCACATAGGAGTTTCGCCAAGTAGTGAGGGTTGCTATGAAGTGCCACTTCTTGTGAGTGGCAGGTCACCTTCGCTCTTGTGGTTCTGGCTGAGATAATAGAAGCAGGAGGTACATATATCATGGCAAATAAAGAACAGAGAAAGGTGCAGAAAGCTGCACCCAAATCGAACAAACAAAAGAAGGAGTTGCAAAGAGAGAAGAAAGCTGCCAAGGCAAATAGCAGTGGTATTTCTTTGAAGAAGGAATAATTCTGCTGCGCTGGTGGAGAGACTACCTCTTATCTCCATCAGCGTTGTTCTATCGCGCTATAGCCTATTACTTTCCTCCCTTCCAGCCTCTATCCTTCCGCCTCCTAATTACGAGTCATCCCTTTTTCCTGGCTCATACGTTAATATATACAAGCCAAGGATGTAACCAAGTGACGCTCTTGACACACCAGTTACGATTCAAGTAGAATGGCTCTAGAAGAGTCGTACACACCCGCTCATACTGGTAGATTTCCATTGCTGAAATTGCTGATGTGAGAAGGTCAAAAGAGAATGGGGGGTTTACATGCAATCAGCTTCGCATGATGGTACCTTGAGGCCTGAGGTATCCCCACAGCAATGGGTACAAAGAACAGTCGCCCGACCAGATGTGTACGCAGAACAGGAAGATCAATGGGCCGTCCTGCGGCATGAGGTGGAGGTTGAGGATATGCAGAGGTATAATGAGCCGGTTCGGTCAAGCTGGGATCAGCGCAACACAGGAGATGATGAGCTTCCTTCTCCACCTTCTTTCATGACGCCTGATCAGCAGACACACCATGTCGATATCGTGGTCGTGGGTGTCGGGGGTGGTGGCATGAACGCTATCAACCGCATGATCAGTACGCGTGTGCGGGGTGTGCGCTTCATTGCAATGAATACAGATGCACAAGTGCTTAATCTCTCAGCCGCCCGGAGCCGTATCTGCTTGGGCCAGCATCAAACGAAAGGACTGGGAACGGGCGGTAACGCGGCCATCGGTATGCGAGCAGCAACTGAGAGCGATACAGAGATTTGCGCCGTACTGGGTGAGCCCGACCTTGTCTTTATTGCTGCCGGTATGGGTGGAGGCACCGGCACAGGCGCTGCACCCGTTGTCGCCTCCATCGCTCGGAAATTAGGTGCCCTGACCATCGGCATCGTTACCTTGCCCTTCACTTTTGAAGGTACACGCCGTCGTCGCGTGGCCGACGAAGGATTGAAGGAGTTGAGCACGGAAATTGATGCATTGATTACCGTGCCCAATGATCGTCTGCTAGCCAACATTGGGCGTGAACGTAGCCTACACGAAGCGTTTCAACTGGCCGATGATGTATTGCGCCAGGGTGTGCAGGGTATTGCCGAGGTCATCAATGTACCGGGGATGATCAATGTAGACTTCGCCGATGTACGCAGCGTTCTCAACGAGGCGGGTACCGCCTTGATGAGCATTGGACGAGGTCAGGGGCCTCATCGCGCTCAGCTAGCTGCCGAAGAGGCTATAGCTGGCGGCTTCCTCAACGTGAGCATTCGAGGGGCCAAGCGCGTGCTTTTTAATATCAGTGGTGGCGAAGATATGACACTCTTTGAAGTCAATGAAGTGGCCGAAAGAATCGGTGCCGCTATCGATTCCTTTGCAGATATTACCTTCGGGGCCGTCATCGATCCCACGCTTAAAGATGCCCTGCGCGTCACCTTAATTGCTGCTGGTATGGAAGAACGCAGCACCGTACGTATGCCGGCTATTCAGCTGAATGCAAGCAATCCTACTGATGGGAGAGAGCTCCAACCGAAGCAAAGACCGGTTGTTCCTGCTGCGCCATCACACGTACCGGCCACGCCAAAGTCTGCCTCTCCTGCTTCCAACCCTGCTGCACGCCCCGCTGGCTACGACGGACGCCCCCAACATGAGGCTACTAATCCAAGTACCTTACCGCCTCCAGCGCGGCAACCTCAGTCGCCGCCGCAACCACCACCGATACGCCCAGGACTTCCACCAGGGCGTCAGCAACGTAGCCTCGATGATCTGCGCGGTATTCGCAGCATGGGTCAACGCCATGATGCCATCCGCCGCCGCCAAACCGGCGAAAACGAAGCAGAAGAGATGGTAGATATACCTCCCTTTATGAAGCGACCTCAGTAAACATAGCAAATAGAAGGGGCAGAAACGGCACCCCCAGCCATTTCTGCCCCTTCTATTTGCTATGTTCACTCTTTGGGTTCAGCCGCGGCCCGACCACGTTCACCACCTTTTTTGCCAATCTTGGAGTAAAACTCAGACCCCTGCTGACGTTTGGTAGATTCGCCACCCTTTTTCCCAATCTCAGCATAGAACTGCGCTCCCCGCTTCTCCTTCACGGTTTCGCCACCTTTCTTGCCAATCTTGGAGTAAAACTCAGCACCATACTTTTCTCGTACAGCCTGACCACCATGTTTCGCCTTTTGTGACCCCGGCTCTGGTCCTCGTTTGTTACTTGCCATAGAAGGTCCCGCCTCTCTATTACTCGTGCTACCACATATTCCCAACGTACAATTCACGCGGTGAGACATTCTTCCATAGATCTAAAGAACATCTCGCTGCATCCTTACTGCAAGTGATGTTCTCGCGCCTGCGCCACACGGTTCGCTATCAATGCTGCCGTTATCCCCGCTCCAACACCATTGTCAATGTTCACTACGGAGAGACCTGGCGCACACGTCTGCAACATCGAAAGCAACGCGGCAACCCCTTTGCCGCCTAGTCCATATCCAATCGCAGTTGGTAAACCAATCACCGGAACAGGAACCAGCCCTGCTACCACTGATGGCAAGGCACCATCCATCCCAGCTGCTACCACGATGACATCCACTCCCGCGCTAAGCAGATTGCGCAAAGGGTCGACCAGACGATGCAAGCCTGCTACTCCTACGTCATAGATGCGTGTCACCTCACAACCCATTTCTTCCGCCAACACTGCCGCTTCGTCAGCTACCGGAATATCGGATGTACCTGCACTAATCACCCCTACAAGCCCACCTGTCCTACGTCGCACATAGTCAGGCCTGTAGATAACTACACATCGAGCCGCTTCACGAACATTCACGTTATATGTTGGAAACGCCTCGCGCAACATCTCTACTACCTCAGGCCTCACCCTGCTGATAATTGCTCTCCCCGTTCTATCAAGCAGGGCCTGCGCCATGGCAATAATCTGCGCTACCGTCTTTGCTTCACCAAAGATGACCTCCGGCGTTCCCTTCCGTCGCTCACGTTCCGGGTCGGGGCGGATCTCGATTTCAGACGAGTGTGCATTGTTCTGAGCGTGAGGCGATTTTTGCGTTACACTGCTAACCTGCTCAGCATCGCTGGTCTGCGCATTCCCTTGCTTAGCCAGTTGCTCTGAGGACAAGAGGTTGAGTGCCTCTAATTGTTCATCAGCCTGAAAATTCACAAAAAAACACACCTCAAGTGAAGTTTTACACAAACATTGCTCATCTGGGAGTTTCCAACCAGTCATAGTTTAACATAGTTATTTGTAATGGGCAAGGTGGAATTGATTAGTTTTGCGAAGAATCTTCAGAATGTTGTTGAGAATTTTCAGCATAGCACGGCCAACTTAGCCGTGCCATGCTGAAAATTCTCAACAAAACTAATCAATGCCTTAATTTATGAAATTGGCTCACTACTGAACACAACCTGCACCCCTTGCCGTTGCATCTCCCTCAACTCGGCCTCAGCCAATGTATCAAAATCAATGGCAGGATGCTGCACAGAACTGGTGCAGTCCTTGAGGAAATGCAGTTTCTTCAAGAACTCAGGCTGCTTAGCAAAGCGACCCACCAGTTGTCGTTCCGTCTCTAATACACAGTGTGACTTGGCTTCGCCCGCCACATAAACCTTATCATGCTTCATCACCGCATCCAGTAGGGTTACGTTCAAGGCACTGTCGGGGTCTTCGGGATCGGGTACCTCGGCTCCAAAGATGCCATAATACTCTGTGCGAATGGTACGCCCCTTGACCACGTACGTTGGCTGAGTATTGCGAGCGGCACTATGCCACGCAATGGCCTCACTGATCGGGGATACCAGCATATGCCCGAGCGTTCCCTCCATCGTGTGATAAGGCCAGATCATCAAGTCCTTCCTGGCCTGCTCTTGCAATTGATGCACATAGCGGATCGACCAGTTTGGCTGGATGATCGGTACCCAGCGCATGTTCGTTACATCATCGACCGTGATAGGTGTGAAGGGCTGCGGATGCTCTCCTGTCTGCGGATTTTTCCACCACGAACTGTAGAAAATCTGGAAGGGCAGGTGCGTATCCAGCGAGGCATAGAGGGACGTAATCCGATGCGCGTTCGCATAGAACCATGTCAGGAAACGCGCCACATCCTGCTGGGACCCTGGTACATAGAGGGTGCCCGTGGGGTCAACAAAATCATGCTGGTAATCCACCAGGATTACCGCGATTTTCTCGGCATCGGTATGCGCTGGAGTCAAACCTGCCTTTTGTCCCGCCTCTGTAAAATCCGCGATACGAGGAGCATACGGTCCCCTCATCGTATCCTGGACATCAAACAGTGGCGGTGCGCTAGAAATCTGTGCCATAATCGTATTCTCCTCTGTGATTTAATGTAGTTCCAGGTAACGTACCTGGTGTTCGCTAATAATCAATAGACCAGGGTGATAAAGTGCAAGGTGCTCTGTTTTTAAGGATATCATAGAAAACTTAAATCTTCTGCATCCTTGAAGTCCATGATACGTTATAGTAACATGTTATCGTAAACGCGGTTTCCAAGCATATCATAAATACACAACCATTACATTTCTTCAGAGAAGGTGCAGCTATGGCAATGCAACACCAGTACAACGATGATCAAACAGATAGACTTGTTATCAGCTTCGTTCCTGAACTAAGCAGGCGCATTGAAAAAGCGGCAGCACAGAGTAATCTTTCTGCTGATGAGTATGTCAGACAAATTATGGATCAGATTGTTCCTTCCGAAACACCCTTTGTAAAGGGAAAAGGAGGGCTTAACCAGGCAGCTATAGAAGACTTGAAACGATACCGTGAAGAAATTAGGCGTGCTCATCCAGATGTTATTTTTGAAGATTCTGTGGAACTGCTTCGCCAGGCCCGCGAGGAACGCACGAGGGAGTTAGAACAGCGATGAGCGATAGTAATGTAGTAGTGGTTGATGCAAACCTTGCTCTTAAATGGGCTATTCTTGAGCCAGACTCTGATAGAGCGATGATGTTGTTAGACAAATGGAATGATGAAGGAAAAACAATCATTGCTCCTGCTCTATTTGCCTATGAGGTTACCAATATTATCTATCGTCAAGCTTTAGCAAGCAAGCTTACTTATGATGAGGCAAAACAAGGACTTAGAAAGCTGTTTGCAATTGGAGTGTTACTCCAATTCTCGCTATATCAGAATATTAGCGTACAGGCCATGGAGTTTGCTCATCGCTTTGGCCTAGCAGCTACATATGATACACATTATCTCGCACTAGCTCACCATGAGAATTGCGAATTTTGGACAGCTGATACGCGCTTATGGAATGCCGTCAAAGGGAAATTGGATTGGGTACATACACTAAAGGATTATCAGCCCTAATTGCCCATCAATACGGCCCTCGATCTTCAATAATCATCTCGGATACAGGTTTGCCACCAGCAAACAACTTGCCAAGTCGTTCAATCTCAGCCTCTTCTTCTTGTGTCACTTGCTGGGGATCGGGGAGATTGATAAGCTTTCCTTCACGATATTGCTTCTCCATGAGCTCACGTACTGTCATCGGGCGTTTTACCTCAGAAACTGGCGGCAACCGCCGCACCATATCATAGAGAAACTGCTCAGGTTCCTTACCCTTTCTAGTTGCCGCGGCTGCAAGTGCTTTATATTCTTCCTCAGTTAAAGTGATGGTTATTTCGTGAGTCATGGAACTATCTCATGTAGGAAACGGGCTTGCGTCCTTTCGGCACATAGCTGACACTACTTCTACCAATGTTGCCTGCGAGATATATAGATTATGTCCTTGCTCTGGAGCGCAAAGGTCAACTATCCAAGCATGGCCTTGTTCAGGAAAGTAATGCTTGACAATGGCTGAGGTATCAAAAAAGTAGGTAGTCATTAATAAGGTCCTCTATCCTCAATAACCATTTCAGATGCAGATTTGCCACCTCTATCTCTAAGACTTTGGATAAAACGTTCACGTTCAGTTGCTTCTTCTGATGTTAATGGCCGTCGTGTAGGTAGATTAGCAAGCTTCCCTTCACGATATTGCTTCTCTACTAATTCCCGGGCGGTCATCGGACGTTTTGTCTGAGCAGGCGGCTCCAACTTCTCCACCATATCATGCAGAAACGCTTCGGGCTGCTTACCATTTTGCGCTGCTGCCGCAGCTAGCTTTGCATATTCCTGCTCGTTTAATTTCACATTCACTTCGTAAATCATCGAAGAACCTCCTCACGTAAGATTAAGCATACCTCTATGCTAGTATAACATCATCATGCCTGCATGATAAGCTCTTTTTTGTCAGAGGGTGCGTTTCATTTTTTTGCCTTGAGCGCAGGTGGGGGAACCTGACCCCCACAAGGGGGGTCACTACATGTTCCACAGATGGAGGTGGGATCAAATGCAGTGACCCCCCTTGTGGGGGTCAGGCTTGCAAAAATGTGAACTACTTCACAGAATTAGCCCTTAAGCACAGGTATACTTTCTACAGCAGTTGTTTGCCCCCAGCTACCATCGACCGCGACCGGTATTCGTTCAGCAAACTACTGTTGTCCATCCTGTAACACATTTCTCTCTTATCGCTATCTATTTATCACTGAACATCAGCAGGCGATTGCACAGCCAAAACAAGTGAGGAAAAACCTATGAAAAAAATGTCCCTCGTCTCCATCTCCGGCACCAGTCTGCTCGTCCTATCCCTCCTCTGCGTGCTCTTCCTCTCAGAAGCCAGAGCAACACAGGCACGAGCAACCTCTCCGAACACCGCTAAAGCCTGGCATATTGTTCCCAGCCCGAACGTCCAGGCAAACTACAATGCCCTCAACGGGGTAGTTGCACTTTCTACTACTAATGCATGGGCCGTTGGACAGGAATCGAGCTATCCCAACCCAAATCAGGCCCTCAGTGAGCATTGGAACGGCACCTCCTGGAGCATTGTTCCTACCCCGACCGTTGGTACCGAGAGCGCGTTCAATGCCGTCGCCCAGATTCCCAACACCAATCACCTCTGGGCCGTCGGTAGCCAGTTCACCAACAACCTGCCCCAAACCCTGGTCGAACGCTGGAATGGCACCCAATGGAAGGTCATTCCTACCCCAACTCTCAATGGAGACCCCGAAGCGACAACGAACATCTTCTATGCCGTCACCGCCCTCTCCACTACTGACGCCTGGGCCGTTGGGGTCTATTTTCCGAATAGCAGCCAGCCACAAGTGCCATTGATTGAACATTGGAATGGTACCGTGTGGAGTCTCGTCCCCGGTGCAACCCCCGCTAATACCGGCATTGGATTCCTATATGGCCTTGTCGCCCTTTCTAGCAATGATGTCTGGGCTGTTGGGACATATGCTACGCAGGTAAGCAAGGAAGAGATGACCCTGATCGAACATTGGAATGGCAGCACCTGGAGTCTCATTTCAGCCCCCAATCCAGGCTCGATTGCCAATTTCCTGTACAGCGTGACCCGTGTCCCTGGCACGAAGCACCTCTGGGCCGTCGGCAACTACCTCTCTGGTGGTGCTTACCAGACGTTGACTGAATACTGGAACGGCAATACCTGGAGCGTTGTCGCCAGCCCCAGCCCTGGCACAAACGGCAACGGCCTGCAAGGAGTAGCTGCCATCTCGGCTACCAACGTCTGGGCAATCGGCTCCTATACCAGTGGCAATGGCGACCTGAACCTCATTGAGCAGTGGAACGGCACCGCCTGGAACCTCGTCGCCAATCCAAACCCACCCAACACCAACACCACCTTCCTCAGTGCTGTGACGCGGATTCCCGCCAGTGGCGGCGATCTCTGGGCCGTCGGCAATTACTACGATAGCAACAATAACCAGACGCTTACCGAGCGTTACAGCTAAGCCGCCATGACGCCCGCAAGGGGCGTCACTACTATAGACGGTCTGGCTCGCTTCGCTCGTAGACGCATCATTGCCAGGACGAGCGGAGCAATGTCCCCATCGTGTATAGTAGTGACGCCCCTTGCGGGCGTCATGGCGGCGGGGCGTCATGGACGTGGGGCATCATGGACGTGGGGCGGCACTCGCAAAAAAGTAACCCTCACCCTCTCTTCTTTCAACCATTGCAAAAAACGAAATATTTTGATACATTGTACTACGATAAAAGGCCAGTAGGCTCATGCTGTTTTACAGCATGATACATATGCATGTTTATACGTAAGGAGGGTATATTAGTATTTATGGCCATAGACGCACACAAAGAAACGTTAGGCTTTCAAGCAGAGGTACGCCAACTGCTTGACCTCATGATTCATTCACTTTATAGCAATAAGGAGATATTCTTACGGGAACTTATCTCCAATGCCTCGGATGCCATTGACCAGCTGCGCTTTGCCGCACTGTCTGAGTCATCGCTCTACGAAAGTGATAGTGATTTCAAAATTCGCATCGAGTATGATAAAGACGGTCGTACCATCACCGTCTCCGACAACGGCATTGGCATGACGCGGGACGAGGTCGCTGAAAACATCGGCACCATTGCTCGCTCCGGCACACGCGAGTTCTTCCAGTCGCTTACCGGCGACCAACAAAAGGACGCGGCCCTCATCGGCCAGTTTGGCGTCGGCTTCTACTCCTCTTTTGTAGTTGCCGATAGAGTCACCCTGATCACACGCAAGGCTGGCTTGAATCACGATCAGGGCGTGCGCTGGGAGTCCAACGGCGAGGGCGAGTATACCCTTGAAACTATCCAGAAGCCGACCCGTGGCACGGATGTGATCCTGCACCTGCGCCCGGACGAAGACGAACTACTTGATAGCTACCGGTTGCGTTCCATCATTCGCAAGTTCTCCGATCACATCACCCTGCCCATCGTGATGAAGGTTGAAAAGGAAGGCAAGGAAGAGGACGAAGTTGTCAATCAAGCGTCCGCGTTGTGGACTCGTCCTAAGAGTGAGATCACCGAAGAGCAGTACAACGAGTTCTATAAACATATCACGCACGACTTCAACGATCCTCTGGCCTACGTACATAGCCGCATGGAAGGTACGTACGAGTATACTTTACTGCTCTATCTTCCCTCACGGGCTCCCTTCGACCTGTGGATGCGCGAACATCACCACGGCGTCAAACTGTACGTACGCCGTGTCTTTATCATGGATGAGGCTGAGAAGTTGATGCCCCACTACTTACGTTTCGTGCGTGGCATCATCGACTCCAGTGATCTCCCTCTCAACGTCTCGCGTGAACTGCTCCAGCATAACCGCCTGATCGACGCCATTCGTTCCAACGCCACGAAGAAAATTCTGGGCCTGTTGGGCGATCTGGTGGCTAACAATCAGGAGAAGTACGCCACCTTCTGGAAAGAATTTGGTCGCGTCCTCAAAGAAGGGCTGGCCGAGGATACGGCTAATCGCGACACTATCGCCAAACTGCTGCGTTTCTCCACTACGCAATCGGGTAGCGAAACTCAGGATGTCTCGCTCGAAGACTACGTGAGTCGCATGAAAGAGGGCCAGGAGAAGATCTACTACATCGTCGCCGATAGCTACGCCGCTGCCAAAAACAGTCCGTTGCTGGAAATCTTCAACAAGAAGGGCATTGAAGTCCTGCTTTTATCCGACCCAATCGACCATATTCTGGAGCCGGACCTTCGGGAGTTCAAAGGCAAGCAACTGCAATCCGTTGCCAGAGGCGAAATTGACCTCTCCAAGCTGGAAGATCAACAGGAGAAAGAGGAGAACCAGAAGACTGCTGACGAGGCACGTGACCTTGTAGAGCGCATCAAAGCAACGCTGAACGACAAGGTCAAGGATGTCCGTACTACCACGCGCCTGATCACCTCACCGGCCTGTCTGGTCGTCGATGAATACGGCATCGATCCCAACCTCAAACGTCTCCTAAAATCAACAGGGCAAGCCTTGCCCGAAGACAAGCCCATTCTGGAGATCAACCCACAGCATCCTATTATCGCCAAACTGAAAAACGTCGCTGACGAAAAACGCTTCACCGACTGGGCCTACGTTCTCTTTGACCAATCCTTGCTCAGCATCGGCGAAAAGCTCGATGATCCGGTCAGCTTCGTTAATCGGTTGAACGAGCTGCTGGCACAACTCTAAATTTCTTTCCAAGACCGAACACAGCACGGGACTCAGCCTCGGCTGAGATCCATGCTGTGTTCAGCGTTGGAAATTATTACGCCTGATAATGTATATGCTAAGAGGCGTTACGTAAACGTTACGAACTCAAACACTACCCTCATCATCGAACCCGAAAAGTGCTGATTGTGCTATTTTTGTAGAGTAAGCAATCTGGGCCAGGGTCAGGTATATCCCGTCAATTTGCCGCTGGCTCATACGATATGCTCTTGCGTGTTCTTCTGACCAGAAGAAGAGAGAGTTCTCTCAATAGTCATGAATGATCGTTGTCCCCTGAAAATGCGCCCAGTCAATTTCTGGCTCAAAGACCAGAGGATTAGCGTCTTGCTCCCTGATCCTCCACTTCAACTCACTATCCAATGTCAGGTGCAGATCTTGGCCGCAATGCGCACAGCAGGTCTCAATCTCAACTGAAATCTTCTCGTTACGTAATTGCCCTTGCACGAAGGGCGTTGCTATCGCATCTTCGGCTCAAGCCGCGAATGTGTACTCACCACTGCTAAAGCGTAAACGATGAGCTGTCTTCTCTGATGTCACAGGAAAAGCCCAACTTACCTGTCCAGCCGTGTTCCGCACCAGGAAAAACAAGTTTTTCTGGAGATCATCGAGTATCGCAACAACCGTTGCAAGTGGCAGACGTAATCTCTCCGCAATAGCTTCAGGACTCAAAGGTTCTCCAGCATGGCGAGGTAGCTCCAACACAACAAAGTTGCGCACACGATGATGCTCATCCGTCATAAAACTGAGTCGTTCTGATGGATGATGTCGTACCTTGGCAAGGTGTTTCCTCCAATGTGCCTCAGGCACCTCGAGGATCTTTCCTCCTCGTCCAAGCAGGATAACATCTTTCATCTGCCTTCTCCTTCCTGAACTTTACCTTTTTGTTCATTGCTCGCTGGATACTCCATAAACCGATGGCTGGCACCCACCCCATAGTCCATGCCATAAACTTCCTTGAGTTGCACAATACGCTTGAGCGTTTCTTCACTAAAGGGATTTTGGCTCTCGAAGACATGCAGAGTAATTCCCTCCAGCAGATCACCGAGGGAAATATCATGGTATTCTGCGAGTGCCTTGAGAACTTTGACCATCCTTTTTTCCATTCTTACGCCAATTTGCACACGCTCAACGGGAATGCGCTTCCCTTCCGCATCGGCGTTTTCTTCGGGCTTAGTCATGATCTTCTCTTCTATGTACCTTATTTATGATTAAACAATGTACATTTTTACCTTCGTAACTTTGTAACAGCTTAACACAGATAGAACAAAAAAGCAAGTTTAGCACTGAAGCAGGGGGCGCGTGCGATTTTTGCAGGATGTGTGGCGTGGTAAGCACGAAGCCGGAGTATAGTAGTGATGACCCTTGCGGTCATCACTACTATACTCCGGCTTCGCAGGCCGACGCATGCGTGTATAGTAGTGATGACCCTTGCGGTCATCATGCTCACCCAATATGCGTTAAGGGATTGCTTTTGGCACACGAATCGAGTACCCTTCTGATGCAAGCGATTCTTATTAAAACACACTACCAACACCGCACGCTTCCATGACCATTGTCTGCTTATACACAACACCAATAGAGGTACTATGACGATTTCCTTGTCTGACGATCAGGTGTGTCTCCTACGCATGCGTGCTCAGCGGCTTGTACCAGGACAACCGGATACGGCAACTTCTGCTGCTCACGTCGTGAAAGAGGTATGTGGCATTCAAGCCCAGGACACAAGCGCAGCAACACTGGCGATACGTGTGCGCAGTGCTGGATTGGTTGCTACCGATGTCGAACATGCACGGATACAGCAGCGTACTATCATCCGTACATGGGGGCCACGTGGGACACTGCATCTGTTGGCAACAGAAGACCTCCGTTGGCTTCTGCCGCTCCTCGGTCCCATTTTTATTGCAGGAGGCCAGCGACGGCGTGCAGAGCTGGGTCTGGACGAGGACACCTGTGCGCGAGGTATCCACATCATCCGCAATGTACTCGCGAACCTTGGTCCACTTACCCGCGCCGAACTCGTTGAGCAGTTAGCATTCCATGGCATCCAGCTCGTGGGTCAGGCCAGACCCTACCTTCTGCAAAGAGCCGCGCTCGAAGGCATCATTTGCTTCGGACCTGACCGTGGTGCCGAGCCGACCTACGTTCTCCTAAGCGACTGGATTGGTCAGGAGCATAGAGAGCAAGCATTATCCGAGGTCGCAGCTCATACAGAACTCACACGCCGCTACCTCAAAGTCTATGGCCCTGCAACACCAAAGGATCAGGCGGCGTGGTCAGGGATGCCTCTGAGCAAGATACGAGCAGCATGGCAACATATTGCCGACCAGCTCATTGAGGTAGAGGTTGCCGGTTCTCCATCCTGGATGCTCAAATCGTGTGCAGCATGGTTGGATGAGCCACTCGAACATGCCCCAATTGTTCGCCTATTGCCACACTTTGACACCTACCTACTTGGTTATCAGGGTCGCGACCTGTCCGTACCACCTCAGTACGCAAAACGCATCAATGCCGGTGGTGGAATGCTTCATCCAACGGTGCTGGTAGATGGTCGCGTAATGGGAACGTGGAAGAGCAAGCGACAGAAAAACCACCTGGACGTGCTGGTGGAACCATTTGACCCTCTCACACCTGAGGTGCTTGCAGGACTAGAGACAGAGGTAACAGATCTCGCCCGTTTCCTGGAGGTGCAAGCTACACTCAAATAAGGGTCTGCGTCCTTGCGGGTGAAAGACGAGACCTCACTGGAGGAGCGCAATTCATAGTGCCCCATAAGCGTCAAGTGATGGTTGTAGGAAATACTTGTCAAAGCTCAGGCGCATATGGTACACTCGTCACAGAAAAGTCGCACCAGAACTACCCTTCTGGAACGAGTAGAGCAAGAAACGCATCAACGTCGGTCTGCTCTCACGCTCAACCCTCCTCAAAGGATAGAAGCTTGGAGGAACACGTTGGTCAAAAGGTGACAAACGCTATGAAGACGCTTTTGGGGACCCCAATCATTTGCCCGGTCTTGATTGGCCGCAGAGCCGAGCTCACGACACTGCGCTTGCTCGTTGATCGAGCGAGGAGCGGCAAGGGGCAGGTTGCCCTGCTTTCCGGCGAAGCGGGGATCGGCAAATCACGCCTGGTTGCCGAGGCGAAGACCTACGCGACTGCTCAAGGCTTCCTCCTCCTCGAGGGCCAGTCTTTCCCAACGGATCGTTCCTGTCCCTACGCTCCACTGCTTGAGCTGCTCCGGTCACACTTCGCCACCTCTTCCCCAGAACAGGTGGCCACGGAAATGGGTTCCCTGTCCTCTGCCTTGTCTCCCTTGCTTCCTGATCTGCTTCCTCTGCCGTCTGCTCTCCCCCTGCTGCCCCCACTTGCTCCTGAGCAAGAGAAACGTCGTCTCTTCGCCGCCCTGGCTCATCTC
>WNFX01001009.1_pt1 | contig 36763 bp, 30 predicted proteins | sample 5400111 | NCBI WGS metagenome assembly WNFX01 (sample SAMN13153363, study PRJNA577476) | soil metagenome | isolation source: 40 cm soil or saprolite under grassland replicate 1 | place: USA:California | collected 2016-06-15
CCTACTGGCGCCGCATCTTGACGAGGTGGCGCTTGCAGGATGGCCGACGCTGCTGATCGGCCCGGTGGCACGCGCCGCCGGCCTCGCAGCGCTGGGGTGCCGCGACTTCGAGGCTGCCATCGCCCTGTTCAAGCAGGCCGCAAAACATGCCCGGGACTCGAGGCCCGTCCAGGCGCGTCTGCACGCCGACCTAGCGCGAGCGCTGCTTGGCCGTGGTTACCGCGCCGACCGCAGCAAGGTGATAGACCACCTTGGGCAGGCAGTGCGCGCCGCCCAGGAACTTGGCATGGCCCGCCTTGCTTCCCGGACCAACGCCATGCTCGCAACGCTTTGAGGCGAGTCGGCGCCGCCTGTGGGATGCCAGAAACTCGGTCGTAGGCGCTGAGCTGCAAGTTCGCCAGGGGAGTCACCGTGTTACAGGTGTCGCTGATGCTTGCCTGGCAGCGGGATCTCGGTGGTCGTGAGCGGCACCGACGTTCGTTCTAGAGTGTGGTCTGCTCCGGGCCACCGGAGCGAACCTACAAACTGTGCCCCTCGAGCCGGCGACTTCTGCGATCGTCGACAGGACGCCCGGCGGGCCGGATCGCTGCTGCGATTTCGCTCCGTTTTCCCTCCGCTGACGCCAGACCAGGCGCGTGTGGCCGACAGGAGGGGACGAGGGGGTAACATGCGCGGTATGGCAGGGTGCCCGAGCGGCCAAAGGGAGCGGTCTGTAAAATCGCCGGCAATGCCTACCCAGGTTCGAATCCTGGTCCTGCCACGCTATTTGAGCTGCGGAAATACAGCCGTGTAAGTTACAAGCCCAGCAGCGTTCTATCACTTTCTATCGTCTGCCCTCGCCTGCGTCTGCTTTCGCCTGCTTTGCTAGTGGGCCATACAGCTTCTCGATCAGCCTGGCCACCCGGGGTGGGGTCCGGGAAGCTGGTGGATGTAGGTCCTGCTGGCCAGGGTGCCGCCGTCGGCGTGGCGCAGCTGCTCGGCGATCACGCTGGCGGGCTCCTTGGCCGCCGCCATTGCTGAGGCCAGCGAATGGCGCAGCAGATGTGGGCCTTGACCCCGGCAACGTCCGCGAAGGCCCGGAATGCCCTGCCGGCATGGTCGGGCCGCATCGCCGTGCCGCGCCCGGTGCACAACAGCAGGTCGAGTTCGACCGGGTGTGGGGTGCGTAAACCCGGACGTGGTGTGTGAGCTGCGAGTTCGCACCGGACAAGGCTCGATAGGGTGACGCCTCTCAGACCCTGCGGAGGCCCTCCTGCGTGCTACCAAAACTCGTCTACCTCACCTTGTGCCGCTCCATCCAACTGCTCGCCCTGCTCGCCCGCGGCGACGCCGCCAAGGACCTGGAGATCCTGGTGCTGCGCCACCAACTCGCCGTGCTGCGCCGCCAGGTTCCGCGTCCGCAGTTTGAGCCCGTCGACCGTGCCCTGCTTGCCGCTGTCAGCCGGGCGCTGCCACGGGCGCGCTGGTCCTGCTTCCTGGTCAAGCCCGACACCTTGCTGCGCTGGCACCGCCGCCTGGTCGCTGGCGCCTGGACCTACCCCCACCGCCGACCCGGACGGCCGCCACTCGACGAGCACCTCCAGCAGCTGATCGTCCGCCTGGCCAGGGAGAACCCCCGCTGGGGCTACCAGCGCCTTCAGGGTGAGCTCCTCGGACTCGGCATGCGGGTGTCGGCGACCGCGATCCGCACCACGCTGCGCCACCATGGGCTCGACCCGGCGCCACGGCGTGCCGGCAGCAACAGCACGTGGCGGGCGTTCCTGCACCAGCAGGCCAGCGGCATCGTGGCGTGTGACTTCTTCACCATCGACACGGTGTGGCTCAAACGGCTGCAGGTGCTGGTGTTCATCGAGCTGGACACCCGACGGGTGCACCTGGCCGGGGTGACCGCCAACCCCAACGGCACCTGGGTCACCCAGCAGGCCCGCAACCTGCTGCTGGGACTGGACGAGCAAGGACGCCAGCTCCGGTTTCTGGTGCGCGACCGCGACGCGAAGTTTTGCCGCAGCTTCGACGACGTGTTCGGCGCCGAAGGGATCCGGGTGCTGCGAACGCCGGTGCGGGCGCCCCGGGCGAATGCATTCGCGGAGCGCTGGATCCGCACGGCCCGAGAGGAGTGTCTGGACTGGATGCTGATCGTCGGGCGCAGGCACTTGGAGCGGGTCCTTCGGGTCTATGTCGAGCACTACAACCAGCACCGCCCCCATCGGGCCTTGGAGCTACGGGCGCCGGCATCACCCGCCGATCCCAATCCAGCCCGCACCGTCGAGGACCGGGAGGCTGTGGTGCGCCGACGTGATCTGCTCGGTGGGCTCCTGCACGAGTACCGACGAGCAGCATGAACGCCTTTACGCACCCTTCAGGTTGACCAGGGTCCGATGCCAGCGCAGCAACGTGTCGGGGCGACGAGGCAATGGTGTTGGTGCTGCTTGGACAGGAGCCTGGTCAAGGCTGCGAGGATGGCCCGGTCTGGCCAGGTGGGACGCGGTCTGGCGACCTGTCGGCGCAGCATCATGACTTCATGTCGCAGCACGAGCAGCTCGGCGTTCTTGGACGCCTGTCCGCGAGCAAGCAGTGCAAGCCAGTCGAGGAGCTGACGCAAGATCAGGTACAGGAGTCGGAGTGTCATGGCTGGAGATCATCGCGGGCCTCCAGCACCGACGCGAAACCGCACGTCAACGTCATGGACGAGGTTTCCGGCACCCACAACCTGCGCTACGGCCTCTCCTACCGCGACGTCGAAGAACTCCTCACCGAACGTGGCATCAACGTCGAGGCTGATCACGGCCGGTTGAAAGCGCGGCTGCGTCCGATGCGTGGGCTGAAGCAGGACCGCAGCGCCAGGGTAATCATCGCCGGGCATGCCTTCGTCCAGAACCTCCGGCGAGGGCATTTTGAACTCGCGATTGGGGAGCAGGTGAACCGCCGGGTCGCGGTCGCCTTCGACGAACTTGCACTCGCAATCTAAAACCGAAAGCGACCGAGGCGTCACCATGCCGCGAGTTGTAACAACGCAACAGACCCGGGCTAGGTCTCGTCGAGCAGTTCGATCTCGCAGCGAGCCCCTGGCGCGTGGGCAAGCCGGGCGTCGATGGTCAGCAGACGCCCACCAAGCGCCTCAGCAAGCGCAACATAGACCGCGTCATAGACCGTCAGGTTGTGGCGCAGCTCCCAGATCCGCGAGGCAAACGGCGCATGCGGGTAGCGGCGCAGCGGCAGCAGCCCGAGCTTGTGGCGCGCCTGCCGCGCGCCCTGCTCGCTGAGCGAACCGTTGCGGTGCAGCGTGCGCAACGCCGACAGCACCTCCAGGTCGACAAGGTGCGGCACGTGCAGCTCGGGTTCGGCGGCCAAGCGGGCGCGAGCTGTGCCGCCATGCTCCGATAGTAGCGCGGCCACCACGGTGGAGGCGTCGGCGACCGTGATCACAAGATCACGAAATCATGCGGGGCGCTCGGCGTGGATGAGGTCGGCCAACTGCTGGCCGGTGAGGTCGACCCGTTCCTGCGGCCAGGAGAGCACCTCGGCGATGGTGGGCAGCCCAGCGTCGCGGGCAAGCACCCGCAGGGCGTAGGTGCTCAAGGGCAGCCCGTGGCGGTCTGCCTTGGCCTTGAGGGCGTCGAGGACGTCGTCGGGCACGTCTCGGATCTGCAGCGGTTTTCCCATGCCGACAGTCTAGCATGCGTCGTGCATGCAGCATGGCCGGGGCAGGCGCCCTACGACCAAGATTTCCCTCCGGTTTCCCTCCCCGGACGCCAGACTACGCGGGACGGGCGGGGACGCCGGGGGATGGCAGGGGATATCGGGTGGGCGTTTGCGCAGCGTGTGGCCGACAGCGGAGGACAGGAGGGGATGTGAGGGGATAGGAGGGGATTCGCTTGGTTTGGTCTGTAAAATCGCCGGCAATGCCTACCCAGGTTCGAATCCTGGTCCTGCCACACCTATTCTGACCTGCGGAAACGCGGCTTCGGCCGGGCTTGGATACCCCGGTCGGGTATGCCGGGTTTTCCTCCGTTTTTCCTCCCAGGACGCCGCACGGACGCGCGGGGTGGCAGGGCGCTGTTGCGTCTGGCGTTCCAGAGCAGGCTGACTCCCGGACCAACGTCGCCGTTCAGATAGCCAGGACCAACTCACCGAACGCAAGCGCCACTCGCCGGTTGGTCGGCGCCTCAACTGCCAGTTCGTAGTGACCTCGGCGGAGGAGGTTCTGCACAAAGGCATGCCCGGCGATGATGGTCCGGGCGCTGCGGTCCTGCTTGAGACCCCGCATCGGTCGCAGCCGTGCTTCAGCCGGCCGTGGTCGGCCTCAATGGGATTGTTCGTGTATTGCTCGGTGCGATGCCAGGCGGCCGGGACCACCTCGTCGAGCACGATTGGGTAAGTTGCCGCCTGGTCGGTAGTCACTTCCGCAGGCGTGACCTTGGTGGTCTTGATGGCTTGCTGGAAGAACCGACGGGCTGCGGTCGCGTCGCGACGTGGAGAGACGAACACATCGATGACCTGGCCGAACTGGTCGACCGCCCGGTACACGTAGCGCCACCGACCGGCGACCTTGACGTAGGTCTCATCGACGTGCCAGCGGGTCCCGACGGCGTGGCGGCAGGGGCGGGCGGCGTCGGCCAGCAGGGGCGTGAAGCGTTGGACCCAGCGGTAGATGGTGACGTGGTCAACTTCAACGCCGCGTTCGGCGAGCAGTTCTACGACGTCTCGGTAAGAGAGGCCGAAGCGGAGGTACCAGCGGACGGCCAGGACGATCACGTCGGGCGGGAACCGGAAGCCGGCGAACGCTGACGGAGGTGCAGAAACGGGGCGAAGCCGATGGATTCTCATGGTCGACAGTCTTGCCGTTCGACCTTGAACTCAGTGAACGCAACAGACCCCTCGCTGGGCCAGCCGCAACATGAACCGGCCCTTCACCATCCTCGGACTCAAATCATGATCTTGAAACGGCCGTGGCATGCAATGGCCGCCTGTACGGGGCTATGCGAAGGCGTGCTCGCGTGCGAGGATAAATGCATGTCTTTGGGGAGTTCGGCATTCAGCCTTCATTGGCTGCTCGACCCGGTCAAACCGATCGACTTCTTCGACCAGTATTACGAAGCGGCACCACTGTTCGTAAACCATGCCAAAGACTCATATTTCGCCGGCCTGCCAGGCCTGGACGCGATTGACGAACTGCTCGCGACGACCGTATCGAGCCGCCTGCGGCCGGCTGATGGCGAGCGGCTCATCCGGACCGAGCCGGACGGCAACTTGTCGGAGCAGAACGTTCGGATAACGGGAAGCTCTGCGGTCGACATCCAGGCGATCTATCGTTCCTATCACGACGGATTCACGGTGGTCATTAACCAGATGCACCGCCGCTCGGCGGCAGTAGGCTGCCTGTGTCGCGCGCTACAGGCCGCCATGCATCATCCGGTTGGCGCCAATCTTTACCTCACCCCCGCACGTGCGCAGGGATTTCTTCCGCACGCTGATACGCACGACGTGTTCGTCCTGCAGCTTCACGGGGCGAAAGAATGGCACGTGTCGAGCCCGTCGGTCGAGTTGCCGCTCGCCCGACGTCAGAGTCACAGGCAGACGCTGTCAGATTCGCAGACCTACAGGCTCGCGCCGGGTGACGTACTCTACTTGCCGCGCGGCTTCCCGCACGAGGCCGTCACCGGCGACTCATCATCGTTGCACCTCACGGTGGGCATCTACGCGTTTCGGTGGTACGACCTGCTCAACGATGCCCTCAAACTTCTCGCTGACGAGGACGTCATGCTTCGCAGCGCCCTGCCGAGGCAGTACCTGAACGAGCCGCTCGACGTGGAGCACCTCGCGGAGCTCGGACGCCGGGTGACCGCGGCCCTGACGGACGGTGCGCTCATCGAAAAGGCGAAGGAGGGCATCGCCTCCCAGCTTGTTGCGGCCGATGTGGCCGCGGGCCTCAGCCGGTTCGGGTCGCTCGACGCCCTCGCTGGGCTGACCGACGAGTCGGTTGTCGCCCGCCCACCCGAGCTTCTCTGCCTGGTGCGACTCACCTCGGAGCAAGCCACGATCGAATTCGCAGGCAACTTCGTGACCGGACCACGGCTTGTCGGTACGGCACTGCAGTTCGTCGCGCAGCACGACCGGTTTGCCGTCGGCGAACTGCCCGGCAATCTGTCCACTGAGGATCGGATCGACCTAGTGAAACGCTTGGTAAGCGAAGGCCTGTTGGAGGTGTTGTCAAGATGAGTGACGAAATTTCGGCATATGGCACAGACGACGTGCCCGGTGCCCACCTGACCGAAGCCGACCAGAACGTGCTGCATGCATGGTACGAGCACCTGCTTCTTCTCGACCCGCGGTACGACGACAAGCGCGTGCGGCAGATTGGCGCGCGAGCGATGGTCGACGACGAGTTCCGGCGCCAGCTCGTCGGGGACACCGGAACGGCCATCGACGAGGACGAGCCTGAATCGCCGGACAGAATCGACGTCAGGTTCCTTACCAACACCCCCAAGACGCTGAATATCGTCCTGCCACCGAAAGCCGGTGCGACCGAGAACTTCCCAGCCAGGCTCCGCGACGCCCTGAGCTCGCGCACATCGGACGATACTGGACTCTTTCGGGATGATTGGTTCGACAACGACCCAGACCACCTCGACCATGGTGTTGACGGCACCGATACTTGGGATAGCAGGCCAATTACGACCTTGACGCTCGAGGAGTAAGTGGCGGGTCGCCAAACTGCTGTCGACCGGTGTCGGCCAGAGTCGTGGGACTGTCCAGATCCCGGGCTATGTGACGCTTCCAACAGCACACTCGAAGCCTAGGCTGCCTGCAGTAGCGATGCGACGTAGGCGATCTTGTGGGGCTGTTGCATTCGCCGGGAACACGTCTTGGCGGCAAGACTGTCGCTATGAGACCTCGCCGCCTTCGCCCCCCTCGAATCCCGCAGTCTGCATTCAAGCAGGACCGCAGCGCCAGGGTGGTCATCGCAGGGCACGCCTTCGTCCAGAACATCCGGCGAGGCCACTACGAGCTGGCGACCGAGGCGCCGATGACCCGGCGGTTGGCGGTCGCGTTCGACGAGCTGGCCCGAGCTGGCCATGGCGATCTGATACCGGAGGCACGCCGGCCTTCAGCATGCCGCGAGTTGGCACAACGCAACAGGCCCCCACCAGGTCGCGGCATGACGTTCGAGTTCTGAACCCAGACGTTCGAGTTCTGAACCCAACGGAGGGTGCAACTCCCTCCGGCCACCCGGCCACCCGACCACATTCACCACGCTTGGTGGCGTAGAGCCGCTAAACAGGCTTGGTGGCCAGGGCCAAGACGCCGGGCCAGTATGGGTCGTCCTCCACGGACTCAAGGACGTTCAGTCCGGCGTCCGTCAGCAGGGCTTCGACGGCTTCTGGGGTGAACCTCCAATAATCAGAAGGATGACGGTGGACGGGAAAACCAATACCTCTCGTTGTAAGGAGTAGCCTGCCTCCAGGCGCGAGAACCCTGGCCATTTCCGGTATCGACTTCCAGAAACACCTGTCATGTTCCAGCATCTCCGTGCATACAATGACGGGCCAGGCGGAGTCTCGAAAGGGCAAAGAATATGCAAGGGCAACAATGTCTACATTGGCTCCGCTTCGCATATCTACGCCCACGTATCTACCCGTAAAATAGGGCTTGAGCGCTCCATTGTAGTCGAGTGATCCAACCTCCAGAGTAGGCAGTGAGCTCAGCTCATGCTCGCGGATCGTTCTCTCGCCCCAGCGCAACACAGAAGTATGCATGTGCTTGGCTCTTTCCAGTGGGTTATCGACTATAGAGGTCCCTTTACATTGGCGAAAGCCGTACCGGGAGGGCGAGGAGCCCACGCGGGACGGGCACGGGCCGCCAGGAGGGGCGCGGCGACGCCAGGCGTATCGCGGGAAACCGGCGCAGGAGCGCCGGGATCGCTAGCTCCGCGCAGAGCCGTGCGAGCGGGGCAGCCACGCAGACGTGGGGCCCCGCGCCGAACGTCAGAGGTGTCGGACCTTTGCGAGCGACGTCGAGCCTGTCAGGCAACCGAAACACCTCGGGATCGCGATTGGCCGCGGCGAGGACCACGACGACGGTTTGGCCGGCGGGTAGGGCCCAGCGGCCCACCTCCACGTCACGGATGGTCACGCGAGCCGTGAATGGGATTGGGGCCTCGAAGCGCAGCAGCTCCTGCACGGCGCGGCCGGCCAGGTCCGGTCGGGAGCGGAGCAGGTCGAGCTGATCAGGGTGGCGCAGCAGCGTGAGGATGCCATTCCCCACGAGATGGGTGAGCGGATCGAGACCGCCAATTACAAACAGCACGAGGGTGGCGAGGGCCTCCTGGCGGGACAGCTCACCGCGTCTGGTCGCCGCGACCAGTGGATCCACCACCCAACCGGCGCCGCCATCTCCCAGCCAGCTGTCGAGCTGGAGCGCAAGCTCCTCAGCCGCACGCCTCCCGGCCAGCGCCGAGGCCGGGTCGGCGAGCGGGTCGAGGTTGATTGCAACGCGGTGCGCCATCTCCGTAAAGGTCGACAGGTGGTCATCTGGCAGGCCGAGGAGCCTGGCGATGACGTCGAGCGCGAACGGGCCTGCGAAGTCACTGAGGAGGTCGACCTCGTCGCGTCTGTCGAGGTGCGCCAATCCATGCTCGACCAGCTCCCTCACAAGCGGGCGCAGCTCATCGAGCTGGCGCGGGGCAAACACGCGGGACACCGGCCCGCGCAATCGCGCATGCTCGGCACCGTCGCTGTTGAGCATCGAGACGGGAAGCCGGTCGCCGCGCGAGCGCCTTGCCTGTCCGGCCGTAGCTGAGAAACGGGGATCGCGGAGTACCGCAGCGCAGTGGTCGTAGCGGGTCAGAAGCCAGACCTTCGCGTTCTCCTCATAGAAGACGGGCCGATGCGCGCGCAACCAGCGATAGCCGGCGTAGGAATCGCTGGCGGCAACCGCCGCTGCACGCTGGCGGGGAGCGGTTGGCGACGGGTCGGGAGACGTCGACGAGCCCCATTCACGTGGAGTCCTCCGTGCAATCAGTCTGCCCAGATTGCACATAGCCGTCAACCGTGACGGGATCGGCTGTGACCGTCAGGATCATTGCCCGTGTTCTGATCGGAGAGCAGACTCGATTCTGTGTTGGCGTTCCCCTTGGCACAGCGGGGACGCGGCGCCGCAGGACATGGCAGGGGATGAGCTGTGGAGTCCGTGGACGTTGTCGTGATCGGTGGAGGCGTCGCCGGGCTGTCCTGCGCCCGGCGCCTCCAGCAGGCTGGCGTGGACGTCGTGGTCCTCGAGGCGAGTGAGCGTGTAGGCGGCCGTGTGCTGACGTGGCGTGAGCCGGGCGAACGCCCCGTCGAGCTGGGGGCTCAGGTGGTGCACGGGAAGAAGGCGTGCTCGCTGCGCGTGCTCGCTGCGGCCGATGCCAGGGTCGCGCCGCTGGAACCGCCCGACGACCTGCTGGTGCACGTCGATGGGGTCACGTTCGATCAGGAGGCGCTACGGAGACGCCGCCCGCCCTGGCTGCTGGACATGCTGCTGCAGCGGCTGCAGCCACCGGACCTGCCGGTCGGCGCCGTGCTCGACAGTCTGGGCGTGACCGGAGTCGATGCCCAGGTTGCCCGGGCCTGGCTGACGCAGGTCTGGGGCGGTGAGCCCGACCAGCTCAGCGCCGCCGGCGTCAGCCGGATTCGCTCGGCGTGGAGATCAGGCATCGAGCAGTACGTCGTGGTCGACGGCTACGATCGCCTCCCCGAGCAGCTGGCGGCCGGGCTCGACATCCGCCTCGACACGGCGGTGCGCCGTGTCACCTGGCGCAGGGGGGCGGTCGAGATCCACTCGGACCGGGGCCGGCTCCTGGCTCGAGCCACCGCCGTCACGGTGCCACCACCGGTTGTGGCCGACGGCCTGCTGACGTTCTCGCCCTCACTTCCAAGCCGGAAGCTGGCAGCGTGTGCCGCCCTGCGGCTCGCGGACGCGATCGTTGTCGTGGCGGTGCTCGCCGCGCCCGCCGAGCGATCGGTCTGCCTGCTGCTGGGCGGCGGGGCCGCGGGCTTCTGGACCACCCGGTCCGCGTCCAGCCTGCTGCTGGGCGTGGTCAAGGGCGCTCACGTGGCGCGCCTGCGCGCCCAGGGGTTCGATGAAGCGGTGGCCGGCACCCTGCGCACGGCGCTGCCGTGGCTGCGCCGGGAGCTGGCGGTCCAGGTGCGGGTTCAGGACTGGGGCGCCAGCCCATGGAGCCGTGGCGCCTACACCTATCCGCGTCCGGGTGCGCTAGATGCCCCATCCGACTGGGCCGCGCCGCTCGACGGCACGCTGTTCTTTGCCGGGGAGGCGACCTGCGGTGCGGTGCATCCGGCGATGGTCCACGGCGCGATGGAGAGCGGGGAGCGCGCCGCCCGGGAGATCGAGGAACCGGTCATCAGCCGCCCGCACCTCTGATGGCGCGCAGCTGATGGCGCTCAGCGCTGGGCGCTTGGGCGGGCTCCTGTCCGCAGGTGTGCCTTGAGCAGCGGGGACACCGCCGCGGCGGCTTCCAGCAGGCATAGGTGGCCGGCGCCCGTGCAGTAGACGCGCTGGCAGCGCGGGATGGTGCGGCGCAACAGCTCCGCGCAGCGTTTGAACGCCGGCATGTCCTCCTCGCCCACGATGACGAGGGTCGCCGCCCGGATCCTCGCGAGCGCTTCGGTCCGCTGCGGGTGGGTGGTCAGGTCGCTCATGCGCGAGTCGCCCAGCTCCGACCAGGAATGGCGATCGATCAGCGCCCGCAGGCGGAGCCACAGCTCCGGATGCGTGGCTGCGCCCTTGAAAATATCCGGCGGCGACCGCATCCACAGCTCGCTCATCCACGGACCTGCGCCGCGCGTTCGGTACAGACGCGCCAGCTCGAGGTTGCGCGTGCGGGCGTGGGTGTCCTGCGGCCCACCGCCCACCGCCGGCGAGCCGAGAGTCAACGTGGCAACGGTCTCGGGGCACTCGATGGCGACCTGGAGCGCGATCATGCCGCCCCAGGACAGGCCGATGACGTGCCGGACGTCGTGCTCTGCCGCGACCGCGCCCACGCGCCGCGCCAGCTCCGGCAGTCGCTCACCCAGCTGCAGCGGACCCGATGACCCGTGCCCGGGAAGGTCCAGGCCGACGTGGCGCCAGCCAGGCAGATAGCCCCACAGCTCTTCCCAGATGCTCGAGTCGAGGGTGTAGCCGTGGATCCACAGCACGCGCTCCCCGCCGTCGTCCACCACCCTGGCTGCGAGGCCGTGACCGACGAGGGCGGCCGGAGGCAGCGTCATGCGGGGCGGCCTACCCGGCGGCTCGCAGGAAGCGCTCACAGTATCTGCGGAAGTCCAGCACGGTCGCGTCGTCCGCGGCGTAGCGAGGCTGCGGCGGCGGGCGGAGGTGCTCCCAGATCGCGCGGTCCTGCTCGAGGCCCGCCCTGGACTGCCGCACGAGATAACGGACCCGCTCCATATCGTGCGCGGCGTGGCCCGCCGTAGCCGGCACGGTCAGCGCCTGGCGAACCACGCAGCTCCCTTCGGCCGTCGGTGTCGCGCCGGTGACCACCCAGTAGGGAGCATCGCCGGACATGCTCGACAAGACGAGCTGCGGGCTGTATGCGTGTGCGGTGTACGGCACGCTGACGGTTTCGCCCCCATCCCCGAGCTGCCACTGCGAGACCGGGACCTCCAGGACGCCCTCGGCGACGAACGACCCGGCCTCGTCGGGGCGCACGGTGAGGGCCGGCTGGTTCCTGACGCGGTGGACCGGCTGAAAGTGGCTGCCGTCGAAGGCATTCTCGATCACCATGTCCGCCGAGATCTGCATCGGCAGGGCGAAGCGCGGTCCGAACACGTGGTCGTCGCTCGTGAGCCGCTTTAGCATGCCACCGAGGCCGTTCTCGTGCTCTTGCGACCATCGCAGGAACACCAGCCCGTCCCAGTCCAGCACCGGGTACTCGCGGACGCAGTACCGCTCGCTCGTGTGGGCGCCGAGCCTCACCCGCTTGCCGTGGAAGGGACACACGATCACCTGGCCGTCGAGTCGCCCCCCGAAGGCCAGGTTGGCGCCACGGTGCGGGCAGGTCGCGTCGAACGCGCGCACGCGGTTGCCGTCTCGCACCAGGACCAGGGGGATGTCCCCGACGGTCACCGAGGTGAGGGCTCCGGCAAGCTCGCTGTCGAAGGCCACCAGATACCAGCCGTCGTACATGACTCCTCCGTAAGTGAGAGATTGAGAGTTCTCGACTCCTCCAGCACGCGCAGCCGCCCGAGCGGCCCGTCCAGCCCTGGGCCTGGCACTGGGCCTGGGCCGCGCGGCAGCCGCTCCACCAGCTCGAGCGGGGATCGCTCTACGTCCAGCTGCGCCAGTATCAGACCGTCTTGCAGGGGGACCACCGCAGCGGGCAGGCTGCGCCTGAAGGTCACGGTCACATCCGCGGCACCCACAACAACGCGCTCCACCGCCTTGCCGAGCCGGACGCGTGCCCGCCACTCCAATCGCCTGCGCGCCGCTGCGTCCAGCTCGAGGTGCGAGCCGAGGAAGTGGACGCGCGGGATTCTCAGGCGGACGCAGCTCTCGAGCAGCTCGTACGCTGTCGTGGCGATCTCCTGCCCCGAGCGCTCGTCGATCACCAGGGTCTGCGCGGCGGCGAGCTCGTCGGCATCCGAGAGGCACAGCAGCAGGTCGCGCACGAGCGCGCTCAGCCGCCGCCGTCCGCCCGGCTCGACCCTGGCCGCGGCGGCCGGCTGTCGCCGACCGGTCCCCAGCACGCTCCAGCCCGGCCCTCCGAACGCCCATTCGGGCCAAGCCGCCGCGCTGGTGAGGCAATCGGCGCGCAGGAAGGTTGGCGCTGGCCGCTCTAGGTCCGCCCGGGTCACCGCGTCGGCGATCGCACCTCGCCCCGAGGCTCGCGCGGCCGTCGCCAGGCTGGACAGCAGCGCCTCGGAGACCTCCTCCAGCATGTGCGCAGGGGAGACGGGCACGTGGCCGACGAGGGCGGCGCTGACGCGCGGGCCCAGCGCCTCCGGCGCCCGCGCGGCCAGCCAGTGCAGCGCGGCGCGCAGCCAGCCGAGGAACGCCTGGTCGGCGCACCCTCGCTCCATATCCAGGCGTGCCAGGCAGCCGTTGGAGTAGATGGCCTCACTCTCGGAGCGCACGCCGAGCGTCGTCGAGAACGCATCGTCGTAGTAGCGGCGCGCCGTCTCCAGATCGCCGAGACGGCGTCCGAGCCGCGCGATGTTGACGGAGTTGACGTAGCGGAGCTGCCAATCGGGCGCGCGCAGCCCGGCGGCGCGCGACTCGATCTCGCGCTCGATCTCGAGCGCGCCCAAGGCATCGCCTGCTCGCAGCCGCGCTAACGCGAGGATATTCAGCAGATAGAGGTACTCGCGACAACCCGTCTCTGGATCCAGCAGCGCGCGTGCGGCATGCAGGCACGCCTGCGCCGGGTCCTGCTCACCGAACATCACCAGCCCATAGCCCTTGGCCTGCAGGAGGAAGGCGCGTATCTCGGCCGGCAGGGCTGGTGACGGGTCAGGTGCCCGTGCCGCGGCGGCGAACCGCCGCAGCGCGATGCGCATCCCAGCCGCCTGGCACTCCACCGTCGCCCGCTCCAGCAGCGTCGCGGCGCAGCTCCTGGCTCGGTCGAGCAGCCGCAGCGCCACCCCGCCGGCGCCGTCGGCGAAGCATTGCCATGCCTGCGTCCCCAGGAATTGCGGCTCCACGAAGACGTTGTTCCCCAAACACTGGGCGTACCCCCTCAGCCAGCCGAACTGACCGACCACGGCGGCGAACCGGTCATACTCCAGCCGCGGACGCTCGCTGGGACACCGGCGCAGCTCGGGCATCACCAGCAAGTGCCCGTGGGCCAGCGGCAGCGTCCCCTCCAGCGCGCCGCCGGCCCCGGCGCCGGTCCCGCCCGCCGCCCGCAGCGCCGCGGCCACCTCCGGCTCGACGGTGCCCGGCACCAGGCCCGCCAGGCCGCCAGCCAGCGGTGGCTGAGCGGGCTGCGGCGGGTTCAGCCATTCGACCCGCAGCTCATCGGTCCCATCCGCTGGCCCATCCGCTGGATCGGCGTAGACCAGGACCAGCCGCTCCCCCGCGGACTCCAGCCGGCTCGCCAGCAGCCGCACGAAGAGCAGGTCCTCCCGCTCCCAGGCCAGGCCATACCGGGGCACGATCACCAGCACGGTGCGCCGCGGCCCCTCCAGCACCGTTGCCGCCACTCGTTCGGCGGCCGCCAGCGCGGTGAGGGTCGCCTGGTCGCCGATGGCCTCGGCGTCGATGCCGGTACTGATCAGGTCGGCGTAGGACGGCATGCGGTCACCTGGCGGCGGTGGCCGCGCGGCAGCGCGGGCCGGCCGCATAGGCAGGGCCACCCCCAGCTGCGCGCACAGCTCGGACGCCACCTGATGGGCCCGCCAGCCGCCCAGGCTCGCGTCGGCCACCACCCACTGGCAGCTGTCGCCCGGGCGGCCTCCTGGGACCACCTCCCGCAGCGCGTCCAGCGTGGGGGCGTGAACGCCCCGCACCCGCGTCTCCCCAGCCGACGTGGCGGCCGCAGCCGCTGCGGCGGCCGGCGCGGCGGTGCCGGGCAGACTCATCCCAGCCCTTCGCCTCCGGCCGTCTCGGACTCGAGCTGCCCACCGATCGCCACGAGGTAGAGCGTGGACTGGGTCACGCCGTCGAGCCCGAGCAGGTCGTCCAGTCCGCGGTCGTAGAAGCCGCCGATAGTCACCGACCCGAGTCCCAGCCCATTCGCCACGAGGGTCATGTTCTGGGCCACATGGCCGGCTTCCAGCAAAGTGAAGCGGTAGCCGCGCTCGCCGTACTTGAAGGCGGATCGCTCGAACAACGCGGTGATGAGCAGCACGATCGAGGCGTCGTGCGCGAACTCCGACTGGACCAGGCTGGAGGCGACCTCGTCGCGGAGGTCGCCCTCGTGCAGGCGGCGGAGGTTCCCGCGTGCGGGGTTGTAGTGGTACAGCCCGCCGGAAAGCCCCTCGACGCTGACGCTGTGGAAGTAGAGCTCCAGCGGGAACAGCGCGCCGGCCGAGGGAACTGCCCGGAACGGGCGCGGGAACAACGTGCCCTGGTTGTCGCGCGTGACGCCATAGGAGCAGTGCAGCATGGTCGCGACCTGCTCCAGGGTGAGCTGGACGGGCGCCAGGCGGCGGGCCGACGTCCGTGTCAGGATCGCCTCCTCCAGGGAGAGCTCCAGCGGCGAACGCGACTGCGGCAGCTCCACCTCCGGATACTGGTCGTAGGGCAGCGACTCCCACATGCTCTGCATGCGAAGCACGACCGCGCGCGGTTGCAGCCCGCGTTGGTAGCGCGATGTCTTGGAGTTCTCGTGGAACAGCTCCCATGCGGTCGGGTCGTCGTCCGCGTCGAGCTCCTGCAGGGCAGGACGCAGAACGATGTCACTCCAAGCGTCGCGGGTCACGGGACCTCCTTGTCCGGAGCCTTGCGGCCGGCTGGCATGCTCAGGGGTATGGGTGCGGCGCGGGATTGTCCCCCTCCGCGGGCCCGATGCCCGGGTACCCCAGCGCCTGTGGCACCCGCCACAGCCGGGTTCCGCCCAGCGCGCGCAGGCCATGGCCGACGTGCAGCGGATGGAAGCCGGGGATGACCGCCCGCACCACGGAGAACCCGAGCTCGCCGACATCAGGCGTCGTCAGGTCGACCACCACGACGCGCTCGCCGACGGAGCGCACCCGCTCCACCATCGCCCGGACGTCCTGCACCGCGTCTCCCGTCGCCAAGCTCGGAATCTCCTCGAAGCTCACACGCCGTTCGGAGGCCGACAGGAAGCTGGCCAGCGGCAAGGCGGCATGGTCGCTCCAGAAGTGCAGATGCGTTCCCTGGTCATGGACGCTCGCGTAGTCCGGCGGATCCGGGATCATGGGCGGCGCGCTGCTCCTCAGATACTGGCTGTAGAGCCGCGTGAGCGGCAGCTCCTCGAGGCTCTTGCGGGCGGCCTCCTCCGGGTCCGGCGACGTCGCCGCGGCCACCACCATGGCCGGCGCGCCGGCGCTGACGCCGAACAGCACCGAGAGGATGGTCGGGATGCCGTGGTTCAGCGTGATGTCGAACATCACCACCGTGCTGCCGGTGCGCTCGAAGCGCTCGACCAGGTCGCGGTTGGAGGCGCTGAGCGTCTCCAACCGGATTTGCGGCGGCGCCATCATCGCCTGCCAGACGATCAGGAAGGCGTCCCGCTCGACCACCTCGCCGATGGCGGCGCGGATTGCCTCGGCACTGCCGACCTGGCAGGCGAGCCCAGTCGAGATGGGCTGGTCGATTGGCGCGTCCCCGGTCCCGACATAGAAGTTGTAGGGCATGTAGACGCGTGCCGCCGGCAGGTGGCACGGCTCGCCGGTCGCCAGGTCCAGGCCTGCCGTCCAGCGGACGGTGACCTCTTCGTCGAAGGGCACCCATGGGAATCCCGGGCGCTCGTACTGCTCACGGCTGTACAGCGCGAACTCGCTCGGGGCGGTGCACGGGAACGGCGCGTCGCGATAGGCCACCAGCGGCAGCTCCTCCACGTCGAAGATCGCCGAGCAATATCGCTCGATCGCCTCGCCGATCGCCTTGCCGGCGGCGACCTCCCGCCGCGCTGACGCGCCGGCGGAATCGCCGAAGTTCCGCAGCCGGGTGAAGGCGGAGGTGTTGGCGGCGGTCGCCCGGTAGTGGAAGAAATTCGGCGCGCCCGCCTCCGGCCGAAGCTCCTCGACCGACCTGAGGATCCCTACCCGCTCATCGACCAGGTACTCCACGACGTCGGTCAGGCCTCGAGCCATCAGGCGGGAGCTGGCCCGGCCCGGCGCGACCATGCCGCTATCCCCGGAATCCCTGCTGCAGGTAGGGGCTGGTCTCGAGCGAGGGTGAGACGCGCCTGCCCATCGCGCCGCACACGGTGCAGCGAGGCAGCTTGAGCACCCTGCGGGTGACGAGCGAGGGGACCAGCAGGTTCACCTCGATCAGCGCACCCACCCGCCACTGTGGCAGGTCGCTGTACAGCTTGGTCAGCTCCATGGCCGCCAGGTCGCCGAGGACGCTGGCCATCGACGGATGGAAGCCGTTGACCCGCTGTCCCTCGAATGCCTTGCGCTCGGCTGTCCGGCGCATCACGGGATTTTCCATGTGGGAGTTCTCGCGGGCACGGAGGCACTCATAGCAGGCGGTCTCTCCCGGCACGACCAAGGGGCCGACGTAGCCGATCAGGTCCTGCAGGACGACCGGGAGGAAGTGGCACTCGCGCTCGACGCAGAACCGGTTCCACTCCCGCATGATCTGGGTGCCGCCGAAGTCGCTGGTGGCGACGATGCAGCCGGGCGGGTTGCGCTCCAGCGTTGTGGCCCATTCACGGTATAGCAGCGGTGCGTGCTCCGGAGTCGGCCAGGGCTCCGTCAAGCGCAGCGCCGCTTCGTCGAACAAGTCGTCGAACAAGTCGATGTTCCGCAGGAGGTGGTAATCGACGACGGCGAGATTCGACACGCCCGTGGCAGCGAGTGCGGCGACGAGCTGGCGGGAGATGCGGTTCACGCCGATGACGGCCAGCTCCCTTTGGTCCAGCTGGCCCGCCATCGGTTCCGGCCGGCGGCCGAAGTTCCACCAGAAGAGCTCCAGGCTGCTCTCGCTCTGCCCGCCAGGAGCCCATTGCTCGCCGTCGGGCACCAGGATCCGCCGCGCGACGAGCTGCTCGACGAGGGCGTCGACCGCTTGGTGATCGGGGAGCGCGAAGAACTGGCGGATCTCCTCGCGCGTCGCGCCATGCTCGGTCGCGGCCAACACCCGCTGGACGACGCCGTAGGCACCGTCGCCGGTGACGCTGACAGTGGTCACACCGCGCTTGAGGATCACCCCCTGGTCCGTCTCGATGAGCTGGGCCGGCAGCGCTCGCAGCGGTTGCTCCGGCTCCGGGCGGCCGAGCGAGGCCTCCCGCATCGCCTCCCCGCCCGCCCGCTCGTCCTGCTCGTCCTGCTCGTCCTCGACCGAACCGCTCGTCACCTCAGCGCCGTCGCTGAGCCGCTCGGTGGTCACCGGGCACTCACGCCACGGCCTGGCGGACCGGGTCCAGGACCGCCGTCGCGCAGCAGCACGGGCAGCAGCAGCAATAGATGTTGATGGTCTCCGCGGAGACGTCGGCCAGCTCGTTCTCGGGGATGGTGGGCTTGCCGAAGACCCGCTGGATCGAGCTGATGTCCTCGACGGTCAGCTTCAGCCCCGCGTTGGCGGCGTTACGCTCCAGCTGCGTCGCCGGGGGCGGTCCCGACGCGGCATATGCCAGCAGCGCCGTTCCAGTGTTGTCGGTGCCCCACAGCCGCAGCAAATCGTACTTGGTCAGCGCCTGCGCCGCCGGCGTCAAGGCGCCCTCAAGAGTCGACACGCCAAATGCCTTGACCAATTCCTCGATTGGAGCATCGTCGGGCAGCGCCATTTCCCGCCTCCTCAAACGACCCGCAGCCCTCGCCGGGTGCGATGAACAAATGTTCGTCTAGCGTGAGAACTCGTCTAGCATGAGATCAGGCCACGGTCTGGCGGACCGGGTCCAGGACCGCCGTCGCGCAGCAGCACGGGCAGCAGCAGCAATAGACGTTGATGTCCGGCAGCGCCGCGAGCGCCAGCTCGTCCTCGGGGATGGTCGGCTTGCCGAAGACCCGCTGGATCGAGCTGATGTCCTCGACGCTCAGCTCCAGCCCCGCCTGGCCTGCGGTGCGCTCCAGCTGCGTCGGCGCCGGTGGTCCCGACGCGGCGTACGCCAGCAGCGCCGTTCGGGTGTCGTCGGTGCCCCACAGCCGCAGCAAATCGTACTTGGTCAACCTCTGCGCCGCCGGCGTCAAGGCGCCCGCAAGAGTCGACACGCCAAATGCCTTGACCAGTTCCTCGATTGGAGCATCGTCGGGCAGGGCCATCTTCCGCCTCCTCAGCCGACCCACAGCCCTCGCCGGGGTCAGATGAACGAATGCTCATCTCGCTGGGACAGAGTTGTCGGGTCCCCGCTATCCGCGGCGGCTGTCGCGTTAGCCCCCCCGCATTAGTCGCTAAGTCAGACAATTTCACAAGGTAACCTAGCGTCTCCTCTCCGTCAAGCGTCAAGCAATGGTTGAACAGTCCATAGATTCTGCTCGGACAACAAGACCCAAGTTCGACTCAATCCCGTGAAGCTGCCGCCTCCCACCAGTAGCTCTGGCGCTGGAATGGATAGGTCGGCAGCGGGACCCGGTGCCTGCGCTCGCCGTCGTGCAATCCGTGCCAATCGACCTCGACGCCGGCAACCCAGAGCGTCCCCAAAATGGTGAGGACATGCTCCAGGCTCCGCCCGGGACGGTCGACCTCCGGCAGCGAGCCGAGGGCGACCGGGCTGGTGTCAGGCCCGGAGCCCAGTTGCGCCAGCAGCCCGCGCAGCTCCCGGCCCGGGCCGAGCTCCAGGAAGACCCGGGCCTCCTGGCCCGAGAGCGCTTCAATGGCCTCGCGACATCGTGCCGATGTCCCTGGCCCCGCGCCCGCGCCTGCGGCCGAGCCAGCCGGCGCGGCCACTCCCCGTAGCGACTCCTCCAGCGAGCAGGCGCCCGCGACGCAGGCGGCCACCAGCTCGCCGACGCCATCGCCGATGATCGCCCCAGGACGGACTCCCCAGGAGATCCACAAGCGCGCGAGCGCGTACTGGACGACGAACGTTTCCATCAGCGGGCCGGTCGCGCCCGCCAGCGGCACCTCCCGGCACTGCTCGACACCTCGGCGGAACAGCCGCTCGCTGTCGTACAACTCCGCCAGCGCGCCGCCGGCCAGTGCCTCCCCGGCCGGGAAGAAGAACACCGGGTCGCGTCGCCGCTCGCGCGACCGCGGGGCGTCCCGCGGCCTCAGGCCGGCGATCCGGCGGGCCGCGCCCTGGCTGCTGTCGCACACCGCGAAGTCCCGGTACTCGAACTGCCCGCGGCCGACCTGCAGGGTGAACGCCACGTCGGCGATGGCCGCTGCAGGATCCTGCTCCAGGCTCTCGGCCAGCCGCTTCTCGCTGGCCTGAAGCGCGGCGCGGGTGCGGGCGGAGACGGGCACCACCTGGAATGGTCGCGCCCATCCGGAGGCCTCGGTTGCGGGCGGCTCCTCCACGATCACGTGCACGTTGGTCCCGCCGACGCCGAGCGAGCTGATGCCGGCACGTCGCGGCGCGCCACCACGCACCCAGAGCAGCGGCGTCCGGTTCACGAAGAACGGGGAATGGGCGAAATCGATCGCGGGATTCGGCTCCTCGAACCCCACCGTGGGTGGGATCGTCTCGTGCTGCAGAGCCAGGACAGTCTTGATCAGCCCAACGATTCCCGATGCGGCCTCCAAGTGCCCGATATTCGGCTTCACCGACCCGATCGCGCAGAAGCCGCGCTCCTGCGTGTCGCTGCGGAACGCCTTCGTCAGCGCCGCGATCTCGATGGGATCGCCGATCGGTGTTCCTGTCCCGTGCGCCTCCACGTACGAGACCGTTCCCGCGGTGATCCCGGCCCGCGCCAGGGCCTCGACGATGACCTCGGCCTGCTTGTCGACGCTCGGCGCGGAAAAGCTCGCTTTCGCGGCGCCGTCATTGTTGACCGCGGAGCCCTTGACCACCGCATAGATGGAGTCTCCGTCGCAGACGGCGTCCGAGAGGCGCTTGAGCAGGACGATCCCGGCCCCGCTGCCGAACACCGTCCCGCTGGCCCTGGCGTCGAACGCACGCACGTGACCGTCCCGCGAGACGATGCCGCCCTGCTGCCAGAAATACCCAGCCCGATGCGGGACCTTCACACAGACGCCACCGGCCAGCGCCAGATCGCATTCACCGCTGAGCAGGCTCTGGCACGCCACGTGGACGGCCACTAATGAGGTCGAGCAGGCGCTCTGGACGGTGAGGGCGGGCCCTTGCAGATTCAGCTTGTACGCGATCCGCGTGGCGAGGAAATCCTTGTCACTGCTCGAGAGCGTGAGCACGAATTCCTTCTGGAGTTGCGTGAGCAGCCCGCTGTAGAGCAGGTAGGTGTTGAGCGAAGATCCAGCGAAGACCCCGACGGGATATGGATGGCCGTTGCCCGCGTACCCGGCGTCCTCCATCGCCTCCCAGGCGCACTCGAGCAGGATCCTCTGCTGCGGGTCGATGAACCTCGCCTCGCGAGGCGTATAGCCGAAGAACGCTGCGTCGAACCTGTCCACATCGTGCAGCACGGGAGACGCTCTGACGTAGGAGGGATCGTCCACGGTCGCGGCATCGACGCCGGCTTCTCGTAGCTCCTCGGCCGAGAAGAATGAGATCGAGGTCACACCCTCGCGCAGGTTTCGCCAGAACCGATCGAGCCGGCGCGCCCCTGGGAACCGGCCGGCCATTCCGATGATCGCGACCTCGGCCTCTGGACCGCCTGCCCGCTCGGTCACGAGCGCTCGTCCTCGTGGCGCTCCGGCGCGGCACCGGTGCTCCGTCGTCGCCGCCTGCCCCCACGCCTTCGAGCGGCCTCCAGCGCGCCGGCGGTCCGTTCCCGGTCCGCGCCGCCGGCAGCAAGCAGCTCGGCCATGCCGGCGAAACTGGGCCGCTCGAACACGGCGACCACCGAGATCCGCAGACCAAATGCCTGCCCGATCTGGTCGACGAGCTGCATCGCGCTGAGTGAGTCGCCGCCGAGCTGGAAGAAGCTCTCGTCGCCGGAGACCGCCTTGACCCCGAGCACCCGCTCCCAGAGCTCGGCGAGCTTCACCTCGACAGGGCTCTGCGGCGCGTCGGCGCCCCGGTGTCGTTCGAGCTGGTCCGGCGGTGGCAGCGCCGCCACGTCGAGTTTGCCGGCCGCTGTCAGCGGCAGGGACTTCAGCACCACAAAGAACGTCGGCACCATGTAGTCGGGCAGCTCGTCGCGCGTCGCGGCGCGGAGCCGTTCGACCAGCGTGCTCCTCCAGGCTGGCAGCAGCGGGTCGTTGGCGCACTGTTGCCAGGGACGGACCTGTTCGGCCCGAGGATGTCCCGCGGCTCGGGCAACCTGAGCGGGCAACCGGCCGCCGGGTCTGGAGAGCAGGACGTCGTAGCTTCCATCCCGCGCCCCCGCCGACCACATGACCTCCACGTGCGCGGAGGTCGTCGTGCCGAGCGCCCAGAAGTCCTCGGGATCGACACAGTCGGCGTCCAGTCCCGCGGGCACGGCGCCGCGCACGTGTCCCACCGTCTCCGACGTCCATTCGCGCCGCAGCGCCCCGGAGACCCAGCGCTCCAGCGCGACGCGCCGGTTCGGCACCTGGCGGATCGCCACGGCCCCAGGCCCGATATCGTGGAGGAGCGCTGGCACCTGCCCCAATGAGGACACGCCATTTCCCCATTCCAGTAACTGGCACGCGTGGGCTCGATCGGCTGGCCCGCCGACCTCTAGGACCGCGTCGTACCGGAAGCGGGTCAGCTCGTTGTGGTGGCGTCCTCGCTTGAGCTGCACTCGTACCCGGCTCACCTGGTCGAGCTGTGCCGCGGTGAAGAAGTCAGGGTCGATGGTGAGCTCCCGCTCGCTGGCCACCCGCTGCTCGATCAGCCGCCGCAACCGCTTCATGGGGAGCGTCCCGGGAGCCCTGAACCACTGGACGGAGGTGTGGAGCAGCTCGAGGAGCGAATAGCTGCGCAGGTCGCCGAGAAAGACGAAGCCGCCGTCGTTCACCAGCGGCAGCGCCTGTACGAGCAGATCCCGCAGGTAACGGGCACTGGGAAAATGCTGCACGACGGAGTTGAGGACGATGGCGTCGAAGCGCTCACCGGCCACCTGGGAGAGATCGTCCGCGCGACCGCGCAGCAGGCGTGGGCGGCAGGGCGATGGCTGGTCCGCGAGGTGGCGCTCGACATGGCGCAGCGCCACGTCCGAGAAGTCCATGCCGACGTACGTTTCGCAGTGCGGCGCTAGGCGGAACAGCAGCATGCCGGTCCCACAGCCGATCTCCAGGACGCTGTGCGGCCGGCGCTCGAGGATGCGGGCCACCGTCTCATCGACCTGCTCGCGCATCTGCTCCCGCGGGATCGGGAGGTCGGTGTAGCTGCTCCTCCAGCCGACCGTGTTGAACTGCGGGTCGTACCGGTGGGCGCCCTCGCCGCCCAGGTCGCGGTAGATCATCTGGTCGTAGAGCTCCTGCCAGTGACGGATTCGCCGCGCAACCGTGTCCACGTCGTCCACGTCGCCGTCGTCCTGAGGTGCCGGGCCGTCGCTGGCCGGGGTGACGTACGCGACGATCTGCTGGTCGCCGCCCGCGCCCTGCCGGACCGTCACCGCCACGTCCCGGACCGCGGGGTGGCGGGCCAGGGCCGCCTCGATTTCGTCCAGCTCCACCCGGAACCCCCGCACCTTGACCTGCCGGTCGGCTCGTCCGAGGAACTCGATGCTGCCGTCCTCCACACAACGGGCCCGGTCGCCGGTCCGGTACAGGCGCGCGCCGGCCTCGTCGCTGAAGGGGTCGGGGAGGAATGCCTCAGCGGTCAGGTCCGGGCGGTTCAGGTATCCCAGCGCCAGTCCGTCCCCACCGATGTAGAGCTCCCCGGCTGCCCCCGGCGGTGTCGGCTTCAGGTCCTGATCCAGCACGTGGACCGTGGTGTTGGAGATCGGGCGGCCGATCGGAACCGTCGCGCCGACCCTGATCTGGTGGGTCAGGGGCTGCGCACAGGCGAAGGTCGTGGCCTCGGTGGGGCCATAGCAGTTGACCACCGTCAGCTCGGGCAAGGCGCTGAGCGCCTTCCTGACCGGCTCTGCCGGCACCACGTCCCCGCCGGTCAGCAGTTGCCGCACGCCTCTGAGCCCGTCCAGGTTGCCGTCAACCATTTGACGGAACAGGGCCGAACTCAGCCAGAGGGTGGTGATGCGGTGCTCGGCGACCACCTCGCCGATGTCCGCTAGCGACGGCCTGCGGCTTGGCATCAGCACCAGCCTGGCGCCGTTGAGGAGGCTGCCCCAGATCTCGAAGGTGGACGCGTCGAAGCAGAGGGGAGCCATCTGCAGCAGCACCTGGTCCGGCCCCAAGCTGACGTAGTTGGTGCTCCTGACGAGCCTGACGATCGCCCGGTGCGGCACGCAGACACCCTTCGGCGCTCCCGTGGAGCCGGAGGTGTACATGACGTAGGCCACGCTCCGCGCATCCGGCCGGCCGGATGCCCGGGGGCGGGGTGGCAGCCCCGGCGCGCCGGCATCCAGCGCGTCCAGGCACAGCACCTCGACGCCGGTGTCCGGCAGCCCCGAACACAAGCGGCTCTGGCTGAGGATCAGCGCTGGCGCCGCGTTCCCGAGCATCAGCTGGATCCGCTGCTTCGGGTACGCGGGATCCAGGGGCAGGTAGGCGCCGCCGGCTTTCAGGATCGCCACCATCGCCACGACCATGTCCAGGCTCCGCTCGACGTGGAGGCCGACCAGCGAGCCGAGCCGGACCTGACGCGCCTGCAACAACCGCGCCAGGTGCGTTGCCCTGCGGTCCAGCTCCCCGTAGGTCAGGCGATCCCTTGCCCACACCACCGCCACCGAGTCCGGCGCGCTGGCGGCCTGTGCCTCGAACAGCCCGTGCACGGTGGCATCGCGCGGGTACGGGATGCCGGCGGCGTCCGTGCCCGCGACGGCGGGAGCTGTCGCCTGCCGATCGCGCGGGCCCATCCGCTGGTCACCTCCTGTGGCTCAATAGCGGCTGCGATATCGCTCAGCGAGCTTGTGGTCGATCCGGCGCTGCAGGCTAACCCCGACAGCGCGAACGTACGGCTGGCTCATCACGCGGAGGTGACTTCCCGGAACGTGGCTGACCACCACCGGCTCGCGGCAGACGGCCTGCCAGCCAAGGGTCGGGTCCAGATACAGGTCACCGACCTCGGCCTCGAAATGAGGGGACATCTCCATGGCGCGGATGAGGTGGACCCCGCCCGCAGAGGTACGCGCCACATACCGCCGCTGCGCCTGGTCGTTGTTCCTGACAACTGCCAGCAGCTGTCGAAACAGCGAGACGTCCACCTGGGAAGGCACGATCCGCTGGGCCCTCAGGATCTCGATGAGCCGGGCGATCCGCTCGTCCGCCGACGGCAGCCGCTCCAGCTCCTCCACCGTGACGTGCACCTGCTTGTCGACGCGTCCTGCGACCAGGGTGGCCATGGTGACCAGGTCGCGTGCGCTGACCTCACCCGTATCGTCGGACGGGTCGGCGGGGCCGACGATGCGAGCGGGCGTGTCGATGATCGCCACCAGCAGGACCTCCTGGCCCTGCGCTCGCAACTGCCGCGCGATCTCGAAGGCCACCAGCCCGCCCATCGAGTAGCCGCCAACAAGGTATGGCCCTTTCGGGCGGACCGTCCGGATCTCGTCATGGTAGCGTTCGGCCATCTCCTCGATGGTGCGGCAAAGTAGCGCGTCCGGGTTGAACACCACCTGGTTCTCGATGGCATAGACCGGCTGCTGCGGACGTAGCGATCTGGCCAGGTCGAAGTAGGCCATGACGCTGCCGCCCACCGGGTGAATCAGGAAGAGCGGGGGGAGGGCGCTCGCTGCGGCCGCCCGTATGGGCACCAGCATCGACCGTCCGGGACCTGATCGCGATGGCGGCTCGTGTCTGCCGGGTGCGATCGCAGATTCGGCGGCGAGGTGGGTGAGCCGGGTCAGCGAGATCCGCAGCTCCTGCCTGCTGGCTGTGCCCGCCGCCGCGCCGGGCGGATCAACGCTCGGGCCGTCGGGTCGCAACCGAATCGCTCCTCGCTCGCGCGATCGCCCCCGCCTGCCCGGCGATCGTTGGTCGGTCCTGGAGATCCCTGACTGGAACCTGCAGGTTCAGTCGCTGCTCGATCTCAGCGGCGATCCCGATCGCCAGGAGCGAGTGCCCGCCGAGCTCGAAGAAGTCGTCGTGCACCCCGATCCGCCCAATCTCCAGTACGGCCTGCCAGATCCCGGCAAGCGCCCGCTCCAGGTCGTCCCGAGGCGCAACGTAGGGGGTTGAGAGGTCTGGTCGCTCCATCATCAGCGCCGCCACATCATCGTCTGGACCCAAGTGTCCTGGGTAAGGGCGATTCCCTTTTTTGTGGTGGTGAAGCGGGCTCCCTCCGCTTCCTGTTCCTGGAACCACGTCCTGATCGCCGGTCGAGCCGCCAGAAAGCTCTGGAAGCTGAAACCGAACTGGTCCATCCAGCGGTCGAACAGGATGCCGTCACGGGTGGCGAACGCCTTCAGGTAGACGTTCAGGTAGATGCTGTCGGGCATGACGGCAAGCGGCGCGGCCAGCATTGGCGTTGGCTGCTCGACGAACGCGCGCACCCGGGCGCCTCCGTAGCGATCAGCGTCACCCGATCTGAGCGAGCATCGGCCCACCGTCGACGACGCGCCCGCCCCGAAGCCGAAGTAATCCCCCATGAGACCGAAGTAGTAGCTCTCGCCGTCGAAATGGAACCGCGGATCCAGCGCGAAGTAACCAACCATGTACTCCTCGTAGCCCGCTGCCTCCAGCAGCTCCTTGGCGGCCAGGTAGATGGCCGCGCGCTCGGCGCGAGACGCCAGGTCACGCCAGCCCACGCGGATCTGCCGCACCGCCACCAGCTGTGTCGAGAACTCCCTGAACATATAGAGGCTGACGTGCGGGACGCCGAGATCGATGGTCCGCCGGACCGAGTCCATGACCACCTGGCGGCTCTGCTGCGAGAAGCCGGTGATCAGGTCGATGTTGAAATTGCGGATGCCCATCCGCCTGAACAGGTCGAGAGCATCCAGCGCGCGCTGCGAGTCGTGCGCCCGCCCCATCCGCCGTAGGACCCCGTCGTCGAGGGACTGCACGCCGACGCTGATCCGATTCAGCCCGCCGTCGAGGAGCGCCTCCAGGTGCTCGGCGGTCACGGTCTCGGGACTGCACTCAGCGGTGTGCTCCGAGACCGACGAAAGGTCGAAGACCTCGCCGAGCGCGCCACGGACCTGGGTGAGCTGCTCCGGGGTCAGGCGTGTGGGGGTCCCGCCGCCCCAGTAGATGTTCGTCACGGCGTAGCCCAGCTCGCTGAGCCTTGGGCCGTAGCTCCGGAGCTGCGTGCAGATCGCCTGCACGTACCGCTGCCGCAGATCGCCGGCGTCGATCAGGTCCGTCTTGTCGTAGCCCACCACCCAGTCGCAGAAGTGACACTTCGAGCTGCAGAAGGGAGCGTGGAGGTAGACAAGCAACCGCTTGCTCCTCCTCGCCCGCGCTCCGGGGGTGACGAGCTGCATGACCGTCCTGAGTGGGACCGGCTGAACCCGGCCCGGCCCACCTTCCGGCACGCTGCGGGTCTGCAAGGTGGTCATGTCAGGACTCTCCCGGGGACTGGGATGGCTCGGCGGCTTCCTCGGCCTCAGACGCCGCCTGGCCGATGCTGACCAGGTACAGGGTCGCGTGGGTCATCCCGTCCAGGCCGAGGAAGTCGTCGATCTCCTGGTCGGTGAAGGCACCGATGTTGACGCATCCGAGGCCCAGGGCCGTGGCGGCCACATTCAGGTTCTGCGCGACGTGCCCGGCCTCCAGCAACGTGAAGCGATAGCCGCGGTTCCCGTACTTGAACACCGCCCGCTCGAAGATGGCGGTGATGAAGACCAGCGCTGCCGTGTCGATCGCCAGCGCCGGCTGGGCCAGCGCTGTGGCGATCTGGCGCGAGCTGTCGCCGGGTCGCAGCAGAGACGCGGATCGCAGCGCGGGGTTGAAGTGGTATAGCGCCGCGGCCAGACCCTCGACATTGGCGGCATGGAAGTACAGCTCGAGCGGATAGAGCGCGCCGGCGGAGGGGACCGCTCGGAACGGTCTGGGAAACGAGCCGTCCTCGTTGCCGCCGGTGACGCCGTAGGCGCAATGGAGCAGCGTCGCAAGCTGCGCCAGCGTCATCGAGCCAGCAGAGATCGCGCGCGGCGTGCGGCGTTCGAGAATCGCGCTTTGGACCGCTCCGGCAAGGGGAGCCAGGTCGGTAGGAAGATCGACGCGCTCGTATCCCTCGTAGGGCAGTGCGTCCCATAACTCCATCAGCCTTGGGATCACCTCCCTGTTCGGCAAGGGGGTGTCCCAGCGACGGCTCTTCGAATTCTCATGGAACAGGGACCAGAGCTCATCCTCGGACTCGTCCCCGTCGATCTTTCTCTGCCAGTCGGCTTTCATGCCCCCCTCCATCTCGCGTGCCCGTTCTCGGGTGCCCGCTACGGGCTCGGGTGCGGAGCCGGGTTGTCGCCCTGCGTCGGGTCGAGCGCCTGGTAGCCGAGCCGCTGCGGCACCTCCCACAGCCGCCGGCCGCCGAGCGCCCTGATCCTGTGTCCGCTGAAGAGCGGGTGAAATCCGGGGATCACCACGCGCGCCACCGACAGCCCGAGCTCCCGCACGTCTGCGCTGGTCAGGTCCGCGACGAGCAGGCGATGCCCGACGGCGCCGACCTTGTCGGCCACGAGCCGCAGGTCCGACCCGTGGTCACCGGTCGGCAGGTCACGCACGCCCTCGAGTTCAACGCGCCTGCTCGAGGAGAACAGGAACTCCGCCAGGTGGGCGTTGGCGTGATCGCTGTGCAGGCGGAGGTGGTCGTGCTGATCCACGACGTCGTCGAATTCGTCGCCGGATACCGCCGGCGCCGGAGGGGACCGGCTCCAGAGCTGCTGGACGCGGTGGCACTGGTGCGCCAGCTTCTCGAGGGCATCGCGCGCCGCCTCACCCGGGTCGAGCGACGCGGCCGCCGCGAGCACCAGCGCGGGGCGCTCCGGCTGGCGATTCCTCACCGCCGCGATGACGGTCGGGATGCCGTGACCCATGGTCAGATCGAGCAGGTAGAGGCTGCTGCGCGCCTCCTCGAACCGCTGCGCCAGGTCATAGCACTCGTCGTCGAGGGTCTCCAGCCGTATCTGCGGGGGGCTGAGGCGGGCCTGCCAGGCGATCGCGAGCGCGTCTCGTTCGACAACCTCGTACGCCCCGGCCAGCGCGGCTCCCTCCGGGCTGCTGTGCCAGGCCACTCCCGCCGAGGTCGGCTGCACGATCGGGCTGTCGCCCGTGCCCTGGTGGTACGGGTAGGGCATGAACACCAGCGCGGCGGGCAGGTTCCAGATCTCGTCGCTCCGCACGTCGGTGGCGGGCGTCCATCGCAGCGGCGTCTCGCGCGTGAACGGCACCCAGCTCGACACAGGGGAATGCCGCCGTCGCCGCCGTGCTCAAGGGCAGCTCGTCCACGTCGTAGATGGCGGAGCAGTAGCGCTCGACAGCCTCGCCGACCGCCTTGAACACCGCCCGGGCGCGGTCGGCGGCCGCGGCCCCGGTGATGGCGGAGGCGCGCTGTCGCGTAAAGGCCGCGGTGTTGCACGGCTCGGCGGCGAAGTGGAAGAAATTCGGCGCGCCCGGCGCGCGCCGGATCTGCCGAACGCGCCGGACGATGCCGACGTGGGGATCGATGAGCTGATCCATGGCGCTGGCGAGCTCATCCGGGATCCGTGGCATGCTCGCTAGCTCCAGGCGCCGAACGCAGGGCTGTCGGTTCTCGACGCGCTCGCCGGCGCCTGTCGCTGCAGGGAGCGGCAAACCGGGCAGCTTGGGATGCGTAGCACCTTCCTGGTCGTGAGACCGGGCGTCAGCAGGTCCACCTCGACCAGCGACCCGACGTGGATGAACGGCAGCGCCCGGCTGAAGACCTTGATCAGCTCCATCGCGGCGACCTGGGCCACCACGCATGGCATCACCGGATGGAAGCTCATCACGGCCTGGCTCTCGAATGCGACCGCCTCGGCCGCACGCTGCGCCACGGGATCGGAGAGGTTCGAGTTCTGCCGAGCGTGCAGGCATTCGAAGCAGGCCGTCTCACCGGGAATGACATAGGGGCCGATGTAGCCGATCAGGTTCCGCAATGCGACCGGAAAGAAGGCGCGTCCACTGGCGACGCACATCTGGTTCCATTGGCGCATCCAATGTGTCCCGCCGTGATCAGCGGTGGCGACGACGCAGTCGACCCCGCTGCCCTGAACGATCTCCCCCCACTCCCGCAACGCCACGGTCTCCACCGCTGGCCAGTGGTCCGCGTCGAGTTCGCCGTCGTCGTGGAAGAGGCGTGTGTTCCTAAAGAGGGTGTAATCCACGACGTGACACTGCTCGATTCCGCCCAGTGCCAAGCAGCGCACCAGCTCCTTCGAGATCTCGTTCACCCCAACGACGGCGATGCGCACGTCGCGCAGCCGCGCCCGAACCTCCTCGGCGTCCTGCCCGAATTCCCAGAAGAAGATTTGCTCCGGCGTCTCCTGCCGGGACTCATCCTCCTCCGGATCACCGACCGGGACGAGCAGACGACGCGCGACCAACTGGTCCAAGAGGCAGTCGACGGCGACACGGTCCTCCGGAGGGAACTCTGCACGAAGCTCGTCGAGGCTCGCGCCGCGGTCCGCCCGCTCCAGCAGCCGTTGCAGCACCTCGAGTGCCCGCTCTCCCCGGACTCGTGTCTGGAGGGTCCCGCGTTTGATGATCACGCCATCTTCGAACGGGATCAGATGCGAGGGCAACGCCTTGAAGATTTGGGTGTCCGGCTCGAACGTCATGCTCAGAGCCCTTCAGCCAAAGAAACGAAAACCGGACCTCAGCGGTGTTGCTCAGTAGTCTGCACGGGATCGGCTGGACGAACAAGAGGCCCGATCGCATCCCTCCTTACAACAGTGCCAACCTAATCGTGCCACTCCCTATCCCGAATCCCGACGAAGAGCTTGTGTGTTGCGCTGCTCCACCAGCCCGGCGAGCGTGGCAACGAGCTGCTCTGGGGCGGGCATGGCGGCGATCTCGGCGCTCAGGCGGGCCGCTGCCGCCCTGTAGCCGGGCTCGCTGAGCAGGCGTCGCGCGGCGCTGCTGATCGTTTCCGGGCTAGCCGTCTTGGCCGGCAAAGTGATGCCGGCGCCGCTGCGCGCCAGTGCGTGCGCGTTGGGGATCTGGTCCGCGATCTGGGGCAGCAGCAGTTGCGGCACGCCGTGCGCGAGGGCACCCATCAGCGTGCCGCTGCCGCCATGATGGACGGCCAGGTCCAAGTGGGGGAGCAGCAGGTCCTGGCGGAGGAACTGCTCGACGTGCACACGGTCCGGGAGGACGCCGAGCACGTCCCGATCGTGTGGGCCAAGCGCCACGATCACGTCCAGCCGCAGTCTCGACAGACCGACGACGGCGGCTCGCAGCAGCTCACCGGCCCCCGACGGCACGGTGCCCATCGTCAGGTAGGCCAGCGGCCGCGTTCTGGGCTCGCGGACCCAGGCCGGGAGCCCGCCACCCGGCTCGCCCCAGGGGACAGGCCGGAGCGGCGTCCGGCCCGGGCCCGCCGGCGCCGCGCCGTCACGCAGGCCCGTCGGGCAGATGTCGAGATAGAGCGCACCGCGGAAAGGATCGATCGGCAGCTGCCCCGGCTGGTGCTGGTGCCAGACGCCGACCAGGCGCGGCGCCATGTCCTCTCGCATGAACGAGGGCCATCCGAGCGCCCAGGCCGCATGGCAGACCACGGGCACATCATGGATGGCCCCGGCGATCGCGGCGCCCAGGTCGCCCGACTCGTACACCAGTAGGTCCGGCCGCTCGGTCTCGAGGATCGGCAGCATCTCCGCGATCACCCAGCGAGGCAGCACCTCGCCGAACATGGCCGTGGTGAGCCGCCAGCGTCTGTGCGGAGGCAGGGCGCACAGCTCTGGGAACTGCTCCAGGGTGGACTGTTCCGCCCGACGCATTGAAGGGCCGACCGGACGGGCCCCGAAGCCGAGGCTTCCAAGCCATGGGACGAATCCCTCGCCAGTTGCGAAGGTCACCTGGTGGCCGGCGGCTCGAGTGGCCGACGCCAGCGGCATGAGCGGAAACAGATGGCCGAAGGCCGGGCGGGCGCTGTAAAGGACCTTCATCATCCGAGGGTACGTAGCCGGTCAATGCCTGCCGGCCGCAGCGCACAACTTGAGCGACCCCACGAGGAAGCGTGACACCTCGACTTGAGAGTCAGAGCCGACCGCTGACCATAAGAGGCCGTCATCCACGGGAGGCCGCGAGCAACTCCGCGGCGTCCAGCTCTTGGACCCGGACATCCGGCAGGCCGAGCACCGCTAGGGCCGCCACGTAGCCAGGCCCCGGATGTAGCCGCCGGAGCACGGCGGACACCGTTGATCCAGGGGCGCTCGACCATCGGAGCAGGACGGGAGGTTTTTTGGGGCTGGAGACGGTGATCGTGGCCATGGGGACGCGCAACCCGTCGCCGGTTGCCTTCAGCAGGGCCTCCTTGCGGGTCCAGTAGGTGAGTATGGCGGGCGCCCGGTCACCTGGTGGCAGCCCCTCGAGCGTCGGCCGCTCTGGTGGGGAGAGGACCTCGGCGGCAAGCGCCTCCAGGTCCAGGTGGGGGAGGGGGAAGACTCGCTCGACGTCGACGCCGACTGGCACGCCCTGGGCGACGGCCACAGCGACGCGCTGTCCAGAGTGTGCGATCGAGAACTGCAGGTCGGCGGGGCTGGCCACGAGCTGCGGTTTTCCGTGCTGGGCGCCGCAAACACAGCAGGCGCGGTCGAAGCGGAGCCGCTCGGCACGACAGTCGAGGTGGCGCGCCAGCACCAGCCGGGCCAGCGCGGTGCCGATAGTGTAGCGGTCTCGGTCGCCCTGGTTGGAGAAGCGGTCACGGCGGTCGTGTTCCTCCCGGTGGAGCAGGTGGTCAAGCGACGGCCGGCAGGCAGGGCGGAGGTGTGCCCACCAGACCTGACAGGCGTTGTTCTCCAGCAGCGGCACCACGGTGGCGTCCCTTTCGCCGATGATGGAACTCCGGGTATGGGAGCGAGGTTTCAGTCGACCGCATCTCAGATCCTATTTTGGCGCTGACCTTCCGTCGGGGCGAGACGCAATGCCATCGGGATTTCCCTCGTTTCCCTCTGTGGACGCCAGGCCGAGCGGGACGGACGGGGGATGTCGGGTGGCTGGTTGTGCAGCGTGCGGCCGACAGGAGGGGACGAGGGGGTACTATGCGCCGTACGGCAGCGTGCCCGAGCGGCCAAAGGGAGCGGTCTGTAAAATCGCCGGCAATGCCTACCCAGGTTCGAATCCTGGTCCTGCCACCACCCGCTGACCTGCGCAAACGCGGGCCTGATCGTGTCTGGATACCCCAGCGGGGTATGCCAGGTTTGCCTCCGTTTTTCCTCCCATGACGCCGCGCGGACGCGGGTCTGCTGGCGGCGGCAGGGGCGCAATCGCAAGAAATCGCAGGCATCGCCATCGGCACCCCGATCAATCATGTGCGTCTACCTGCCCAACGAGCGGCTCCCCGGCCAGGCGGCTGTGCACCGTCCCGGGCACACCACGGTTGCGCAGTGGATGGGGCGTCGCTTTGACTGCTTCACGCCGACCTGGCGCAGTGTCCGCGGCTGCCCTCGCGCGATCGCCTGGAGTTTGGCCGGCAGGAGCGCGGTGGGCGAGTGCGAGGTCGATGAGCCGGACCGTCGCCGGATGCGGGAACGTCGGCGTGCGGGCGACCAGAAGATGGGCGGGTTGCAGGTCGCCGTTGACCCAGCCGGCTTGGTGGAGTGCGGCGACCCGCTCGGCGAGCGCAGCGGCGACATGGAGGAGCCGTTCTCGCCACGAGGCCGGCCGCTGTCCCTGCCGCGCCGTTTCCAGGTCGGTGGTTGGCGGCTGGCGGTGGATCACCTCGACAGCCGACGGGGCTGGATACCAGGGGGTCGCCAGCCAGGCGGCGCCGGCGGCGGTGCCAAGGAGGCGATGGCCGACGAGGGCGCCGACCGCCCGCAACGCGGCTGCTTCCCGGTCGATGAGCCAGGCTGGCTCGTAGGGTGTGGACCCGGCCGGCTGCTGGTCGGTGGCGAGCTTGACGGCGAGGTCGCCGGTCGGGCCGGCCATCCGCCACACGCTCATCCCACGGCGGCTGGAGGCCAAGCGGGCGCAGGCGTCGGCTCCGACGTGGGCGAGGGTTGGGCCGAGCGCCGTGGCGATCATGCCAAGCACGGCGGGTACGGGACCTACGGCGGGCAGCGCCTGGCCATTGGCGTCCGCATGCCCGGCAGCGCCCGGGTCGAGGTGGTGGGTTCCTGCTGGCCTGTCGCTCACTGCCCCCTCAGATACCCTGTTGGCTGCTCGATGACCCCGTCTGGGGTGTACCGGGCCTTTGACGGTCTGGTAGTAGCGGGCGTCCCGCATCGCGGCCGGGTCGGTCGGGTCGATCCCGTCCGGGTGGACCGACTCGCCGTCGTCGCTGGCGGCGAGCAGGTCGCCGGCCAGGTGCGGGGCGACGCGGAAGAAGTATGGGTCAAGCGGCTTGATCGCGCTACGGATCGAGATGAACGTGCCTGGCGGGGATGGCACCGAACGGCCGTCGCGGGACGTGCTCTGGATCCTACGGAACGGCTCGTGTCTGGGGTGCCTGGACGGTGAGCCGACGACGGATCTTGGCTGCCATGGGGATCTGCAGCGCCTCGCAGATCGCGAGGGCTTCCTGCCAGGCGGCCTGTGCCTCCTGATAACGGGCGGTTGCCTGCAGGGCATCGCCGAAGCTCAGGAGTGCCTCGGCTTGGCGGTAGGAGTTGCCGCTCTCCGCGCTGATGGTGAGGCTTTCCTGAAAGCGATCGATGGCCTCGGGATGGCACCCCATCCCGGCGCATACCATGCCCAAGCCCCGCAGGCTGAGGGCCTGCCCATCCAACCCACCGAGTGCTCGAAAGAGGTCCAAGCTCTCCTCAAGGTTGGCGATCGCCTCAGGATATTGCCCTACCGCTCGACCGCCATGCCGAGGCGGGCGAGGCTGTAGGCGATGTCTAGGCGGATGCCGACCGTGCGGCGGATCTTGAGGCTCTCCTGGAGGACGGTGATGGCTTCCGCATCTCGCCCGAAGGGTGCATAAATGCATTCACGCAGCTCGTTGATACTCATGCGGGAGACCGCCGAGCAGGTCGCGTCGGTGGACCAGGGCTGGCTGATGGTTGCTGCTGAGGGCCGATCCGGCTGCAGGGTACGGCGGTTCCAGGCGAAAGGCACTCGGCGCGGACGGTCCGGACCCAGCGTTCCGCATGGGCGTTCGCGTTGGGGGCCTGCACCGGCGTGACTAACACCTCGGCGCCCTCGGCGCGGGAACACGTCGTCGAAGCTGCGGGAGAACTTCGTATCGCGATCGCGGAGCACAAAGCGTAGCCGCCGTGCTGGTTCGCCGAGCACCAGCAGCAGGTTGCGGGCCTGCTTGGTGACCCAGACGCCGTTGGGGTTAGCGGTCACCCCGGCCAGATGGACCCGCCGGGTATCGAGCTCGATGAAGAACAAGACGTACAGTCGCCGCAGCCAGACGGTGTCGAGGGTGAAGAAGTCACACGCCACGGTCCCGGCGGCTTGCTGGCGCAGGAACGCCCGCCAGGTTGTGGTCGTCCGGCGCGGGGCGGGATCCAGCCCATGACGGCGAAGGGTGTTGCGGATCGCAGATGCCGAGACCCGCACGCCAAGGCGCAGGAGCTCGCCTTGGATCCGCTGGTAGCCCCAGCGGGGGTTCTCCCGAGCCAGGCGGAGGATCAACTGCTGTACCGCGTCGTCGAGTGGTGGTCGCCCTACTCCTCGATGCGGGTAGGTCCAGGCGCCAGCGATCAGCCGCCGGTGCCAGCGCAGCAGGGTCTCCGGCTTGACGAAAAAGCAGGACCAGCAAGACCGAGGCAGTACGCGGCTGACGGCAGCGAGCAGGGCCCGGTCGGCGGGTTCTAACCTGGGACGTGGGGCTTGGCGGCGGAGCACGGTGAGCTGATGTCGCAGGACAAGGATCTCGAGGTCTTTGGCGGCGTCACCGCGGACGCGCCAGACGAGGAGTTGGATGGAGCGACATAACATCAGGTAGGCAAGTCGTGGCAACACCGGAGGTGACCTCCGTGGTGGGATAGGGGATAGCAGGGCCGCCACGCTAGCAAGCCGAGCGTCGATGCGAACTCAGCCGCTCACAGGCTGTGCCGGAATATCTGCACCCTATGCCCGCGCCAAGCAGCAACTGACGATCCTGCACGACCCCGCCGACACGCGCCCCATGTCGGCCCTCAACCCCGCGCTCGCGACCCTGTTCGCGTCCGCTCCGACAAGAACCCTCGCTGACGGCATCAGCGAACGAAGGTGGCAGCCATGAGCGATGTCATCGAGGTCTCCTACACCGGCGACCTCTTGGCGCACCGCCGGTGCCGGCGGGCTTGGGCGTACGAGAAACGGGCAGGGTTCCACCCATACGAGGTCGTGCAGGCGATGGAAGGCCGACTCGTCCACCACGCGATGGAGTGGCTCACCCGCCAGCATCAAGAAGCACTCGGCCGGCGTCGTCACGCCACCGAGGCGGAGCTGCGATCACAACTGGAGCACTACTTCCGCGTGCTCTGGGCGCGCGGCATCCGGACCGCGTTTGCCTCCAAGCAAGAGACGATCGACCGCGTCGTCGGCAACCTCTACCCCGGCGGCCACATCGATCCGGTCGTAAAGGCGGTCATCGAAGGTGCGCAGCACACCGAGTACGAACTCCGGGCCGTGAAAAAGGTACTGCCTGCAGACGCCGCATCGTTCTCGGGAAAGTCCCGGATCCTGCTCACCGGCATCCTGGACCTCGTCATCCAGCAGCAAAGCCCCCTCACCTACCAGCGCTCGTGGGTATGGGACTCCGTCGCTGACCTCCGCGGCCACGTCGAAGAGACGGTGACTACGGCTGCGATCGGCGACGTGGAGATCTGGGACTACAAGGGAACACGGGCAAAGAGCCCGTTCATCGAGGACTACGTCCGCCAGCTCCTCACCTACGCTGCCCTGTACCGCGACCGCACCGGGGCCCTCCCCGTCCGCTGCGTGCTCTTCTTCATCAACGAGC
>WNFX01001809.1_pt1 | contig 36760 bp, 32 predicted proteins | sample 5400111 | NCBI WGS metagenome assembly WNFX01 (sample SAMN13153363, study PRJNA577476) | soil metagenome | isolation source: 40 cm soil or saprolite under grassland replicate 1 | place: USA:California | collected 2016-06-15
GGTCGCCGAGCCCATGCCCGTGTACTCCGTGTAGCAGGAGATGCCGACGCCGAGGAGGCGCCCCCTCCCTCGCGCGCGCTCCCGCTCGCGCTTCAGACCTTCGTAATCGGCGAGCTCCAGGGCCATCTCGAGGGCCTTGGGGAAATCGCCGCTGTCGTAGACGAAGCCCGCCGCCGACAGGAACGGATACGCCTCGCGCGGGATCAGGTTTCGACGCCGGATCTCGGCCGGATCGACATGCAGGCGCTCCGCGAGGAGATCGAGCGTGCGCTCCATCACGAAGGCGCCCATGGTCATCCCTACTCCGCGGTAGGCGCCCAGGGGCGGCTTGTTGGTTGCCACACCGACGGCGTCCCACTCGTAGGCGGGCGTGCGGTAGGGCCCGGGAATGATCCCGGCCATGCCGAGAGGCTCGAGGGCGGCCGTCAGCGGATAAACATGATAGGCGCCGTTGTCGGAGACGACGCGGGCGCGCAGGGCCAGGAGCGCTCCCCGAGCATCCGCGGCCGCCTCGATGTCCACGCGCGCCTCGCGAGCATGCGAGGCACAGCCCAGGTTCTCCCGCCGCGTCTCCACCCATTTGACGGGGCGCCCGGTCACCCAGGCCAGCCCCGCCACGGCCAGATCCTCGCACAGGACGTGCATTCGCTGGCCGAAACCGCCCCCCGTGTCGGGCACGATCACACGCACCTGATCGTCGCGCACGCCGAAGGCGCGGGCCAGCCCCGCGCGATAGATGTGGGGGGCCTGGGTGCCGGTCCAGACGGTCAGCCGCTCGCCTTCCCACGAGGCGATGAGACCGCGAGGCTCGAGCGGCGAGGCGGACGAGCGGGCGTGGGTGAAGGCCTCCCCCACCACGAGATGCGCTCGCGCGAACGCTCCCTCGACGTCGCCGTGACGATGGTCGCGATGGAAGAGGACATTGCCGGGCGCGGCCTCATGGAGGAGGGGCGCCCCCGGGGCGAGCGCCGACACGACATTGGCGACCGCGGAGAGAGGCTGGCAATCCACCGCCACGAGCTCGGCGGCGTCCACGGCCTGGCTCGCGCGCTCGGCGCACACGGCGGCGAGCGGCTCGCCGACGAAGCGCAGGCGATCCTCCGCGAGGGCCGGGCAGCGGGTAGGCCAGAATCCCGGGCCTTCGAGTCGCGGCGCGAGCGGGCTCACCCATTCGGCCAGATCGGGCGCGGTCAGGACGGCGACCACCCCCGGCGCCGCCCGCGCGAGGCCGACCTCCACGTGGCGGAGCTCGGCATGTCCGTGCGCGCTGCGGGCGAAGGCCGCGTGGAGCAGTCCGGGTATCCGCAGGTCGTCGAGGTAGGTGCCCCCTCCCCTCAGAAAGCGCGGATCCTCGACACGCTTCACGCGCGCGCCCGCGAGACGGGGAGCCAGGCTCAGCGCCGCACCTCGATCGCGCTCACGCGCCTGCCCGGGCCGTCAGGGCTTGGCGACCCGCGGGAGAACTTCGCCGGCCAGCCGCTCGAGCTGCTCCGTGCTCCAGTTCAGCGGGTTGAGCACGACCTGCTCGCAGCCGCCCAGGGAGGCGATCTTGGCGCGGATCCTCTCGGCCACCTGTTCCGCCTCGCCGAGCAGGTAGTACTCCTGCCAGTACGGCAGGTCCATGCCCGAGTAGACCTTGAAGTGCGGCGCCGCCACCTCGGGCTTCTCGCCCTTCTTCAGCACGTAGACGAAGTTCGAGTAGACCTTGGTCATGTCGCCGGGCTTCCTGCCCAGACCGGCCATGAAGCGCTGGATCTTCTCCCAGTCCTCCTTGACCATGTCGGCGGTGGCGGAGGAGTGCGGCACCCACGTCTTGGCGTACTTGGCGATCCGCTTGAGCACGGGATCGATGTTCGTCACGGTCTGGCCATACACCTTCTCGAAGGGCTGGCTGCCGCCGCCGATCCAGATCGGCGGGTGCGGCTTCTGGGCGGGCTTGGGATCGATGGTCAGGTTCTTCACCTGGTAGTACTGGCCGGCATACGTGACGTTGTCGCCGGCCCAGAGTGCCGTCACGAGCTCCAGCATCTCGTCCATGCGGCGTCCCCGCTCCTTGTGCGGGATGCCCATGAGCCCGAACTCCTCTTCGTGCCAGCCCACCCCGACGCCGAGGATGCTGCGGCCGCCCGACAAGAGATCGAGCGTCGCCCATTCCTTGGCGAAATAGGCGGGATTGCGCAGAGGCAGCACCAGCACCATGGTGCCGAGCTTGATCGTGCGCGTCACGCCCGCCAGCGCGGAGAGGAGCGCGACGGGCTCGAGCCAGGTACAGGCATAGGCGGGCGGCGTCTGCAGCAGATGATCGATGCTGACGGCGGAATCGAAGCCGAGGTCCTCGGCGCGGCGGAGATAGGAGCCCATCTCTGCCAGGGTCGCCGTCTTGGGCCCAAGCGCGAAGCTCGGGATGCGGAGTCCGAATTTCATCTCAACCCGTCCTCTTTCTTGGCCTCGTCCACGGTGAGGCCTCCCACGCGCGGATGGGGCCGGCCCCCATCCGTGACGACGAGGGCGACGAGAATCTCGTTGGCGCGCGGAGCGTCGCCCAGGCGCACCTCCATCGCGTCGAAATGGGTCCGCACGAAGGCCGCGTCCTTGTAGTGGAGCGGCACGTCGATGGTCGCGCCGGGCCCGCCCAGCTTCTTCGCCGACGGGATGATGGCCTGGCCGCCCCCCACGGCCGAGCGAAAAGGAGCGCCGAGCGTCGGGTGAAGAATGGCGGCGGCGTGCTCGTATTCGCCCTGCTCGCCGACGATGGCCGCCTTGCCGTAGGAATGGGCGGGCGCGCCGAGGGCGGCCACGGCCCGGCGGCCGAGGAGGTCGCCCAGCTCCTCGCCCGTCTTGACGAGCTCCTGCAGATCCTCCACGAAGCGCCCGGCGAACGGGTTCTCGATCACCGCGATGGCCGCGACCTTCTTGATGGGCCGGGCGGCCTTCTTCCCGCCGTCCTCGTAGATCTCCTCCACCACCGTCAGCATCTTGCGGATCTTCATTAATGACCTCCTCCAGAAGGGCCGTGTCCTTTGACGACCTCGGCGGCGCGGGCGGCCGGCGGGGTATTGCGGCTCCGGCCTATCTTGACCTGGCCGTCGATGAGGGCCATCGAGATGCCGAAGAGGTCGCCCGCCGTGAGCGCCTCGAGGGCCGTCCGGCCCACCGATCCCACCGGCGCATCTACGATGCAGAGGTCCGCCTCGCGGCCGGCCGCGATGACACCAACGGGCAGATTGTAGACGCGCGCCGTGTTGCCGGTGGCCATGCAGATCGCCGTCTCCGCGCCCACCCCGCCGAGCGAGGCGAGATGGGCGATCACGCGGATGATGCCGAGCGGTACCACGCCCGTTCCCGACGGCGCGTCGTTGCCGATGATGACGCGGTGAAGCGCCCGCGCCTCCTTGGCCCGCTCGAGCGTGTGCAGCGCCGTCTTGCCGTTGCCGCAGTGGACGATCTCGAGAGCCATGGTCGTCGCCACCAGCGAGTCGATCTCCCGCTCGCTCATGGACGTCGTTCCGCCGTTGATGTGCCCGACGACATGAGGATCGGCCTCGAGCACCACTTCGGCGCTGATGGGGTTCGAGCCCGCGATGGACGGCCCGCCCGTGTGAATGGTCACGGTCATGCCGTGCTTCTTCGCCCAGCGGACCATGGGCGCCGCGTCCTTGCCGGTCCTGACCGAGCCCAGGCCGATCTCGCCCACGAGCCTGACGCCGTGGCGGGCCATCTCGGCGAAATCCTCCTCGACGAGGCCGAGCTCGAGAATGGGCGCCCCGCCGTGGACCTTGACCCCGGCCGGCCGCAGGTTGGCGGAGGCCTTGGCGGCCACGACGGCAAGGGCCTTGAGACCCGCGATGTCCTTCGGACGTCCCGGGAGATGCACCTCGCCCGCCGAGATCATGGTGGTGATCCCGCCGTTGAGCCCGGACTCGATGAAGTCCATGGTCCGCTGGCGCGGGGTGAAGTCGCCGAACACGGGGTGGCAATGCGAATCGATGAGCCCCGGGATCACCGCGCTGCCCTTGGCGTCGATGACGGTGTCGGCCTGATCCTCGAGCCCCTTCCCCACGGCGACGATCCGACCGTCGGCGATGGCGATGCTGTCGCCCTCGACGAGCGGGCGCTCGATGTCGCCCGAGACGATCAAGCCGATATTCTTGATCAAAGTCTTCATGCCGCTCCTAGACGGTGAGGTACGCGCGGCGGACGGCTTCGTCTTCCATCAGCCGCGCCATGGTCCCGTCCCACCGGATCTGGCCCTTCTCGATGATGTAGGCCCTGTCCGCGAGCCGGGCCGCGAACTTGAGATTCTGCTCCGAGAGCACGATGGTCAAGCCCTCCCGCTTGAGCGCGGCGATCTGCTGGCCGAGGGCCTGGACGATGACGGGGGCCAGCCCTTCCGACGGCTCGTCGAGGAGCAGGAGACGCGGGCTACCCATGAGCGTGCGCGCGACGGTGAGCATCTGCTGCTCTCCTCCCGAGAGGCTCCCCCCTCGCCGCCGCGCCATCCGGCCCAGGGCGGGGAAGTGCTCGTAGACGCGCGCGACGCTCCGCCCGCCCGCGTTCCCGCCGCCCACGAGGAGGTTCTCCTCCACGCTGAGATCGCTGAAGATGCGCCGGTCTTCCGGCACCCAGCCCACTCCGAGGCGGGCGATCTCGTGGGTCGCCTGCCCTCGCAGCTCACGGCCGTCGAGGCGGATCGACCCGCCGGTGACGTCCACCAGGCCCATCACGGCCTTGAGCGTGGTGGACTTGCCGGCGCCGTTCCGGCCCAGGAGCGAGACCACCTCGCCTTCGCGCGCGCCGAGAGAGATGCCGTGAAGCACGCGTGATGGACCGTAGGCCGCCTCCACACCGTCAAGCGTCAGCACGCGCGCTTCTCACTCGGCTTCTCCCAGATACACTCGCTGGACCTGCTCGTCGGCGCGCACCTCCTGGGGCCGCCCTTCGGCGATCACCCGCCCCTGGTGCAGCACCATGATCCGGTCGGCCACCGAGAAGACCACGTCCATGTCGTGCTCGGTGAAGAGCACGGTGAGCGAGCGCTCGCGCGCGATGCGCTCGGTGAGCGCCATGAGGGCGCCGCGCTCGGCGGGGGCCATGCCCGCCGTCGGCTCGTCGAGCAGGAGCACCTCGGGATCGTTGGCGAGGGCCATGGCGAGCTCGAGCTTCTTGAGATCGCCATAGGCAAGGGCTCCCGCCGGCCGCTCCGCCCCTTCCTCGAGCCCGACGCGCGCGAGAAGGGCCCGCGCGGCGGCCGCTCCAAGCCTGGCTGCCCGGCGCAGGAAGGCGTACGTCTGGTGATGGTGAGACTGCAGGGCCACCTGGACGTTCTCGAGCACGGTCAGCGTCGAGAAGGTCGCGGTGATCTGGAAGGTGCGGCTCACTCCTCGGCGCCAGACCGCGTGGGGAGAGAGCCCGGAGAGACGCTCGCCCTTGAAGCGCACCTCGCCCGCGTCCGCCCGGAGCTGGCCCGTCAGCATGTTGAACAAGGTGGTCTTGCCGGCGCCGTTGGGACCGATGAGGGCACGGATCTCGCCGCGCGGCATGACCAGGTCCACCGCGGCCACGGCCTGGACGCCGCCGAACGCCTTCGAGAGCCCGCGCGTCTCGAGCACGGGCGTGGTCACGGACCTCTCCAGCGAAGCGAGCCCGCGATGCCACGGGGGAAGGCGAGGACGAGGAGGACGAGGATTCCGCCCAGCACGAGCTGCCAGTAGTCCGTATGGCGCGTGATCACGGTGTCCAGCAGCTTGTAGACGGCCGCGCCGATGAGCGGACCCGAAGACGAGCCCACGCCGCCCAGCAGGACCATCACGAGCGGCTGCACCGACGTGGACGCCTCCGCGTAGACGGGAAAGACGCTCCCCTTGAGAAAGGCGAAGATGGCCCCGCCGAGGCCGGCCACGAAGCCCGCCACGATGAAGGCCGCCCACTGCAGCGCGCGGACGTTGATGCCGACGGCCTCCGCGCGCCGGGCATGATCGCGCACGGCCCGCAGGGAGAGCCCGAAAGGCGACGCGGCGACCACGCGGAGCACGACCACTCCGCCGAGCGTGGCCGCGAGCGACCAGTAGTAGTAGCGCGTCGGGGTCGCCAGCCAGGCGGGAGGCCACACCGAGAGGACGCCGTTGTCGCCTCCCGTGACCGCGTCCCATTGATGGACGACGGCGTAGACGATCTGGGCGAAGGCGAGGGTGAGCATGGCGAAGTAGATGCTCGTGAGCCGGACGCAGAAATAGCCGAAGACGGCGGCGGCCAGCCCCGCCACCACGGGAGCCGCCACGAAGGCCAGCGGCATGGGCCAGCCCGCGAGCTTCAGGAGAAGGGCGGCCGCGTAGGCGCCGATCCCGAAATACGCGGCATGCCCGAAGGAGACCATGCCCCCCCGGCCCATGAGCAGGTGCAGGCTCGCCGCAAAGAGCACGAAGGCGAAGATCTCCACCACGAGCCAGACCCAGAAGGTCGGCAGGGCCCACGGCAGCGCCGCCAGCAGCAGCATTCCCGCCCCGAGCCACGGTGGGCTCACCCTCGAGGCACGGACTTCAGCCACGGCACCTGTGCCCGCCGCGCGATGCTGGATCTCCGGCCGCCCGAGAAGGCCCCACGGCCTCACGATCAGGACGACGGCCATGACCACGAAGATGAGCACGATGGAGATCTTGGGCAGCACGAGCACACCGAAAGCGTTGAGCACGCCGATGAGGAGGGAGGCGAGCAACGCTCCCCACACGGATCCCATGCCGCCGATGACCACGACCACGAAGGCCTCCACGATCACCGTGGTGTCCATGACCGTGGTCAGAGCCAGGCGCGGCACCTGGAGCGCGCCCGCGAGCCCCGCCAGGAACGACCCGAGGATGAAGACGCCCGTGAAGAGCCTCGATTGATCCACTCCGAGGGCCGCAACCATCTCGCGGTCCTGGGTGGCGGCGCGGATCAGGATGCCCCAGCGCGTGCGATGGAAGAGGGCCCAGAGCCCGAGGGCGACGAGAGGGCCGAAGACGATGACGGCGAGATCATAGCTCGGGAAGAGCTGACCGGCGATGGGCACGGAGCCGCTCAGGCCGGGGGCGGCCGGGCCCGTCTTGTTGTCGGCGCCCCAGAGATAGCGAACGGCGTCCGCCACGATCAGGACGAGCGCGAAGGTCAGGAGGAGCTGATACAGCTCGGGCGCGCGGTAGACGCGGCGAAGGAGGAGCGCCTCCACGAGCCCCCCGAGCGCCGCCACGAGGAGCGCGGCGAGGAGGGCGGCCGCGTAGAAGGCGCCCGCGCCCAGGGGAAGGAGGGCGGACAGCGAGTACGTCAGGTAGGCCGCCAGCATGTAGAAGGAGCCGTGGGCAAAGTTGACGATCCGGGTGACCCCGAAGATGAGCGACAGTCCCGACGCGATGAGGAAGAGGAACATCGCGTTGGCGAGACCGCTCAGGAGCTGGACGACGAGGAGCGACATGGGCGGCTCCCCTCACCCTGGCCCTCTCCCCAGAGGAGAGAGGGAATTGAGAAACCCTCTCCCCCATCGGGGGAGAGGGCCGCACTTCGAGCCGAGGCTCGCCTCGAATGAGGCGAGGGCTGAGATCATGAGGGGGCGGTCTTCAGTATCAAGGAGCCGGGCGGAGCTTCCTCACCTCGTCGTCGGAGGGGAGCACCTTCTCGCCGGCAATGTATTCGTGATTGACCATGACCCCGACGCCGCGCTGGCTGTCGAGCTTGGTCGTGCCCACCCACGCGCCCATGGTCGACTGGCCGTCCGAGGCGCGGAAGGTGATGGGGCCGATGGGCGTCTCGACCTTGAGGCCCTTGAAGGCCTGGACGAGCTTGGCCGTGTCGGTGCCTCCGGCTTTCTTGATCGCCTCGGCGATCGAGACATAGGTGACGTAGCCGATGAGGGCGCCCAGCACGGGATGCTTGTCGCCGCGCTTCGTGTAGCGGGCCACCCAGTCCTGGTGCGCCGGGCTCTTGATGTCGTACCAGGGGTAACCGGTCACGAGATTGCCCTCGGGCGCTTCGAGCTTGAGGGGGTCGATGTACTCGGGCTCGCCGAGCAAGATGCCGACCACGAACATCTTCTGGAAGAGCCCCCGCTTCTGGGCTTCCCGCACGAAGGCCAGCCAGTCGCTGCCGAAGAGGGAGACGTAGAGCGCGTCGGGGTTCTGGCTCATGATCGCCGTCACGAGCGGGCCGGGCTCGATCTTACCCAGGGTCGGCCAGTGCTCGCCCACCACCTGCACGTCCGGCTTCAGCTCCTTGAGCCGGTCACGGAACGTCTCCCACGCCCGCTTGCCGTACTCGTAGTTGGGGCCGATGGTCGCCCACTTCGCGTACTTCATCTTGCCCGCCTTCTCGGCGAGCATGCGCCCCTGCTCGTAGGTGTTGGGGCGGAGCCGGACGACGTGGTCGTGCCCCTTGGCCCAGGTGAGCGCCTCCGTCAGGGCCTCCGCCACCACGAACATAGTCTTGTTCTGCTTGGCCCAGTCCGAGACGGCCAGTCCCACGTTGGAGAGGAAGGTGCCCGCGATGAGGGCCACCTTCTCGGACTCGACGAGCTCCTGGGCGTGCTTGACCGCTTCCGGCGGCTGACCCTTGTCGTCGCGGAAGACGACTTCGAGCTTCCGGCCGAGGACACCGCCCTTGGCGTTGATCTCCTCCACGGCCATCTCCACGCCGACGCGGTACGGTCCGGTGAAGGGCGCGCCGATGCCACTGTAGGAGTTGATGTCGCCGATCTTGATGGGCGCCTGGGCCGCCGCGGCGCCCACGCCGAGGGTGAGGGCGAAGACGGCCGTCAGGGAGAGCAGGAGTCGTGCGCGCATGGAAGCCTCCTCCGGGGTTCGTGTTGCGCTTGAGTAAAGCAGAAGCGGGAGGTGTGTCAAGCCGAAACCCCGTTGACGACACCGACCGCTCGTGCCAAGATACGCTCATGCAATTTGATGCGCGCGCACGCTCACGGCAGGAGTGGTGGTGGCCGCCGAACTAGGCGGCTCTCCGTGAACTAGTCGCAGCGCGAATCCATCACGAGCCGCCTCCCCCGGGCGGCTTCGTCGTCTCATGCGACCCCCGCCCCGCGAGAGGCTGGAGGACCTATGAGACGGACCATCCTGACGGGCGACCGGCCCACCGGCCCCCTGCACCTCGGCCACTATGCGGGCTCGCTTCTCGCCCGCGTCGAGCTGCAGCAGGCCTATGACACCTACCTGCTCATCGCCGACCTGCAGGCCCTCACGGATCACGCCGATCAGCCCGAACAGATCCATCTCAACATCCGCGAGGTCGTCCTCGACTACCTCGCCGCGGGCATCGACCCCGCCGTGGCCACCATCGTGGTCCAGTCGGGAATACCCGAGCTCGCCGAGCTCACCGGCTATCTCCTGAACCTCGTCAGCGTGGCCAGGCTCGAGCGCAATCCCACCATCAAGGAAGAGATCCGACAGAAGGGCTTCGGCGGGGAGATTCCCGCCGGCTTCCTCGTCTACCCGGTCAGCCAGGCCGCCGACATCGCCGCCTTCAAGGCCCACCTGGTGCCGGTGGGCGCGGACCAGCTGCCCATGATCGAGCAAACGGTGGAGCTCGTGCGCCGCTTCAATCGCCTCTACGGCGCCCTCCTCGTCGAGCCGGAGGCGCTCGTGAGTCGGGTGTCGCGGCTGCCGGGCATCGACGGCCGGTCCAAGATGAGCAAGTCGCTCGGCAACGCCATTCACCTCTCCGACCCGCCCGACGTCGTGAGCCACAAGGTGATGCGCATGTATACCGATCCCCGCCACGCCCGGATCGACGAGCCGGGTGAGGTGGAAGGCAACGTGGTCTTCACCTACCTCGACGCCTTCGAGACCGACGCGGGAGCCCTCGACACGCTGAAGGCGCGCTACCGCGCGGGCGGACTGGGAGACGTGGCGGTCAAGCACCACCTCATCGAAGTGCTCGAGCGCCTGCTCGCTCCCATCCGCCGGCGCCGCCAGGAGCTCGCGCGCGATCCCGACTTCGTGATGCGAGTGCTCCGGGAGGGCACCGAGCGAGGCCGTGCCCTCGTGCGGCGGACGGTCTCCGAGGTGCGCTACGCCATGCATCTCGAGTACGACATGCCGTACGATCGCACAACCCGCTTGACAGGCTAGCCCGCTCTGCCACAGAGTGAGCGCCACTTCAAATCCGACGCTCTCACCGCGTCAAAAAACTAAGGAGAGTGGCCATGGACGACCACGCCCCTTCACGCTTCGCCCTGAGTCGCCGCGAGCTCCTGGCCCTGGGCGGCGCCGGCCTCGCCACGGCCGCCCAGGCGCGCTTCAGCCCCGCGCTGGCCCAGAGCCCGAAGCGCGGCGGCACGCTGTCGCTTCGACTCTGGGATCCGCCGCATTTCGACCCCCACCAGACGATCTCCTACAAGACCCACATCGCCTACTCCTTCACGCACAGCCGCCTCCTCAAGCACAAGGCCGGCCCCGCCGTGCCCCCGGGCACTTTCCCCATCGAAGGCGATCTGGCCGAATCGTGGAGCCAGCCCAACGAGACCACGTACGTCTTCAAGCTCCGCAAGGGCGTGCGCTGGCAGAACCGACCGCCCGTGAACGGACGGGAGCTGACGGCCGAGGACGTCGTGTACTCGGTGGAGCGCTTCCGGACGCTCAAGGGCAACGCCAACGCTTACATGCTGTCGTCGCTCGACAAGGTCGAGGCGATCGACAAGCACACGATCAAGTTCACCCTCAAGGAGCCGTACGTCTGGTTCCTCGACATGATCGCCAACTCTCACGCGGTCCCCATCATCGCCAAGGAATGCGTGGAGAAGTTCGGCGATCTCAAGAAGCCCGAGAGCATGGTGGGAAGCGGGCCCTGGATGCTCGACAGCTACCGCCCCAACGTGGGCTATACCTTCGTGCGCAATCCCGGCTACTTCCTCTCCGGCCTCCCCTACATCGAGCGGATCGAGGTGGCGGTGGACGAGGACAATGCCTCGCGCATGGCCGCCTTCATCGCGGGCAAGTACGACATGGGCTGGGAGTACCAGGGCGTGATCAACCGCGTGGACTGGGTCCAGATCAAGGACACCCTCAAGCAGAAGCGCCCGCGCCTCCAGACGGCGGAGTACCCGAACTCCGTCATGAGCCACATCTACATGCGCACCGACAAGCCGCCCTTCAGCGACATCAGGGTGCGCCGGGCCATGTCGCTCGCCATCAACCGCCCCGGCATCATCGATGCCGTGTACGAGGGCGTGGGCGCGCTGAACCCGCCCGTACCGGCTGCCCTCAAGGAGTGGTCGGTGCCCATGGACCAGCTGGGCGAGGGCGGGCGCTGGTACAAGTACGATCTCGCCCAGGCCAAGAAGCTCATGGCCGAGGCCGGCTATCCGAACGGCTTTTCGGCGACCATGGAGTTCACCACCTATGGCTCGCAGGTCCTGATCGACATGACGCAGCTCGTGCTCAAGGGCCTCAAGGACATCGGCATCGACACCAAGCTGAACACCAAGGAATACGGCGCCTACATCGCCACGACCTTCTACGGCAAGTTCGACTCCATGGCCTTCGGACCGCAGACGGGCTTCCAGGAGCCGGACAACTTTCTCTACGGCCAGTACTACCCCGGCGAGCTCAAGAACCAGAGCCACATCAATGACCCCATCGTGGCGGACATGCTCGTCCGCCAGCGCCGCACCCAGGACGTGGCCAAGCGCCGCGAGGTCATCCACGAGATCCAGCGCTATCTGGCCAAGCAGCAGTACTACGTGCAGATGCCGTCGGCCATCCAGGTCGCCGTCTGGGAGGGCGCGCTGAAGAACTACGCCACCAACGTCAGCTACGACTACGGTGGGCGTCTCCTGGCGGCCTGGCTGGATCGGTAGCGTGTAGCGTGGGCGGACTCAACCGGAGAGATCTTCTCAAGGCGGGAGGCGGGGCGCTGGCTGCGGCCACCGTCTCCCACCTCACCTCGAGTCCCGCCTTCGCGCAGACGCCAAAGCGCGGCGGCAGCCTGACCATCCGGGGCACCGATCCGCCACATCTCGATCACATGCTCACCGTGTCGTTCAAGACGCACGTCCTGATGAGCTTCACCCACAGCCGACTCCTCAAGCACAAGGCGGGCCCGGCGGTGGCCTCGGGCACCTTCCCCCTCGAGGGCGATCTCGCGGAGTCGTGGACTCAGCCCAACGAGACCACCTATGTCTTCAGGCTCCGCAAGGGTGTCCGCTGGCACAACAAGCCCCCCGTCAACGGGCGCGAGCTGACCGCTGAGGACGTCCGCTACTCCGTCGAGCGCTTCCTGACCATCCAGGGCAACGCCAATGCCTACATGCTCAAGACCGTCGAGCGTGTCGAGGCGGTGGACCGATACACCGTCAAGTTCACCCTCAAGGAGCCCTTCGCGTGGTTTCCCGACATGCTGGCCACGCCGATGGCCGTGGCCATCATCGCCCGCGAATGCGTGGAGAAGTTCGGCGACCTCAAGAAGCCCGAGGCCTTCATCGGGACGGGCCCGTGGATGCTCGACAACCTGCGTCCGGGCCTGGGCCAGACCCTCGTGCGACATCCCGGCTACTTCGTGCCGGGCCTGCCCTACATCGACCGCGTCGAGCAGATCGTGGACGAGGACAGCGCATCGCGGATCGCGGGGTTCCTGGCGGGAAAGTACGACGTCGGCTTCGACGGCGGGCTCATCTTCCGCACGGAGTGGGTCCAGATCAGGGACGCGCTGAAGCAGAAGCGGCCGAACCTGCGCACGGCGGATGTCGTGACCAACATCATGAGCCACCTGTCGATGCGGACCGACCGTCCGCCTTTCAACGATCTGCGCGTGCGGCAGGCCATGTCCCTCGCCGTGGATCGCAAGGACCTGATGGACGCGACCTCCGAGGGCACGGGCATGTTCAATCCGCCCGTGCCGGCCGGTCTCAAGGAGTGGTCCCTGCCCGTGGCGGAGCTCGGCGAGGGCGCTCGCTACTACAAGCGCGACCTTCCGGAGGCCAAGCGGCTCCTTGCCGCCGCGGGCTATGCGAACGGTTTCCCGGGCAGCGTCTGCTTCACGACCTACGGCTCGAGCATTCTCGTCGACCAGGCGCAGCTCATGCTGAAATATCTCAAGGACGTGGGCATCGAGGCCAAGCTCGACCAGAAGGAGTACGGAGCCTACGCGGCGAGCTGCCTCGTGGGCAAGTTCGACTCCATGACCTTCGGGCCGCAGACGACCTTCATCGAGCCGGACAACTATCTCAACCAGTACATGCCCGGCGAGGCCAAGAACCAGAGCCACGTCAACGATCCGGTGGCCGCGGACCTCATCGTCCGTCAGCGGCGCACCTTCGACACGGCCAAGCGGCGCGAGCTCATCAACGAGATCCAGCGTTACCTGGCCAAGCAGCAGTACTACGTGCAGATCCACTCGGGGCTGAGCGTGGCCGTCTGGGAGAGCGCGCTCAAGAACTACGGGCCCAATCTCGGCTACGACTTCGGCGGGCGCGTGACCGCGGCCTGGCTCGACCGCTGAGCCCATGCTGAGGCGCTATCTCCTCAAGCGTCTCGTGGTCGCCATCCCCTCACTCATCATCGCCTCCCTCATCATCTTCACCCTGCCCCGATTGCTGCCCGGCGACGCCGTGCAGCTCATGCTCGAAGAGAAGGCCTACGGCAAGGATCTCGACGATCTCCGCCACAAGCTCGGACTCGACCGGCCGATCTACATTCAGTACTTCACCTGGATCGGACAGGTCGTGCGCGGCAACCTGGGTGAGTCGCTCTGGACCCGGCGCACGGTCGTCGAGGAGCTCGGGTCGCGCCTTCCCGTCACCCTGTTGCTCGCGGCCATGGCCGGCAGCTTCTCGATTCTCATCGGGATCCCCATCGGCGTCCTCTCGGCCGTCCGCGCCGACACGCTTCGCGACTACGTGGCGCGCAGCCTCGCCATCCTCGGCCTGTCCGTCCCCGGCTTCTGGCTCGCCACGCTGGTCATCATCCTGCCCGCCATGTGGTGGGGGTGGACCCCGCATCTGGGCTTCACGGAGTTCCGCAGGAATCCGACGGCCCACGTGCTCCAGTTCATCCTGCCCGGCTTCATCCTGGGCATCGCCTCGGGCGCCGCCATCATGCGGCTGACGCGCGCCATGCTGCTCGAGGTGCTGCGCCAGGACTACGTGCGCACGGCGTGGTCCAAGGGGCTGCGCGAGCGGGTGGTGGTGCTCAAGCACAGTCTCAAGAATGCCGTCATCCCCGTCATCACGATCCTCGGCATCCAGTTCGCCCAGATCTTCAGCGCCACCGTGATCATCGAATCGATCTTCCAGCTTCCCGGCATGGGCCGCTTCCTCTTCGACGCCATCCTCCAGCGCGACTACCCCGTCATCCAGGGCATCAATCTGCTCGTGGTCTCCATCATCGTGCTCATCAACCTCCTCGTCGACCTGACCTACGCGGTGCTCGATCCGCGGATCAGGTATAGCTAGGCGCGAGCGCGCTCCCCTCCCATGGCCCGCTACGTCGAAGCCGTCGCCCCCGTGGAGTCCTCGCGAGAGCCCTGGGCGCTCCCGCGCGCCCTGAGAGCCGTCGTGCAGTTCTGCCGGCACAAGCCCCTGGGCGCCCTCGGCGGATTCCTCGTGCTCGTCATGCTCGTCATGGCGCTGGGCGCCCCCTGGATCGCCCACTACGACTACGACTATTCCATCGCCGGATCGCGCATGAAGGCGCCGAGCCCCCAGTTCTGGTTCGGAACGGACAACCTCTCCCGCGATCTCTGGAGCCGCGTCGTGTACGGGGCGCGCGTGTCGGTGACCGTGGGCTTCCTCACCATCGCGCTGGCCACCGTGGTGGCGGTGGCCGTCGGGGTGTCGAGCGCCTACATCGGCGGGGCCTACGACATGGCCGTCCAGCGCGTCGTCGATGCCTGGATGTCCTTCCCGTATCTGATCATCATCCTGTCGCTCATGGCCGTGCTCGGGCCGGGACTCCTGAACCTGATCCTGTCGCTCTCCGTGCTCGTGGCCGCGAACAACGCGCGCGTCATCCGCGGCGCCGCCCTGTCGGTGATGCAGAACCCCTACATCGAGTCGGCGCGGGCCATCGGCAGCGGGCATCTCCGCATCGTGCTCCGTCACGTGGTGCCCAATGTCATGGCCACCGTCATCATCCTGGCCACCATCGGCCTCGGCGGCGTGATCCTGGCCGAGTCCGCGCTGTCCTTCCTCGGGCTCGGCGTCCCACCCCCGCGCCCCTCGTGGGGCTCCATGCTCGCAGGCTCCGGGCGCTCCTACATGCAGCGCGCGCCGTGGATGGCCATCTTCCCCGGCCTGGCCATCTCCCTCGCCGTCTTCGGCTTCAACATGCTCGGCGACGCGCTGCGAGACGTCTTGGACCCGCGCCTGCGCGGCACCGGGATCGGGCCGGGGCGCTAGGAATACTCGGAGGGGGCTTCGCCCCCCGCATCGTTGGGGCAGAGGGCTGGCCTCCGGCGCCGAGGGCTTTCTGGTAGCCTAGCGACGTGAAGATCCTCGGCGTCATCCCGGCACGGCTCCAGTCCACCCGCCTGCCGCGCAAGGTCCTCCGCGAGATTGGCGGCGTGCCCATGGTCGTCTACGTATTCCACCGCGCCCAGGCCTGCCGGCTCCTCTCGGACCTCCTCGTGGCCACGGACAGCGAGGAGGTCGTCGAGGCCTGCCACGCGCACCACGTGCCCGCGGTGCTCACCTCGTCGGATCATCGGTCGGGCACGGACAGGCTCTGGGAAGTCTCGCGCGCGCGGATGGCCGACGTCTACGTCAACATCCAGGGCGACGAGCCGCTCGTGACCACGGGCCACATCGAGACGCTGGTCCGGCCCTTCCTCAACGAGCCCGAGGTCCAGGTGACCACGCTCAAGATCCGCGCCACCCCCGAGGAAGTCGTGAGCCGCACCGCCAACAAGGTGGTGACGGACCGCCACGGGGACGCGCTCTACTTCTCACGGCTCCCCATCCCCTTCGATCGCGACAACGGCGGCGGCATCATCTACTGGAAGCACATCGGCATCTACGCGTATCGCCGCTCCGTGCTCGAGATGTACCACTCGCTCCCCGCGTCGTCCCTGGAGCGGGCGGAGCAGCTGGAGCAGCTCCGCCTCCTCGAGCACGGGATCCCCATCCGCGTGCTCGAGACCCGCGAGCCCACCATCGGTGTCGACACCGAGGAGGACCTCAAGGCCGTCGTCGCTCTCGTCACACCGCGCCCCTCGTGACCAATCGCTGGGCCATCCTTGCTTTGATCATGGCGGCGCAAACCATGGCCAACGTGGGCCCCCTCGGCATCCCCTCCATCGCTCCGCTCATCCGCGAGGATCTGGGTTTGTCCATGGCGCAGGCGGGCTCCTTCATCTCCGCCTACTACATCGGCCCCTCGCTGATCTCCTTGCCCGCGGGCTGGATGGCGGATCGCTGGGGCGTGCGGACGAGCATGGCGGGCGGTCAAGCCATCATCGCCATCGGTCTCGTGGCCGTGGCAGGCTCCCAGGCCTTCACACCTCTGGTCATCCTCATGATCATTGCGGGCGCCGGCTACGGCATCTTGAATCCGACCACGACCAAGGCGGGCATCTCGTGGTTTCCCCGGCGGCAGCGCGGCACGGTGACGGGTCTCAAGCAGGTCGGGCTGCCCCTCGGCGGCGCCCTCGGCGCCCTGCTCATGCCTCCGCTCGCGCTGCGGGTCGGCTGGCGTGGCGCCGTCGCTCTCGCCGCCTCCATCGTGGCCCTGCTCGCCGTGATCACGTGGCTTCTCTACCGGGAGCCGCCCGAGCCGGAGCAGGGTGCGGGATCGCCGCAACCCGTCGCCCTTCGCCGGGTCCTGGCCAGCCGTGATCTCTGGCTCGTCTCGATAGCGACCTTCACCTTCGCGGGCATGCAGACGGTGTGGATGGGCTTTCTCGTGCTCTACTTGGCAGAGGTCGTCAAGATACCGCTCATCGCCGCCTCGCGCTTCCTCGTCATGGCCCAGGTGACGGGCGCCTTCGGTCGCGTGGCCTTTGGCGTGCTCTCCGATCGCGTCTTCGGTTCGCGGCGCCGCATCGTGCTCATGATCGCGGGGTTGGGCTCGGCCGCCTGCTCGGTCGCCATGGCGGGCACCGGACCGGGCACGAGCTGGTGGCTGCTGGCCGCCCTCGCCCTCGCCTTCGGATTCGTGGGCATCGGCTGGAACGGCGTCCAGCACACGCTTCTGGCGGAGATCGTCGGCATCCGGGCCGCCGGCACCGCCGTCGGCCTCGGCCTCGCGATCTCCTCGTTCGGGGTCACGCTGTGCCCGCCGCTCTTCGGCCTGGCCGTCGAGCGCCTCGGCGGCTTCGCCGTCCCCTGGGTCGGGCTCGGCCTCGCCATGGTCGCCACCTTGTGCCTGCTCATTCCCGTCCGCGAAGGACGCATGGAGACTCCGTGACCGACAAGTCCTATGGCTGGGTGGTGCTGGGGGCAGCCTTCGTCATCATCACGATGGCCATCGGCACCCTGTTCACCCTGGCGGTGTTCCAGCAGCCGCTCGAGACGTCGATGGGCTGGTCCCGCGCGAGCGTCGGCACGATCGCCCTGCTCAACTGGATCGTCATGGGTGTGGGCTCCTTCGCCTCCGGATATCTCTCGGACCGCGTGGGCGGGCGCGTGGTCGTGCTTTCGGGCGGGGTGCTGCTGGCCACGGGGCTTTTCCTCTCGAGCCGCGTGAGCGATCTGTGGCAGTTCTATCTGACCTTCGGCGTCCTCGTGGGAGCGGGAGTCAGCTGCTTCTATGTCCCGCTGACCGTGACCGTGATGCGGTGGTTCGAGACGCGCCGGGGCATGGCGGCGGCCGTCGTGTCCTCTGGCAACGGGCTGGGCACCCTCGCTCTTTCGCCCCTGTCACGCTGGCTCATCGACTCCTTCGACTGGCGCACGGCCTTCGTCGTGCTCGCCGAGCTCTCCGCGCTCGTGGTCATCCCCGCCGCCTTGCTCCTCAGAGACCGCGCCGGCGGCCTCACCCAGGCCTCCGCCTGGGCCGTCCGCCCGGCGCGGGCACGGAGCGTCTTTGCCCGCTGGCCCTTCTGGGCCATCGTGTTCACCCACTTCGGATGCTGCGCCGCGCACTCGGGACCTATCTTCCACATGGTCTCCCATGCCATCGATCAGGGCGTGCCTGCCCTGGCAGCAGCGGGCGCTCTCGGTCTTTCCGGGCTCACGTCGATCTTCGGCAGGGTGGGGACCGGCATCGTCGCCGACCGCGTCGGGGTCAAGCGCACCATGCTCGCGGCGCTCGCTCTCCAGGCGAGCGTGATCTTTCTGTATCTCTTCGCGCGCAGCCAAGGGTCGGTGTACGGGCTCGCGGCCATCTTTGGCGTCGCCTATGGCAGCGCGATGCCGCTCTACGCCGTGATCACGCGTGAGTACTTCGGTGAGCGCGGCGTGGGCACCGCCTACGGCTTCATCTTCTTCATCTCCTGCATCGGGATGGGGCTGGGCTCCTATGCGGGCGGTGCCATCCACGACACGCTGGGCACGTACGCCTGGCTCTTCGTCGCGTCGGGCCTGATCGGCGGGATGGCCTTCGTTCTCGCCACGAGCCTGCGCGCCCCCGCCGGCGTGATGGGACGTCTTGACGCGTCGAGCCATGCCGTATGATCGCGTCGAGAGGCCGGGACCGTTGACACATTCGCCTTTTCCTGCTAGAAAGGCGACACGATTTGTGCCGGATTTCTCACCACTTCGAGATCATTTGATGCCCTTCACGAGGTCCCATATCGCCGCCGAGCTTTCGGCTCCGACACTCTCCGCTTGCCGGCTCGATCCGCAGGAACAGCCCCAGGCCATCGACGGTTTCACTAGCCCTGGAGGATTTGGTCAATGACGACGGACAATCACGAGGAGGCGTCCACGGACGGCTCTCAGCTGGATCGCCGGACCTTCATCAAGCGCACCGGCGTGGCCGCGGGTGTGGCAGCGGGCCTCGAGGGCATTCTCGCGTCGGGACGAGCCCCGGCCTTTGCCCAGGGCACGAAGCTGCACTGGGTGCGCTGGGTCGACTTCATCCCCGAGTCCGACGTCGAGTTGAAGCGCCAGATGCCGGAGGCCTCCAAGGCGCTCGGGGCGGAGGTCGTGTTCGAGACCATCAACGCCAACGACCTCCAGCCGCGCATCACAGCGGCCATCCAGTCGGGAGCCGGAGCCGACATCTTCAACTTCCAGTACAACTGGGCGCATCTGTACCAGAGCGCCGTCTCCGACGTGTCCGACGTGGCCGGCGAGCTCGGCAAGGCCGAGGGTGGGTTCTATGACGTGTTCCCGCCCTCGTGCAACGTCAACGGCAAGTGGCTCAGCGTCCCGCACTCCATCGTCGGCAACGCCGTCGCCTATCGCAAGTCGTGGCTGAAGGACGCCGGGGCGAGCGAGTACCCGAAGACGTGGGACGATACCCGAAAGCTCTTCGCCATCCTCAAGAAGAAGGGCAAGCCGTATGGCCAGACTCTTGGCCACACCTTCGGCGACGCGCCCACCTTCACCTACACGATGCTCTGGGCCTTCGGTGGCGCCGAGACGGACAAGACCGGCAAGAAGGTCGTGATCAACAGCAGCGGGGCCATCGAGTCGGTCAAGTTCATGCAGGGCTTCTGGAAGGAGTGCTGCGACGAGGGGGGGCTGGCGTGGGACGACACGAACAACAACCGCGCCTTTCATGCGGGGGAGATCTCGGCCACCCTCAACGGCGCCAGCATCTATATCGTGGCCAAGCGGCAGAAGGAGAAGCTCAAGGACGACAAGGGCGAGCCCCTGTTCCAGGACATCGGTCACGCCCCGCTGCCCTCAGGCCCCGCGGGCGCGTACCTGCTCTTCCTCAACCAGTCGCACGCCGTCATGAAGTACTCGAAGCACCAGAAGCTCGCCAAGGATTTCCTCCGCTGGCTCCACAAGCCGGAGAACTACGGCAAGTGGTTCACCACCCAGGAGGGATACAGCGTCGGCGGCACCAAGAAGTGGGAAAACGACCCCATGTGGGGAAAGCTCGACGAGCCCCTCAAGATGTTCCGGACGGCGGCGCGCAACACGCGTCTCTTCGGCTATGCCGGGCCGTCCACGGCCAAGGCCACGGAGACTTTCACGAAATACATTGTGACCGACATGTATGCCAAGGGCGTCCAGGGCATGAAGGCCGAGGACGCCGTCAAGTGGGCGGAAGGCGAGCTCAAGAAGATCTACGAGGCTTAAACTCGGAGGGGGGCTTTGACATGCCTCGGAGGGGGGCTTCGCCCCCCTTCCGAACCTCCCCCCAGGATCCGGTTGCGCCGGCGAAGCCGGCGCTCGAACGCGGACACATCAGCAGCGCCGTGAGGCGTGGGAAGGAGAGTTGATGAAGACTCCAGAGCGTGATGAGCAGCGTGTTCCGTGCCGTGTGACGCGTCGACGGTTCCTCGCGGGGAGCGCCTTGGCGGGACTGGGTGCGGTGGGTGGGCTCGAGGGGATATTGGCCGCGGGGCGCGCGCCCGCCTTCGCCCAGGGCACCAAGATCCACATCCTGCGCTGGGTGGACTTCATCCCGGAGGCGGACGTGGAGCTCAAGCGCCAGGCGCCGGAGGCCTCGAAGGCGCTCGGGGCGGAGGTCACCTTCGAGTTCATCAACGCCAACGACCTCCAGGCCCGCATCACCGCCGCCATCCAGTCCGGCAGCGGCGCCGACATCATCCAGATGCTCTGGAACTGGCCGCATCTCTATGCCAACGGCCTCGTGGACGTCACGGACGTGGCCGAGCCCATCGGCAAGGCGCAGGGCGGCTACTACGACGTGTTCTCCAGCACCGCCAAGGTCGGCAATCGCTGGCTGGCCGTCCCCCACGGCACGGGCGGTAACGCCATCGCCTACCGGCGGTCCTGGCACGCAGAGATCGGCGTCAAGGAGTTCCCCAAGACCTGGGACGAGTGGCGCGAGGTGGGCAAGAAGCTCAAGGCCAAAGGCAAGCCGGTGGGCCAGGCCCTCGGCCACAGCTTCGGCGATCCGCCGACCTTTGCCTATCCCCTTCTCTGGGATTTCGGCGGCGCCGAGGTGGACAAGTCGGGCAAGAAGGTCGTCATCAACAGCAAGGGCGCCATCGAGTCGGTGAAGTTCATGCAGGCCTTCTGGAAGGACGCCTGCGACGAGGGCGGGCTGGCATGGGACGACACGAACAATAACCGCGCCTTCCATTCCGGCGACATCTCGGCCACCCTCAACGGCGCCTCCATCTACATCGTGGCCAAGCGGCAGAAGGACAAGCTCAAGGACGAGAAGGGCGAGCCTCTCTACCAGGACATCGAGCACGAGGCCCTGCTCCCGAAGGGACCGGGGGGGCAATTCGCCCTCTACGGCGCCTTCCAACACTCCGTCATGAAGTACTCGAAGAACCAGAAGGCGGCCAAGGAATTCCTCAAGTGGATGCACCAGAAAGAGAACTACGGAAAGTGGTTCCAGGTGAACGAGGGCTATACCGTCGGCGCGACCAAGGCCTGGGAGGATGACCCGATGTGGAGCAAGGTCGACAAGCCCCTCCAAGTCTTCCGGCAGGCCGCGCGCCAGACGCGGATGCTGGGCTATCCGGGGCCGTCGTCGGCCAAGGCCACGGAGTCGTACACGAAGTACATCGTCGTCGACATGTACGCCAAGGCCTGCCAGGGCATGAAGGCCGAGGATGCCGTGAAGTGGGCGGAAGGCGAGCTCAAGAAGATCTATGAGGCATAGCCTCGGAAAGGCGGCGTCGATGAAGACTCCAGAGTCCGATGGACATGGCGTGGTCTCAGGGGTGACGCGTCGACGATCCAGTCGGCGAGCGGCCCCGACGTGATCATGATGCTGCACAACTGGGCGCACCTTTACCAGAACAGCCTCGTGGACATGACCGATCTCGGCGAGTGGCAGGGCAAGGATCAGGGCGGGTACTACGGCCAGGCCGAGGCCGCCGCCAAGGACGGCAAGCGCTGGCTCGCCCTCCCCCACGGCATCGTGGGTCTGCAATTCGCCTATCGCAAGTCGTGGTTCGACGAGGTCGGGCAGACCTCGTGGCCCAAGACGCTCGACGAGCTGCGCCAGGTCGGCATGAAGCTCAAGAAGAAAGGCAAGCCGATCGGCCAGACCCTCGGACACACCTTCGGCGACGCGCCCGCGTGGTCCTATCCTCTCGTGTGGGGCTTCGGGGGGGCGGAGGTCGACAAGACGGGCAAGAAGGTCGTCCTGAACAGCAAGGAGACCATCGAGTCCGTGAAGTTCATGCAGGCCTACTGGAAGGACGCCTGCGACGAGGGCGGCTTCGCGTGGGACGACACGAGCAACAACCGGGCCTTCCTCTCCGGCGAGATCGCGGCCACCCTCAACGGCGCCAGCATCTACATCGCGGCCAAGCGCGGCCAGGACAAGATCAAGGACGACAAGGGCGAGGCCATGGTCAAGGACATTCTCCACGGGCCCATCCCCAACGGGCCGGCGGGCACCTGGGGCTATCACGTCGCCTTCGCGCACGCCGTGATGAAGTACGGCAAGAACCCGAAGCTCGCCAAGGACCTTCTCAAGTGGCTTCACGGCAAGGAGCAGTTCGGCAAGTGGTTCCAGGTCGCGGAAGGCTTCTCGGTCGGCTCGACCAAGTACTGGGAGCAGCACCCGCTCTGGAACACCATCGACGAGCCCATGAAGGGCTACCGCCAGGCCGCCGCCGCCTCGCGGATGATCGGCTATGCGGGGCCGCCCTCGGCCCGGGCCACCGAGGTCTACTCGAAGTACATCCTGACCGACATGTATGCCAAGGCCTGCCAGGGCACCAAGGCCGAGGACGCCGTCACGTGGGCGGCGGGAGAGCTGGGGAAGATCTACGGATAGTCAGTTGAAGAAATCGATCGCCGGAGGATCTGGGGGCGCCGCGGGGATTGCGACGGCGCTGCCCCGCGCGGGGGCGTCCAGTCCCGGGCGCATGACCCGCTGGCTCGAGAGCGAGCGCCTGCTCGCAACGCTCCTGCTCGCCCCGGCCGTGCTCCTGCTCGGGCTGTTCATCGCCTATCCCTTCATCATGGGGGTGTGGCTGTCGCTGTCGAACACCAGCGTGGGCAATGTCGGCGAGTTCGTCTGGTTCCGCAACTTCGTCAAGGCGTGGAACGACTCGATCTTCCGGACCGCCTTCGGGAACACGTTCTTCTACACGTTCTGGGCCACCATCTTCAAGCTGGCCCTGGGGATGTGGCTCGCCCTCCTGCTCAACCGCAGCTTCCGCGGCAAGCGGATCGTGCGGGCCGCCATGCTCCTGCCCTTCATCGTGCCGACCGTGCTCAGCACGTTCGCGTGGCGCTGGATGTTCGACCCGACCTTCAGCGTGCTCAACTGGCTCCTCTACCAGACCGGCTTCATCACGACCAAGCTGCCCTTCCTCTCCGACGGCACCTACGGCATGTGGTGCGCCATCGTGGTCAACACGTGGCGCGGCATGCCTTTCTTCGCCATCACGCTGCTGGCGGGGCTGCAGACCATCAGCCCGGACCTCCAGGAGGCCGCCTCGCTCGACGGGGCCAACGGCTGGCACCGCTTCTGGCACGTGACCTGGCCCCTGCTCAAGCCCGTTACCGTGGTCGTGGTGGTGTTCTCGATCATCCAGACCTTCTCCGACTTCCAGCTCATCTACGTGCTCACGGGCGGCGGCCCCGCCAATGCCACCCACCTCCTGGCCACCTACGCCTATCAGATCGGCATTGCCACGGGGCTCCTGGGCGAGGGTGCGGCAATCTCGCTCTTCATGCTACCCGTCCTCTTCATCGTCGTCTGGCTTCAGCTGCGCTACCTGAGAAGACTCGAAGGCGCCTAAGACTAGGCCCCATGACCTTCGCCATACTGTTCCGCGAGCGCCGACTGAGAACGGACCGACGCTCCCAGGGCCGGTGGGGGGGCCCGGGGGAGGAGCGGCGCTCGCTCCCCCCCGGAACCTAAATGGTCATCGAGCGGAAGTGGAAGAGGTGGGTCTACTTTTACGTCCCCATCACGTTCTTCGTGGTGGGAACGCTCTTCCCCTTCTACTGGATGTTTATCACCGCCGTCCGGCCTGACGCCGAGCTCTACCGATCGTGGCGGGCCGTCAACAACGCCCCCTTCTGGACGCTCCACCCGACGCTCGAACACTTCCAGGACCTGTTCGCCAAGACCACCTTTCCCCACTGGCTCTGGAACACCTTCTTCATCGCCTGCGCGTCGACGACCATCTCGCTCTTCTGCGGGCTCCTGGCCGGCTACGCGCTGGCGCGCCTGAAGTTCCCGCTGGCCGGGACGATCGGCACGTCCATCTTCGTCACCTACCTGGTGCCGCCCACGCTCCTTTTCATCCCGCTCGCCAACATCATCCGGGCCTTCCAGCTGGGCGACACGCCCTGGGCACTCATCCTGACCTACCCGACCTTCCTCATTCCCTTCTGCACCTGGCTCCTCATGGGCTACTTCAAGACCATTCCGAAGGAGCTCGAGGAATGCGCGCGCATCGACGGCGCCACGCGGTTCGGAGCCATGATGCGCATCATCTTCCCCATCGCCGTCCCGGGCATTCTCTCTGCGGGCATCTTCGCCTTCACGCTGTCCTGGAACGAGTTCATCTACGCCCTCGTCTTCCTCTCCTCCCCGGAGAAAAAGACCGTCCCCGTCGGCGTGGTGTCGGAGATGATCCGCGGGGACATCTACTTCTGGGGGCAGCTCATGGCGGGCGCCCTCCTGGGCTCGATTCCCGTGGCCGTGGTGTACTCGTTCTTCGTCGAGTACTACGTCACCGGCCTGACCGGCTCCGTCAAGGGGTAGCCAGGGACGGATACCCACAAGCACCTAACTATGCTAGTATCCGCCGCGCGGGCTTCCGGGCCCCCGCCCGCGGCAGTGTCCAAATCCGGCTCGACGAGTGAGGTCGCCCATGGCACAGGTTGTCCTGAAGGACTTGAACAAGAAGTACGACGAAGTCCACGCCGTCAAGGACGTCAACTTGACGATCCGCGACAAGGAGTTCATGGTCCTCGTCGGTCCCTCGGGCTGCGGCAAGACCACCACCCTCCGCATGGTGGCCGGCCTCGAGGAGATCACGGCCGGCGAGATCGCCATCGGCGACCGGATCGTGAATGACCTGCCCCCCAAGGACCGCGACATCGCGATGGTGTTCCAGAACTACGCCCTCTACCCGCACATGAGCGTGTACGACAACATGGCCTTCGGCCTCAAGATGCGGAAGTTCCCCAAGGCGGAGATCCAGAAGCGCGTACAGGACGCCGCCGAGATCCTCGGCATCCAGGAGCTGCTCAAGCGCAAGCCGCGCCAGCTCTCCGGCGGCCAGCGGCAGCGCGTGGCGGTGGGCCGCGCGATCGTGCGACATCCGCAGGTGTTCCTGTTCGACGAGCCGCTCTCGAACCTCGATGCGAAGCTTCGTGTGCAGATGCGCGTCGAGCTCAAGCGGCTGCACGAGCGCCTGGAGACGACGGCCATCTACGTCACCCACGACCAGGTCGAGGCCATGACGCTGGGATCGCGCGTGGTCGTCATGAAGGACGGCTGGGTGCAGCAGGTCGGCGAGCCCCTGGAGATCTACTCGCAGCCCCTGAACAGGTTCGTAGCGGGCTTCATCGGGTCCCCGTCCATGAACTTCATACCCGTCACCCTCACCGACGGGAGTGGCCCCCTCTTCGCCGAGGCCAGCGGCCTCAAGATCAAGGTCCCGCCCCAGAAGGCGCAGAGCCTGATGCCCTACAAGGGTCAGGGGGTGACGCTGGGGGTGCGCCCCGAGGATCTTCGCGTGGGCGCGGGCTCGGACTCACCCGACCTGTCCTTCGAGGCCGTGGTCGAGGTGGTGGAGCCGCTGGGCGCCGAGATCCTCCTGGACACCAAGGCGGCGGGGCAGCAGATCGTGGCCCGCGTGGAGCCCACCGTCAAGACGCGGTCGCACGAGAAGGTGCGGCTCACCTTCGTCCCCGACCGGATCCACTTCTTCGACGCCAAGACGGAGCAGGTGATCAAGTAAGCTCCCGGCTCACCGTGAAGCGCCTCGCCGAGCGCGCCCTCAGGGGCGCGCTCGAGCGCGGCCTTCCGGCCCTCCTCCCGATACCATGAGGCCGGGGCAGCGTCGACGCGACATCCGGACCGCCTACCTCCTCCTGTCTCCCGCTGTGCTCCTGCTCCTGACCGTGCTCGCCTATCCGCTCGGCTGGGAGATCTGGACGAGCTTCACCAGCCTCTCCCCTCTCCAGGACGGAGGCACGGCCTTCGTCGGGCTGGAGAACTATCGCCAACAGTTCTCGGACGCCCAGTTCTGGCGCGCGACGGCCGTCACGGTCGTCTACGCGATCGTCACGAGCGCCACGAAGCTCGCCCTGGGGCTCGGCTTCGCCCTCCTCCTCGCCCGCCCCTTCCGGGGCCGGGCCCTCGTCTTCCTGGCCATGTTCCTCCCCTGGGCGTATCCCGCGAGCGTGAGCGTGATCGGCTGGTACTGGACCCTGAGTCCTCCCATCCCCACCGCCTACGCCGCCTTCATGGGCACGTTGAAGTTCACCGTCGACGGGGCCTTCGGCACGGGGGCCTGGGCCTTCCTCAGCGTCACCCTCTTCAATATCTGGCGGGGCAGCTCCTTCATCGGCGTGCTCCTCCTGGCGGGCATCAACGCCGTCCCTCCGGAGCTGTTCGAGTACGCGCTCCTGGAGTCGAAGAGCCCGTGGCAGCGGTTCCGGATGGTGACGCTGCCGCTCCTGAAGCCCTTCCTCGCCCTCGCCGTCTTCCTCTCCTTGACGAGCGCCTTTGTCGATCTCGCCAATGTCTGGATGCTGACGGCCGGCCGCATCGTCTTCCCCGTGATCGGCACCCAGGCCTACTGGCTCGCCATCAAGGCCGGCCAGTTCGGGCCCGCCTCGGCCTTGTCGCTCATGCTCGTCCCCTTCCTGCTGGGCGCCCTCCTCGTGCTGTTCAGGCTCTTCGACAGTCCGGACGGAGAGCCCGCGTGAACCCCAGGCCGTGGTGGGCCAAGCTCGGTCGGCTGGGCCTGATTCTGCTCGCCACCGTCTACTGCCTCTTCCCGATCTACTTCATGCTGGTGCAATCGCTGAAGACCGCCCAGGAGGACATCTTCGGCAACCCGCTCATCGTCCTGCATCCGACCCTGGAGAACTTCGAGGAGCTGTTCGAGCGGAAGGGCGAGACCCGGGGCTTCGTGGGCTCCGTGCTCCGCCGCTCCTATCCCTTCCTGGACTGGCTCGAGAACACGCTCGTCGTCTTCGCCGGCACGGTCTCCCTGACCCTGGTGGTGAGCGTTGCCGCCGCCTACGCCCTCGGCCGGCTCCGCCCTCCCGGCTTCCGGTGGTGGCGGCGCGTCATCTTCGCCACCTATGTCATTCCCCAGACCATCCTCTTCGTTCCCCTCTACCAGGTCGTGAACCGGCTCGGGCTCGACGACAACCTCCTCGCCCTGCTCCTCATCTACCCCACCATGGCCCTCCCCTTCTGCATCTGGATCCTTTCCGCCTACTTCCACAACCTCTCCCGGGAGATCGAGGAGGCGGCCCTCATCGAAGGGGCGAGCCGAGCCACGGCCTTTTTCCGGATCATCCTGCCCATGAGCCGCCCGGTCCTCGTCGCCGCCGGCATCTTCACGCTCGGCACCATCGCGAGCGATTTCATGATCGCCTCCGTGTTCCTGCTGAGCCCGGAGAATCAAACAATCCCCGCCGGCCTCGGCACCGTCGAAGTCGCCCTCGACGAGCTGGCCGCGGTGGCCGGGATCAACCTCCTGGCCATTCCGGTCCTCGTGATCTCCGCCAACCTCCTGGCCATTCCGGTCCTCGTGATCTCCGCACTGTTCGCCCGCGGCTACGTCCGCGGCCTCACCGCTTCCATGGTCGAGGGCTCGTAGCCGGTCGCCGATAAGGGCCCATCTGCTTCGTTGGCGAGCTTGCGGCACCCCTCAACGTACAGAGAGTACGCCTCGGGGGCCGTAAGCTCGCCGCCTCGCAGCTGGACCCTTCTCGACGACCGGCCGCGTCTTCGGGCTCCAATGGAGCCGAGACCAGCCCACAGGACTTATCAGCGCCCGGCCGGAGTGATTCGGATGATTCGGTGGAGGGCTGTCTCGGCGACGTAGAGCGTGCCCGTGTCGTCGATCACGATGCCGCCCGGATCGCCCAGCTCGCTGGCCACGATGGTGACCTCGCCCGCCGGCGAGATCCGGAAGATCTGGCGGATATGGAATCCGCCACACACGAACACGCTCCCGTCAGACCCCGTGGCGAGGTTCGTCCGGTGATAGTGGCCGGCGGGGAGGCGGGCCATGAGGCGAAGCTCGCCGTCAGGTCCGAGCCGGAACACTTCGCCGATGGCGCTCAGGAAAACGAGGTCGTCGCCGGCCGCCGTCACGCCGATGAGCCGCCACAGGGGCTCCCGGTCCGTCCCGATCGTTCCGTTGCGCGGGAAGATCGGTGGGAGAAGATCGGCGCGGCGCGGGAGTGGCCGATCCTCGTGGACGTCGACCCGAAAGACCACAGGACCCCGGTATCCTTCTTCCGTGAGCCAGCTGAGCGAAGGCGGCAACGGCGATTCCGCCCGGAGATGGGGGGCCGCAGATGCTGGTTCGACCCGAGTCGATAGATGCGGTTGCCGTTCTCCTCGCCGAGGAAGAGATCCCCGCTGCGCGGATCCACCGCGAGGCTTCCCAGCGCCGTCTTCCGCGGCTCGGTGGCGAAGGGAATCACCACCCGGGGCGCCCGCGCGGCGTTCACGGGGAGGGCGCCGCGCACGTCGATGCGGTAGAGCTCCGCGGCGGCGTCTCCCCGCCACCCCTGGCCGAGTACCACCAGCATCCCGTCGCCGTCGCGAGCGAGCTGTATCGGTCGTGGAATCCCCGTGACCACGACCTCGACTCGTGACCCCGGCGACACCTCGGCGCTCCCCGCGGTCCGGGGGCCCGCGGCCAGCAGCCCGCCGAGTCCGGCGAAGATGAGCCACGCGCCCCAGACCCTGGCGCGCCCTCGGCACGTGAGCCTTGACATGCGCGAAATGCCTCTGCTAGCCTCCGCGTAGCCTGGCGGCGTTCCGAGTGCGGGAGACGCGGGAGCGTGGACGGGACGCGGCGAGTTGGCCTGAACGGGCAATCTGCAGCTCACATGTTCACCTGGGGAGCGCACCGATGATCAATAGGGTTTCCATCGTTGCCGCAGCCGGCCTGCTCATCGTCGGCCTGACGAGCCTCTCCGCGGAAGCTCAGGCCCAGAAGCCGGCGCCGGAGCCGAAGGGAGTCAAGGTCACGGGACTGGTCTCCTCGCTCGGTGGATTCTCCGCCACCGTGACCACGCCGCTTCTCCTCACGGGAGCGACGGTAGAGCTGGAGCCGGGCGGCCAGACCGGGAAGCAGCAGTTTCGGGTCCCGACGTACATCTACGTCCTCGAGGGCGTGCTCGTCACCGACTACGAAGCCGGTCCGGTGGGCACCCAGGGAGTGCAGTACCACGCCGCGGGACAGTCCTTCATGGACAACGGTGGGTGGTGGCACAACCACATGAACAGCTCGCCGAAGCCCGTCAAGTACCTGATGATCCATCTCGGCTATCCCGGTCGCCCCGATCCGATCCAGAAGCAAGCCAAGGACGACTAGACTCACGTTCCGGCGCGAGGCGGGGCCGGCACCGGCCCCGCCTACTTCCCGACTCCGCCCGTGATGCCCTGGATGAACTTGTCCAGGAAGAAGTTGTAGAGGATCGCCACCGGCAGTCCCACGAGCAGGGCCGCCGCCATGATCGACCCCCAGAAGAAGACGTCCCCCCGGATCAGCTCCGTCGGCACGCCCACCGGGACCGGCTTCTGGTCGCCCGGAGCGACGAATGCGAGCCCGTACAGGAAGTCCTGCATCGAGAGCGTGAAGGCAAAGATCACCGACGTGAGGACGCCGGGCAGGCTGACCGGGAGGACCACGCGAACGAGCGCGCTGAGCTGGCCGCAGCCGTCGACGCGCGCCGCCTCCTCCATCTCCATCGGCACCGTCTTGAAAAAGCCCATCATGAGCCAGGTGCAGAAGGGGATGGTGAAGGTGGGGTAGACGACCACGAGCGCCCACCAGGAATCCTGCAGACCGAGCGAGGCTACCACCCGCGAGAGCGGGAGAAACAGGATGATCCCCGGCACGAGGTACGTCATGAAGATGGCGATCCCGATGTTCTCCGCGCCGGGCAGCTTGAGCCGGGCGAGGGCGTACCCGGCCGGCACGGCCGTCACGAGCGTGATGAGCGCGACCCACGCGGAGATCGTCAGAGTATTGACGATCCAGTAGCCGTAGTTCGTCTGGTAAAAGAGGGTCTCGAAGTTCTTCAGCGTCGGCGGCAGGTTGAACCAGAAGGGGATGTTACCCATCCGGTAGAGGTCGGGCTCCTGCTTGAACGCCGTGATCAGCATCCAGTAGATGGGAAAGACGGCGATGAAGAGGAACGGCGTCATGCCCGCGTAAAGCAGCAGGTGGCGCCGGATCTCCTTCTGCCGATGCGTGCGGGGCACGGCCGCGGTCGTCACTAGTCTCTCCGCTTCAGGTTCCGAAGCATCAGGAAGAGCGCGGGGAAGAGGAGCGGCACCAGCATGAGCGCGATCGCCGAGCCCCGGCCGAGGCTGCCCGCCTGGATGCCGATCTGGTAGGCGAGCATTGGCAGGATCATGGTCGCGCTGCCGGGACCGCCCTGGGTAAGGACGTACACCACGCTCAGGTCGGACAGCGTGAACACGGTGTCGAACAGGAAGCCGATGATGAGGATCGGGAAGATCATCGGCGTGACGATGTGGCGGAATCGCTGGAAGAAGGAGCAGCCGTCAACCCTGGCGGCGTCGAGCACCTCCGTCGGAACCGAGGTGAACCCCGCGAGGAGAACGATCGCCGAGAAGGGAAAGGACCGCCAGACGTTGACGCCGATGCAGGCGAGGAGGGCGAGATGCGGCTGGCCGAGCCAGATGGGCCAGCTCTCCGAGCCGTAGCCGCCGATGAGCCCCGCCTTGTGCAGGAACCAGTTGATCACGCTGAACTGCGAGTCGTACATCCACTTCCAGGAGAGCACGCTGACCGTGATGGGTAGCGTGAACGGGATGACAACGAGCGCGCGCACCAGCTTCTTCCCCTTGAAGTTCTGGAGCAGGAGGAAGGCGAGGCTCGTGCCCAGCACGCTCTTGAAGATGGCCGCGACCACCAGGAACACGATGCTGTTGCGGAGGGCGTCCCGGAAGGTGTCCATCTCCCAGGCGGCGCGGAAGTTGCCGAGGCCGACGAACCTCGACACCTGGTCACCGACGCTGGCATCGCTCAAGGCGAGGTAGAGCGAGAACAGGAAGGGGATGCCGACGAGGAGCAGGACGTAGAGGGCGGCGGGCGCCAGGAGCAGGTAGCCGAACGTCAGGCGACGACCGGTGTTCGTGTGCCACCACGCGCGGGTGCTGCGACCCCGCGCGGCCGGTTGGGTGGCGGCGCGAGTCGTCGACCCCGCGCCGTCACCCAGTACCGTCATGCGCGCTTGTGCTTGGCGAAGATCCGGCGGTACTCGCCGACCCCCCACTTCACCGCGTCGTCGACCGACGTCCCGCGCGCGACCCGCGTGAAGATGTCGGGCAGGACGAACTGGAGCGCGACTTCCTGGATCTGGGGAGTGTAGGGTCCCGGATACCCGAAGAACGCGACGATCTTCGGGAAGTCCTGGAGGACCTGCAGCTTCGGATCCGCGCCGATGATCGGCATCGGCTTCTTGGCGCTGTCGTTGAGGAAGGGCATGTTGTACCCCGTGCTCTGGATCATGCCTTCCTTGTCGTTGTCGACGAGGTGGGTGAGATACTCCTTCGTCGCCTGCGGGTTCTTCCCGAACTTCCACGCCAGGAAGACGATCGGCGCAGAGACGCTCACGCGCTTGCCGCCCGGCCCCGCCGGCTCCATGCCGACGAAGGTGTTCTTGAAGACGGGCGGGTTCGTGGACTCGGTCGTCCGGTAGGCCGAGATGGCGTCGTGGATCCAGCTTGCGATGCCGGAGGCGAGGAAGCGGTTGTCCGAGGCGTCGTCCCAGGAGAAGACTTCCGGCGTCATGCCCTCGTCGAACAGCGCCTTGGCGAAGCGGAGCGCCTCGCGCATCTCCTTCGAGTCGATCGTGGGATGATCACCCGAGGCATCGGTCTCCGTCGCTCCGAAGCTGAACATCAGCGATCGCCAGTTGAGGTTCGCGTCGTTGCAATGGGAGAACGCCATGCCGGTGGGGCTGCCCTTGGGCTTGAGCGTGCGCGCCGCCACCCGCGCCAACTCCCAGGTGTCGGGCGGCTTCAGACCGTTCGCCTCGAAGAGGTCCTTCCGCCAGAGCATGGGAAGCAGGATGTAGTACATGGGGATGCCGTAGATCCGGCCCTCGACTTCGATGGGCGACTTGGCGGCGGGGATCCATCCCCCGTACTTCTTGCCCAGCCCATCGTAGACATCCGTGAGGTCGAGCAGCGTCTTGTAGTAGAGCCGGGCGAGGATGGTCGAGTTGTTGAGGATGATGTCGTGACCCGCCCCCGCCGCGAACTCGGCGGCCATCCGCGCGGGGATCTCCAGGTGCGGGATGTGGTCCACGCGCACCTTGACGCCGTTCTTCTCGCCCCATTCGGCGGAGAACTTGTCGAACCACACGTCGTAGGCGGGGATGAAATGGCTCCACGTGAGAATGCGCAGCGTGGTGCCGCGGAGCTGCGCGGGCGCCTGGCGCGCGTCGAGCATGGTCAGGAGCGAGCTTCCCGCCACGGCTCCGCCCGTGACCTTGAGGAAGCGACGGCGGCTGACTGAACCCTGGACCGTCGGAGCGGGCTGCAGATCACTCATCGCTATAACCTCCTAGAAGGAAAAGGGCCGAGAGCGAACCGTGAAGTCGTGACGCAATGCGTAGAGCAGAGCCTCCCGCGGCGCGAATCCCGTGGAAAGCGTGATCCTGTTAGGGCTAATTACGACGTAGCCATGCAAGTTGTCAAGGCGGATCTAGTATTCGTACCGGAGGCCGGCCAGGACACTGATCGGGGACGCCGGAGTGAGGAAGCGCTCGACCGGATTGCCGGCCAGGTGGCCATTCGGAGCGAAGGTCCCGAAGGTCTCGTACCGGTTGTCGAGGACGTTGTTGACGCGGATGAACGCCTCGAAGCCGCCCCGGCGAGCCGAGAGGCCGCCATTTAGCACCCAATAGGCCGGCAGGGGCCGCTGGCGGTTGGCCTCGTCTCCTCGGAAGAACTGCGAGCCGACATAGCTCGCCTCCGTGGAGAGCGTGAGCCAGGGCCAGGGCCGATAGGCCAGACCCGCGTTGAGGCGATGACGCGGGACGAGGGGGAGCGAGCTGCCCGCAGCCACGAATTGCCCCCCCGGGGGAAGCGGCGTGGCCAGGTCGATCGACTCCTGGAAGGTTGCGCGCGTGTACGCGTAGTTGACGTAGCCCTCGAGCACGGTGCCCGTCCGACCCCGGAGCCCGACCTCCACGCCCTCGCGGCGCGTCTGACCCACGTTCTGGAAGAAGACCCCCGTGGTGCCGGTCGGTGAGACGGAGAAGATGTCGTCGCTGACGTCGGTCCGGTAGACCGTCGCGTGGACATCGAGCCACGTGAACGGGTGAGCGTCCATACCCACCTCGTAGTTCCGCGCCGTCACCGCCTTGAGGGGCGGATCCGGGGCCACCCCTACCTGAAGCCCCGGGCAGACGGCTCCCGGCCCCGCGCAGGTCAGCTCGAGGAAGGCCGGCGCGCGGAATCCTTCCGAGTAGCTCGCGAAGAACCCGAGGTGCTCGCTCGGATTCACGTTGATCCCGACCCGCGGGTTGAGCCGGCTGAAGTCATGGACGCCTCCGCTCGGTCCGCCGAGCCGGTCGTCGATCTCGTGGCGGAGATAGTCCCAGCGGGCGGCCACGGTCAAGACGATGCTCGAGCGAGGGGCGGCGAAGCCGCGCGCCATCACCAGGGTGTCCTGCGCATAGAGGCCCGCGGCGACTTGGTGATCGGCGAGGTCCGCCTCGAGGGACTCGGTGCCTCCGCTCTCCTCGAAGGTCCGGCTGGTCACCCGTGTCCGCGCGTACTCCGCCCCGAGGATCATGACGTTGTCTTGGCCGAGCACGGTGTCCCGATGGCTCGCCTGCAGCCGGCCGCCCGTCGAAACGGTGGAGTTGAGCAGTCGCGTGTTGGCGGCGATCAGGTTGACGTTGAACTGCTCCGTGGAGAGGGCGCGAACGAAGGCGTGCCCCTCCACGGTCACGCTCTCCCCGACCGGATAGCTGACGTTGAGGATGGCGAGATGCAGCTCGGGAGCGAAGAAGTCGCCGGCCGTGAAGTTGGCGCGCCGGTCGCGCCCCAGCTCGCTCTGGGGAAGCGATCCCGCCTGCTTGATGCGGTTGTTGCCGTACTGGTACGAGAGGGTCGCGTCGAGCCCGACCGCGCGGACCCCGACCTTGGCGAAGACGCGCGCCAATCGGCTCTCCGTGTCGTCCCGGTAGCCGTCCTCGCGGATTCCCGTCAGCGAGAGGTAGTAGTCGAACGGACGGGCTTCCCCGCTCAGCAAGAGGCGCGTGTTGAGTCGCCCGAAGCTGCCGCCGGAGACTTCGGTGCCGATCTCGCCGCGCTCTTCTCCGCGACGCGTGGTCAGGCTGATGGCCGCCCCCAGCGTGTTGCGGCCGAAGAGGACAGAGGGACCCCGGATGACCTCGATGCGGTCCACGGCCTCCAGAGGAATCAGGTCGAAGTTGACCTCCTCGGCCGTGGGCTCGTTGAGTCGCACGCCGTCGAGGAAGACGCTCACGCCCTGGGGCAGGCCCGTCACCGGCGACACGACGAACCCGCGGAGCGTCAGGGTGGGCTGGAAGGGGTTCCCCTGCTCGTTCTGGAGACTCACACCCGGCAGGCGCTCGAGAACGTCCGGGAGGACCGATCGTCGTGGTGGCCCGATCTCGGTCCGCTCCAGGATGTCCACCGCTCCGGGCACCCAGTGTCGGGGCAGCGTCTCCGGCAGGGGCGAGGGCGCCGTTACCTGAACCGGCGGGAGCTGGATCACCCGCTCGTCGCGCGCCGCCTCACCGAGGCGCTCGGCCGGGAGGGCGGGGCCGGCTGCCACGAAGAAGAGGAGCAAGACGCCCGCGCACCGCGATAGCTGCCGGCGAGATAGCCACCGTGGGCGATGTGCGCTCATGCCCGGTGAGACTAGCCGAACCGGCCCCGCCGCGCCAAGCGCGAACGGGAATGGGCGAAACGATCCAGACGAGTGGGCCCGAGACTCTGAGTAACAAAGTACTTGACACCGCCTAGCCAGACCGGCTATCCCTGGACCATGCCGGGTGACCGACCCATGCCTGCGTCTTCGACCGCGGCGCTCCACGACCGTGCTCTGGCGGACCTCCGCTTCATCCGCGAGACCATGGAGCAGGCCTCGGTCACGACCTTTTCCGGCTGGGCCCTGATGGGCGTGGGTCTCCTTGCCGTTGTCGTCGGCACCCTCGCGTCGCTCGCGCGGACGCGCGAGCGCTGGCTGCTCCTCTGGATCGCCCTCGCCGGCGTCTCGGTGCCCCTCGCCGCCCTCGCCACCGCGCGCAAGAGCCGCGCGGCGGGGCTGCCCCTGGCCTCGGGCCCGGCGAGAAAGTTCGGGCTCTGTCTGGCTCCCGCCATGATCGCGGGCGGACTCCTGACCGTCGTGCTCGCTCGCGCCGGCCTGTGGAGTCTCCTGCCGGGGCTCTGGCTTCTCGTCTACGGCGCGGGCATCGTGGCCGGCGGGGCTTTCTCGGTGCGCGTGGTGCCCGTCATGGGCGTGGGGTTCATGGCCCTCGGCGCCTGCGCCTTGCTCGGTCCAGCCGGATGGGGCGATCTCGTGCTCGTGGCCGGCTTCGGCGGCCTTCACCTGGTCTTCGGTGCCCTGATCGCGAGGCAGTACGGTGGCTGAGGCGGGCGCGGCGCGCCGTCCCCGCGCCAAGCCGCACGAGGCGGCGCCTGCGGAGCGGCGCCCGGGCGCACGCCGGACCGATCTCGCGCCCGAGAGCGTGATTCATCACCGGCTGCGCCTGGGCATCGTGAGCGCGCTCGCCGCGACCGACTCGCTCACGTTCAACGAGCTCAAGGCGCTCCTCAAAACGACCGACGGCAACCTCTCCGTCCATTGCCGCAAGCTCGAGGATGCCCAGCACGTCACCTGCACCAAGAGCTTCGAAGGCCGGCGGCCGCGGACGGAGTACCGGCTGGCTCCCCTGGGCCGACGGGAGCTCGCGCGGTACCTCAACCACATGGAAGCGCTCATCCGGGCCACGCGCAGCACGCTCGGGCACTGACCACCCTTTTTTTGAGGTGACACTTCATGATGCAAAGTTCTTTTGATCAGGAAACGTCGCGCCGGCTCCACGTGGCCATCGTCATGGACGGCAACGGCCGGTGGGCGGAGGCCCGCGGCCTGCCTCGCCTGGCCGGGCACCGCCGCGGGGTCCGCGCCGCCCGCCGGATCGTGGAAGCCGCGCCCGGCCTCGGGATCGGCACCCTCACTCTCTTCGCCTTCTCGTCCGACAACTGGAAGCGGCCGCGCCCGGAAGTGGATGGGCTCATGGCGCTCCTGGGCTCGTTCCTGCGACGAGAGGCTGCCGCGCTGGCCACGCATGATGTCCGCCTCTCGCTCATCGGGCGCCGCGACCGCCTTCCCCTCCCGCTCCGGGCCGCGGCCACCCGCGCCGAGAACGAGACGGCGGGCGCGCGCGGCCTCCATCTCCGCCTCGCCGTGGACTACTCGGCACGCGACATGATTCTGCGCGCCGCGCGCCGGAGACTCTCCGGATCCGTGCCGAGCGAGACATTCGCCGCGCGCCTCG
>WNFX01000543.1_pt1 | contig 36755 bp, 34 predicted proteins | sample 5400111 | NCBI WGS metagenome assembly WNFX01 (sample SAMN13153363, study PRJNA577476) | soil metagenome | isolation source: 40 cm soil or saprolite under grassland replicate 1 | place: USA:California | collected 2016-06-15
CACCGCGCACCTGGCCAGGCTTCCAGGGCCGCCCGGTGGACCTTGCCGTTCGGGGTGAGCGGTAACGCGTCCATCACCACGATGCGTTGCGGCACCATCGCGGGCGGCAGCAGTTCTCGCAGCCGGGCGCGCAGTCGCCGCCGCACCGTCTCCCCGTCATCTGTGCCTTCGACGAAGAGCTGCAGGGCCGCCCGCTCGTGGGTGTGGGCGACGACCGCGACGGCGGCGCGTACCCCGCTGAGCCCGGTGGCCACCGACTCGATTTCTCCCAGCTCGATGCGGTTGCCGTTGACTTTGACCTGAGTGTCACCGCGCCGCAGCCAGTGCAGCCGCCCGTTGACCTGGCGCACAAGGTCACCTGTGGCGTACAGCCGCTCGCCGACGGTCATGGCCCACGGGTCGGGGACGAAGCGGTCCACCGTGAGCTGAGGTCGTGCGCGGTAGCCGTGCGCGACCGCGGGCCCGCCGATGTGTGCTTGACCCTCGACGCCGTCGGGTACCGGCACCAGGTCCTCGTCAAGCACGTGGACGCGAGCGTGCGCCAGCGCCGTGCCAATCGCCACATCCGCCGACTCAATCGGCCACGCGGTTGCCCAGACCGATGCCTCGGTCGGCCCGTACATGTTGAACGCGGCCGCCGGAATCTCGGCGAGACGCGCCGCCAGCGATGGTGGAAGCGCGTCGCCTCCGCAGAGGGCGACCTGGCCGCCAGTGAAACGGGCGCCTCCGTCCAGCAGCAGCCGCCACCCAACCGGAGTGGCCTGGACCAGCGACGGGGCGGCCGAGTTGATCAGGTCGGTAAGGGACCTGCGGTCGAGCAGCCAGGTATGTGGCGCGACCAGACAGGCCCCGCCCATGGTCAGCGGGAAGAAGACCTCAAGCCCGGCGATGTCGAAGGAAAGCTGCGTGCTGAACAGCACCCGGGCAGCGGCCGACGCGGGGAGCAGCATCGCCATGGCGTCGAGAAAGGCGGCGAGATTCCGGTGGGTCGCTTCGACGCCCTTCGGCGCCCCGGTGGATCCCGAGGTGTAGATGACATAGGCGAGAGAGTCCGGCTCGCCGGGGTTGAGACGGCCGCCCGTGCCGGCGCTTGACGCAATGTCGGCGATGCCGAGGACGGGCACACCGGCGGCAGATGTCCGCTGTGTGTACCGCGGGCCGGTCACGATGGCCCCCAGCCTGGCGTCGGCTGACATGAACCGCAGCCTGCCCTCGGGGTAACTGCCATCGAGCGGCACGTAGGCCGCTCCAGACGACAGAATGCCGAGCAGCACGGCGACAAGATCGGCGCTCCGGTCCATGCAAACGCCAACCGTGTCGCCGGACACGATTCCCATGTCCGTGAGCGCGGTTTGGACGCCGCGCGCCCGCGCTTCGAGCTGGCCATAGGTGTATACGGCGTCGGCGTCGATCACCGCGGGCTTGTCGGGCGAGCGCCGCGCCTGCCGCGCGAAGCGGGCGATCACCGTGTCGATCCCGAGGGACCTGCGCGGTGGCCCGGCAGCGGCGCCGCCGGCATGGTTCGAGGCGGACACCGCGGCCTGCAGCGCGGCGGCGCGGTCCGTGGGCGGCCCAAGTTCGCACCAGCCGGCCGGCAAACGGCGCCCAGCCGGCCATAGCGACACGTACCCCAGGTCACTCGCGACCGGAGACCAGGCGCCGGCGCGAAATTGCGGGACAGCGGGCAACGGCCATCCTCCAGTGTTGATCCTAATCGGCGTCCAGGCTCGCACGCGCCCGCGCGGCCTGCTCGGCGACCTGACGCCGGGGGCCATCGGCATCCAGGCCCATCACATAGTGGAGCGCGAGCCCATATGCCGTCTTAAAGGCGCGGCCGACGGCGACCGGAATGTCCGGCTGCACCCCGACTCCCTCCCAGTTCGTTCCCGAGACGGGCTGGACCGGATAGCCAGATGGGACCGCCGAGAAGAGGTGGTCACTGACCCGCATCGGGAAGTGGAAGTTGGCGCCACCGGCCGTGGGCTCGCCAACGATCGTGGCCCGCCCGTACTGCTGCAGGTCGTAGCTGAATCCCTCGGCGCCGGAAAACGTCCGGTTGCTGGTCAGCACGTAGATGGGCTTCGTCCCGCCGAATTTTGGCCCAGGGACATAGGGCAGCGTCCAGTATTGAACGGTGCGTTTCTCGGCGGGGAAGACCAGGCCATTGAGCTGGGTGCGTTCGTCCACCAGATAGCTATGGACCGTTACCACCATTTCGGGCTCTCCCCCGCTGCACTCCCGCAGGTCGATCAGCAGCACGTCCGCGCTCGCCACCAGATTCATCGCCGCGACCGCGGCGAACCCGGAGCCTGCTGGATCGAAAAACCGCCGTATATCAAGCAGCGCGACATTGCCCGGCAGCCGTTCGACCTTGGCGAAGCCGTCACCGAGCAAACCGGCGGCGCGCGGGTCCTGTGTACCCTCGGTGAGCACGGGGTCGGCTTGCTCCGGCAGGTATTTCGACGTGTGCGCGAGGTAGAGGTGTTTGTCCCCGTTCACCGACTGCATGTCCGCGGTAATCGCCCGGGCGAACGCCTCGTTGCTGGTCAGTTCCTGGTAGGCACCCGCCGTGAGCTTGGCGTGCAGGAGCTCGCGGACCTTGTTGGCGACGTCGGGATGGATGTAGTAGGTGACCAGCTGATCGGTGAGTGTGAAGATCTCCGCTGACCATTTGCGGGTGGAGTCCTCGCGCATGAGCGGAAAGCCTAAACGCCCGTACTTACCGGGCGGCCGGCACGCCTTAGAGTCTGTTTGAGGGCGTCGCGCTCCGCGGCAGGGGATCCTCGAAGAGGCTCGTAAAGCCCCTCAAGCAGAGCGGCGTCAGGAAGCGGCGGGCGGCGCACTGGGAACCGTCCCTTCGTCCCCCGCCTGGTATCGCGCCCGGTAGCGGGCGAAGGCGGGCATCATCAGCCCGAGCGCCGCGGCCCCGGCGGCACAGAGGAGCCCTCCGCTGATCGCGCTGATCGCGGGTGAGGTCGCCGCCGCCACCACGCCTGCTTCCACGTTCCCGAGCGCCGGGCTCACCTCGCTGACGACGAAGCCGACTGAGTTGACTCTGCCGCGCATGGCGTCGGGCGTGCTGATCTGGAGAATGGTGCCGCGGAAGGTGCTGTTGATCATGTCGGCCGCACCGGCGATGGCGAGGAGTGGCACGGCGAGCACGAGCGTTCTCGTCACGCCGAAGCCAGCGATTGCCAGGCCCCACGTTCCGACAGCGATCAAAACGGCGAGCCCCTGCCTGCGGATAGCCGACAGCGGCCCGGAAAAAACACCGCCAACGACCCCTCCGATCGCCGGAGCGGCGTACAAGAGGCCGACCGTGCGCGATCCGCCGCCGAAGTGGACGTGGGCCAGCGCGGGAAACAGCGCCATCGGCATGCCGAAAACCATGCCGTTGATGTCGAGCAGCAGGCACCCGGCCAGTACCGGGTGACGCCGCACGTAGCGCAATCCTGCGATGACCGATCGGATCCCCGGCGCAGCCCGCCCGCCCGGGACCGGAATGGGCGGCAGCCGCCAGACGGCGTAGATGACGAGGAGGAAGCTGACCGCGTCGGCGGCATAGGCCGCGGCTGCCCCGGCGCCTGCGATAGTGACGCCCGCCAGCAGCGGCCCGGCGATCAGGCTGGCCTGAAACGACATTTGCGACAAGGCGACGGCTGCGGGAATCCGTTCCGGCCGCAGCAGCCGTGGCATGAACGTGCGGCTGGCCGGTGTGTCCAGCGAGAACAGGCTGGCCTGCACCGCTGCAAGCACGTACAGCAGCCAGAGTTGCCGCAGGGCGAGGGCGGCCTGCAGCGCCAGAACCGCGGACACCAAGGCCATCAGGCTGCTCGTCGCGAGCACCAGCTTTCGCCGGTCGGTCGAGTCGGCGAAGGTTCCGCCGACGAGCCCGAGCAGCAGCATGGGCACGGCTTCGGCGAGCGCGACCATGCCGACAGCCAGAGACGAGCGGGTGAGAGCGTACACCTGCACGGCAATGACGACTCCGGTCATCAGGTTGCCGGTCGTCGATACGGTCTGGCCCACCCACAGCCGACGGTAGGCTGCCGACTCGCGCAGCGGCCCGATATCGGCCAGCAGCCGCTTCCATATCGCCGGCCGCCCGGCGGCGCCGCCGGGCCGTTCCGGTCCCGCGCCGCCGGGCCGTTCCGGTCCCGCGCCGCCGGGCACCCCAGCGGGTGGCATCGTCACGCAGAGAATGTATCGAACGCATGCCTTTCTGAATTCCGCAGAACGCGGACGCAGAGCCAAGGCGACCCGCACGCGTCCGCGCGGGCAGTCCTGAAGCTTGTCGATGCCGACAACCCCGCCACTGCGCGTCTTCTTCGGCGACGGACCGCTGGCCATCGCGACTGAGGACTACCAGCGCCCGGCTCGCGGAGTTGCGCGAATGGGAATGGCTATCCCGCGAAGCGCAAGGCTGACCCGGCAGCCAGCGCACCTGAGCCCGCCGATCCCTTCGGAGCCTGTTTCGGGAACCCATGCGCTGCTGCGCGACGAACAAGGGTTCTCAACGGCCTCTGACCCACTGCCGCCGCCCACGTCAGTTCGCGCCAGCCGTTCGGGATAATGCAATCGATTATTCTCCCGAACGGCTGGCGCAGGGCGCCGCGTGCGTGCAGGTGGCGCGGCATTCAAAACGTTATAGCGCCGCTGGCGCCGGCCAGGGTCGGGGTGCGGTAGCTCCGCGGCTCCTATTCGCCCGACCCACGGATGTACAGGTTCTTCGGCCGGGCAGGGTTCGCCGTGGGGGGCTGGTCGCTAAGGCGCGCCGCCGCACTGGGTCCGCGCTCGTGTGCCCGGCTGAATACCGCTGGGCATGCCGCATCCGCCGGCTTATGCTGCTGCCGTGAGGACCCAGGGGCGGCTGCGCGGGGGTACCGTCTCCGGGTCTTCAGGAATGACTGTCACCACGGCTGGCGATCTCCGGCCGGAGCTTGCCGACGTGGGTCGGCTCGCCCGGCGGGTTGTCCGGCGGACCGTAGCGGTTGCACGGTCGGAGGATGCTCCGGCGCAGCGCCTGGTGCGTCGGCATTTCGGTTCACAGGCACGCGCCCTGGCGCTCGTGCGGGGGTCATGGCCGCCCTACGAACAGGTCAACGTGCAAGTTGGCCTTGATGCGTGGCTAGCCTCCCCGTCGCGGCAGCATGACCTTTTTGGTCTCACGGGCTTTCATCACATCGAGTTCGGGCTGGCGGACCTGGCAAGGGAAGGGCTGCCGCATCGGCACATGCCACCGATCGGAGTGGGCAGCGTCTCCACCACCGCCCGCGCGTCGGGGCCAGGTGGAGCAACCCGCTCCTGTGTGCAATGCGGCCTTTACCTGGTCAGCGACGACGGTGAGCCGGTGGCCCTGCTGCTGCGCGAACCAGAGATGCATGGCCCGCACGAGGAAATCAGGCTTGAAGTCGCGGCAGTTGACCAGGCGCGGGCAGAGCGGGTGCTAGCCGAGGTACGTGATCTGGCCATCGAGCACAACGTGTTCCGCGGGCACGTCATTGCCTTTGGCGCAGAAGTGTTCGGGCCAGGGCCGGGGACGTTGCTCAGCTTCCTCGACCGCCCTCACGTCAGCCGGGAGCAGGTCGTCCTTCCGCCAGATGTGCTTGACGGCATCGAGCAGCAAGTGCTGGGTATCGCCCGGCATGCCCAGCGCCTGCTCGCGAGCGGCCAGCACCTCAAGCGGGGGATCTTGCTACACGGCGCCCCTGGCACCGGCAAGACGCACACCGTGCGCTACCTCATGGGTCAGGTGCCCAACGTCACGGTTGTGGTGCTGTCTGGTGCTGCCCTGCACCTGATCCGGGAGGCATGCTCGGTGGCGCGCACGCTGCAGCCCTCGGTCATCGTTGTGGAGGATGTGGACCTTATCGCACAGGAGCGCGGACCACACTTCGGCCAGCATCCACTGCTGTTCCAGCTCCTGAACGAGATGGACGGGCTCGGCGAGGACGTCAATGTCACCTTTTTGCTCACCACTAACCGGGCCGACCTGCTCGAGGAGGCACTTGCCGCACGTCCGGGACGAGTTGATCACGCCGCTTCGCTGCCACTACCCGACGCCGACGCCCGGCGCCGGCTACTGCGCCTGTACCAGGGAAACCTTGAGCTAGAACTGTCCGACCCCGAAGCTGTCATCACCCGCACCGGCGGAGTCACCGCGTCGTTCATCAAGGAGTTGCTGCGCCGTGCGGCGTTGCGGGCAGCCGAGAGCGCAGACGAGGCCGACGAGACCACGGGTGAAGCCGCCGGGGACGGCGGGGGGCTCCGGGTAACCGATGCGCACATGAGCGCTGCCCTGGACCAACTGCTCAATACCCGCAACGAGCTGACCCGGGTCTTGCTGGGGGCTTCCGGGGCGAAAGCATCCGACGCCACGGACTCCGGCGCGACGAGGGGTGCCCCGCACAAGACTCCGCCCCGGGGAGCCGACGTGATCATCCGCGACCAGGGCGTCACGCCACAGCCTTTCCGCCGCCCTCCACACCGCTGACGCGTCCGCGCTTTCTAGCTCGTTGAGCATGACGTATAGGTCGCGCTAGCCAAAGAGACTGCGTCGGCTGTCTTTATGCGAGACGAGCAAGCCTCGGCTCACGTAGGCGTAAAGAGTCTGAGGTCGTAGACCGAGCCGCTCACAGGCTGCTCCGCTGGTCAGCCTCAGCCTCATGGGCCAACCATTGGCCGATTTGGTCAGCGTTGACCAAACGCTATCGCGCGCCCCCTTGCTGATGTCTACGCCGGCCGGGCCGATCCGGACCTGGCACCCGCGCTGTTTCGTGACTTGTGCCTGTCGCAGCGGCACAATGTCGGCCGGATGCTCGCCACCCGGCACACCCAGACCAATGAACCCGGGCGGGCTGCCTTGCTGGCCGTCGGGCTCGCCGCAGCAACTGACCTGATCGGCGAGCCGATCGGCCTGCTAGATGCCGGCTGCAGCGCGGGGCTCAACCTGCTGGTCGACCGCTACCGGTTCGAGTACGGGCCGATGGGCAGCCTGGGCCCGGCCGACTCGCCAGTGGCGATCACCTGTGACCTGCGCGGGACAGCGCCAGTCCCGGCGCGGCTTCCGGCCATCGCCGCCCGCCTGGGCATCGACCGCTCACCGGTCGATATCACCAAGGCCGATGACGCCCGGTGGCTGCTCGCGTGCGTCTGGCCCGACACCGGGCGCCTGGACAGAACGGCCGCGGCCATGGAGCTGGCCCGCCGGCACCCGCCGAAGCTGATTTCCGGTGACATGGTCACCGACCTTGACGCGGCGCTCGACACCTTCGATCTGAGCTTGCCGATCGTCGTGGTGACCACCTCGGCATGCGGGTACCTGAGCGCCGGGCCACGTCACGCCTTTCTCGCCGTCCTGGAGCGGCGAGCCCGCCGCCAGCCGCTCGCCTGGCTGAGCGTGGACGCGCCGGGGATCATCGACGTCGTCCCAATCCCGCCGGCGATAGGTCATGCAGGCGCCTCTGCCAGCGTCATGGGGCTTGTCACCTTCGAAACTGGAACGGCGGTCGGCCGCGCCCTGGGACTATGCCACGCCCACGGCGCCTGGATGGAATGGGCCGACACCCAAGTCAGAAGGGCATAAACGGCACGAACGCGTCGGCGCGCTCGGCGTGTACCGTTGCGCCTGGCGCTGCGCCCTGCCTGATCTGTTCGGCGAGTTCCCTGGCTTCGTCCTCGTTGTTGGCGCCGACGACCAGGAACCTCCAGCGTCGCACGACCGCCCGGCCTTCACTGCGCAGCTTGCCCGCCAGCGCGACCGCCTGGTGGTGCGACGGCAACTCCACTCTGGCCTGCCATTGGGCGATCCCGGTTGCGAGGGACTCGGCGGTTTCCTCGTCCTCGAGCCGCTGGTGTTCCGCTTGGCGCTCGGCCTCGGTCTGCGGCATCGCGACGTCCGGGTTCTCCCACTCCTCCTCGATCGAATGCCAGCGGTGCAGGGCGAAGTCCGCCTGGATGTCGTGCTGGGCCAGCACGTCGCGGGCTGCTTGCTCGGCCTGCCTGGCGGCAATCTCGGTCCCTGCGTAGAGGAAGATCTGCGAGTCACCCGCGCCGACGGCGATGTTCCGACCGAGCCGACGGTGGACATGTTCTTCCACCTCGTGCTCGGAGAGGGATCGCTTCGCCCGTTCGACATGGGCCGGGCCGGACAACGAGATCGTCACGCGCCAGTCAGTGTTGTCCGTCACGGAGTGACTGTAGCGCAGCGTCCGTGGGCCTCATTGGTCCGGCCGATCGACTGCACATGATGTCAGCCACGTGCGGTAGGGCGGGCTCACGGTCCAGCCTGGCCGTCGCCACCTTGAAGACATGGCGGATTCTCTTCACCGACTACCGTCGGCCGCTGATGACCTTTGTGTCATCATTCCGTGCCGCAATCGGGCTTTACTTCTTCAAGGAAAGTTTTGCATAACCCTCCGGACCTGCTGCCCTATGCTCCGAAGCACATCCGCTGCCATCGGAGAATTGCCGCAGGCCGAGACGAATCCGAAAAGGCCGCACATAATTCCGCCGTCCCGAGAATATTTCCGGGGATATCAGAGGCTCGCACAAATCTCGTTCAGCAGTCGCCACTCGGCCAATTCATCTTCATCCCGCCCACCTAAAGCGTAACGACATCGCTGTTCTCATGAATATACAGCTCAGTCAGCCGGCGTGCCGAGAGGATCTCGCCGTGCCAGGCTCGAACCTGGGGATGATCGTTGTACGAATCCCAGTACATGCGAGCACCAGGAATGATGGCTGGCGGCGATACTGATACTGTCGTGATCAGGTCGCGATAGGTTTCCGCCATTTCGAGCCAGCTGTTCACTTCGGCCCGCAGTTTCTTCAAGGTTGTGCCAGTGTCGTCCTCGGGTTTACCCGTTTTAGTTCTGCGGCCACGATGAACGCCCACAGCGCTGTGGCAGTGTAGACCGTGAAGGCTGCGACGTCGGGAGGATGATCCGCTATCGCTGCCCTGACATCGCTCCAGGTTCGGTGACTTAAGTCGGTATACTGCCATGTTATATCGGGAAAACAGCGTTGCTGATATGTAATCATCTCTATCAGCGAGGCGTGCGGATATACTGTGCCCTCGTTGAGGTAGCGTTCCTGTCCGCCGACCCCTTCGATTATATGCCCGTAACCAGAATGCCCACTCCGATGCGCCGAGGTGAGCGGGAGTGCGAAATACCACACGGATCGAATTTTTCTTCTCGGCTTGCCCTTCGCGCCGTGCGGAAGATTCCACTGGTAGCTCGGGTCAATTCCCACAATCTCTTCGCTGGGCTGCAGGCTCATCTCCATGTGGGCAGTCACCCCCTTGACCGCAGGCGAGCACTAATCCTACAATCGCCTGAGATGTTTCGAGATATCTATAGTAGTTGGTCGGCGGCTATCACGCTGATCTGCGACAGGGACAGTTTCGTCACTCAGCGACCCGGTGAGTTCTTGCACCTGCCCGCGTCGCGACCCCCGCGCAAGTACCTGCCATCCGCCCACGATCCCGGCACCGGCAACGGGGTGTCCCTCCGGCATGCCAGCCGCACGCCGCCGTATCGGGCACGCATCGCCCGAGAATGGAACGCCAGGAAGGAGAAGAATGGAACGCCAGGAAGGAGAAGAATGGGACGCCAGGAAGGAGAAGGACTGTGGTGGACACGAAAAGCCAGATCCTGCCCGTGTCACGAGGACCGTACGGGCTGCATGTCGAGATGGTGCGCGGAAATGGGGCGCCGGTCGTGCTGATGCACGGCTTCCCCGACAGCACCCACCTCTACGACCGGCTACTTCCCTACCTCACCGGCCGCCGACAGGTGGTGCGTTTCGACTTCCTCGGCTGGGGCCGCTCGGACAAGCCCCAGGGCTATCCGTACACGACCGCGAACCAGGTAGGCGACCTGGCCGCCGTAGCCGACGCGCTCGGTGAGCACGTCGGCGCCGACAAGCTGGTGCTCGTGGCGCACGACGCCTCGGGCCCGCCCGCGATCGACTGGGCGCTGGCCAATCCCGGGCGGGTCGCGAGGCTGGTGCTGCTCAACACCTACTACCACTGGACCCCCGGCCTACGGCGCCCGCCGGCCATCGCGTTGTACTCCACGCCGGTAATCCGCGCGGCCGCCCGCGCCCTGGTCCTGCGGCGGCCCGATCTGGACCGGCGCCTGTACGCCTGGCAGGTCGGCGGCTTCATCCAGGACCCCGAAGTGCGTGAGCAGCTCGTGCCACAGCTGTACGAGCAGTTCCTGCCCGCCCGGCCGGCGTTCTGGCGCCTCAACGACGACCTGCTCGGCACCGTGCTCACCCGTCGGCGGCGCATCCCGGAGCTGCGCCGCTTCAGCCAACCGGTCCGGGTGATCTTCGGCGCCCGCGATCGCTACCTCAACCCTCGGGTCGCCCGCAACTTCGCCGCGCTGTTCCCCAACAGCGAGCTGCACCTGCTGGACCGCGCCGGGCACTACGTCCAAGTCGACCAACCACAGCAGGTGGCCGACCTCATAGTCGGCGAATAGGGACTGACCGCGGGCTCTGAGAGCCGCGAGCGGATCCGGATCCGCTCGCCGCAAGCGCCGTTGAAGGGTTGGTGCGCTCCGCGGCAGCCGTTCGGGATCATTGTACTTAACGGCCGCGCGGGGTGCGCCGCCCGTCCAGGCCGGTCTAGGCGGCGCGAGGGCGACCTCATGCCTTCCGATCCTGGCGGGCACAAGGTTAGGGAACAGGGATGAGTGCGGAACGTGAGGTTGTGCCGGATGCCCAGCAACGAGATCGCCTATCCAAGCATCGACGAGCGCAGAGCCAGGGGCAGCAAGGCCGGGGAGCGGACGCCCGCATCGAGTCACTCGAAGTGGAGCCCTGCCGCCGACCGCCCCGACCCGGTCGCCTTGCTCGAGGAGCAGAACATCACCCGCGAGCCCGACCTTGTGCCCGTCCGGCACGGCCGGATGATGGTTTCGCCGTTCACCTTCTACCGTGGCGCGGCCAAGATCATGGCGGCGGACCTCAAGGACACGCCGGTGGCCGGGCTGGGCGCCCAGCTGTGCGGCGACGCCCATCTCTCGAACTTCGGCGCGTTCGCCTCGCCCGAACGAAGACTGCTGTTCGATCTGAACGACTTCGACGAGACGCTTCCGGGACCGTTCGAGTATGACGTGAAGCGGATGGCGGCGAGCTTCACGATCGCGGGCCGCAACAACGGATTCTCGAAGGCGGACACGCGCGCATCGACGCTGGCGTCGGTGAGGGCCTACCGGGAGGCCATGGCCTTGTTCGCGCAGATGCCAACGATGGACATCTGGTACGCCTACCTGGACGAGGAGCAGGTGATGGGCGCGGGCCGCAGCGCCGTGGCCGAGACCGTGCGGGAGGCGAAGGCGGCGAAGAAGGCGCCGAAAGCGACAAGGAAGCGGGCAAAGGCGCGGGAGCAGGCTGCGAAGAATGCCGAGAAGATCGCGGAGAAGTCCCGCGAGAAGGCTCACACACGCGACAGCCTGCAGGCACGGTCCAAGCTCGGTGAGCTGGTCGACGGACGATACCGGATCGTCAGCCAGCCACCGATCGTCGTTCCGGCGCGCGACCTTGCCCGCACCTACGGCCTATCACCCGGCGAGGTCGACCGGATGATCCGCGAACAGTTCCGCGCCTACCGGGCAACTCTGCAGGACGATCGGCGCCACCTGCTGGAGCGCTTCCAGATCGTGGACATGGCCCGCAAGGTCGTCGGTGTTGGCAGCGTCGGCACCCAGGCGTTCATCGTCCTGCTCCAGGGACGCGACGCGCACGACCCCCTGTTCCTGCAGGTCAAGGAGGCAACGGCCGCAGTGCTCGAGGCGCACCTGCCCAAGAGCCGGTACCGGCAGCACGGCGAGCGGGTGGTGCAGGGACAGCGGATGATGCAGGCCGCCAGCGACATCTACCTGGGCTGGGCAAAAGAGGTACGGGCCAACCGCCACTTCTACTGGCGTCAGCTTCGCGACATGAAGGGCTCAGCCGAGGTCGAGTCGATGACACCGCCCGCGCTCACGTTCTACGCACACACCTGCGGGTGGACGCTCGCACGGGCGCATGCTCGATCCGGGGACCCGGTCGCCATCGCCGCGTGCCTGGGCGTGAGCGATGCGTTCGACCGATCGATCACCGCCTTTTCCAAACGCTACGCCGACCAGAACGAGCGGGACTATCAGGAGTTCTTGACGGCGATCCGATCCGGGCGGCTGGAAGCGCTCGAGGGTGTATAAAAACGTTCCAGGTGCGACGGGTCCGAGGCGGAACGGCAACTCGCCGAACACCGGCGCTGAGGCTTCGCCTTGCCGCCCGGCCCGCCTGGCCGGTCAAGGATTCCAGCAGGGCAGAATCCTTGCGCTGGCCGCTGCGCGCCTGTCACGGTGTTCGTGTGGACGACGACCGGGTCCGGCTGGAGGCGCCGAACGAGGAGTGCGGCGCGGCACGTCGTGCGGGTTCGCCGTGAGCCCGAGGGACCGCGTGCAGCCCGTGTTCGGATCACTCGACGTCCAGGTGCGCCGCGCGACCGGGGACGACGCGCAGGCGATCGGTGTCGTGTTCGACGCCGCGGTGCGCGCAGGCTGGACGTACCTGGCCGAGCTCGTCGAGAAGCCGATGTTCACAGCGGAGGACTGGGACCAGCTCGTGGCTGACCACGAGCCGCCGAACGTGCTGCTCGTCGCGACCGATCAAGCGGGGCGAGTCCTGGGCTACACCGCCGCACACCCCGGTGACGGCGAGATGTTCCTGCTCTTCGTCCACCCGGCCTACGGCGGGCGTGGCGTGGGGCGCACGCTGCTGAACGCTGCCCACGACGCGCTGCGCGCGGCCGGCTGCAGGCAGGCCTTCCTGTTCGCCCACGAACAGAACGAACGCGCGCTGGCGGTCTATGCGAGCGCGGGCTATCGCCTCGACGGGTCTAGTCGCGAATCGGACTTCAACGGCACCGCGATACGCGAGCTGCGCCTCGTCAAGCGGCTCTGACGGCGTGGGGTGCATCCGGGCTTCGGCCACCTGGTGTTCCATACCTCTGCAGCTAGTGCCGCCTATCTGCGCGCCGCGTGGTCGACCATCGGCGTCGATGTGATTGGGCGGCACCTGTTCGACCTGACCAACGGCTGGAACGGCCGCCCAGCCGTCGGCGAGGCGGTGTTCGTGGTGACCCATCAGGCACCGAATGACTGGCCGTATCCGGACGCACCGTTCACGTTCGTCACCGACGGACTGCACAGCGCGCTCGCCCAGGCGCAAGCTGTTGCGGGCGATAAAGACGTGTCGATAACCCCGGGCAACATCGCCGGCCAGGCCTTCGAGGCCGGACTGATCGACGAGGTGCGCATCGACCTGGTACCGGTCGTGTTCGGCGCCGGCGTCCGATTCTTCGGTGACCACGCCGGATCCCCGTTCCTGCTGGACGACCCCCAGGTCGTCCAGGGGGACCGGGTGACCCACCTGCACTACCGCGTGCGAAGGACCTGACATCGCGACGCGAGCCTCGGCCGGAGGACCGCCGCAGGCAACAGCAGGAGGCACAGGTGTATCGCGCGGTCTGAGTCGCGAGGGAGGGATTTGGGCGCCGGCGCGGTCTAGCCGTGCCATATAGTTACCCGAATGGCTAACGATTCGTTCAGGGCCGTTGCGCATCCGATCCGGCGCGGAATCGTGGAGCGGCTGGCTCGTGGCCCGGCGACGGTCGGTGCCGCGACGCGCGGTTTCGGGGTTTCTAAGCCAACGATCTCCAAGCACCTGAAGGTGCTCGAGGCTGCGGGCGTGGTCGTGCGCACGGTGGAGGGCCGCACACACCAACTGGATCTGAACGTCGCGCCGCTCATCGAGGCGGCCGAGTGGTTCGACCGGCAGCGAGTCGTCTGGACGCGGATGTTCGACGCTGTCGATGACCTGCTCAATTCACGGAAGGAGCAGCCGTGACCGAAGCCGAAGGTCCGGACCCAACATCGATCCGTATCGAGCGCACGTTTGCCGCACCGGCGAAGGTGGTGTTCGACGCGTGGACGAGCGCCGAGATGCTACGCCGCTGGTACCCGCCGGGCGCGGACTGGGCGACGCCGGTCGCCGAGGTCGACCTGCGCGTCGGTGGCCGGCTGCGGATCGTGATGCGCAGCCCAAGCGGTGAGGAGTTCGGCGGCGGCGGCGAATACCGCGAGATCACGGAGCCTTCGCGGCTGGTGTTCACCTGGGCGTGGGACCGGCCGGACGTCGCCATGGGAACCCAACTCGTCGAGGTCGACTTCACCGAGCACTCCGACGGGACCACCACCGTGGTGATGACCAACCGCGGATTGGGTGACCAGCAGTCGCGGGAGTCGCACCGCGAGGGCTGGGAGGGATCCTTCGACAACCTCGCCCGCCTGGTCTCCCGGTGAAGGGGTGGCTGGCGCGGGCGGTGGCGAACACCAGGTTGCGCGGCGAGGAGCCGCGCACTCGGTTCGCGCGCCAGCCGGCCCGGTGGTTCGCACCGACGCCCACGGTGCCCGAGTCTCGGTTTCAGGACGCTGGCGAGCCGTTCCCACGACACTGGCGCAGGTTCCCCGAGCCGTGGGCGATGGCCGATCCGGCCGGCCCGGATGTGCGAGACACCCTCGCCGCCGCGATCGCGGAGCTGCCCGCGACCTGGCGGGAGGTGATCATCGCCCGCGACGCACACGACCGTGACACCGTCGAAGTCAGCGAGCGGCTCGGCCTGACACTGCGCGAGCAGCGGGCGATCCTGAACCGGGCACGCGCGAGGTTGCGGGAACGCCTGGCCCGGCACCTCACGCCGGGTGCCGACCGGTGAGCACGGCGGTCGCGGCGTCTGCTGCAGTGCCGCGCACGCTGGCGCGGCGGCTGGTGCCGCTGCAGGTCGCGGTTGGGCTGCAGGGTTTCATCCTCTGGGTCCCGGTCGAGAAGCTGTTCATGACGCAGATCGGGTTCACACCGCGTTCGGTCGGCATCATGGCGGCCGCCTATGCCGCCGTTGTGCCGCTGCTCGAGATGCCGTCCGGCATCCTGGCCGACCGCTGGAGCAGGAACCAGATCATGGTGTGCTCGAGTGTCGCGCTGCTCGCGAGCTCGCTACTGGGCGGCCTCAGCACGAACGTGCCGACATACATCGCCGCGGCGATGATCCTGGGCGTGTACTTCGCGCTCAACTCCGGCACCATCGACAGCATCGTCTACGACGTGGTCCTCGAGGAGACGGGCTCGAGCGACCAATACGAGGTGTGGATCGGCCGCGTCCGGATGGTCGAGAGCGGGGCGTTCGTCGCGAGCGCCCTCGTCGGCGGCGTGCTCGCCGGCTGGACGTCTGCCCGGCTCACCTACTTCGCGTCGCTCCCGTTGGTCGCGATCGCGGTCGCCGCGTTCCTGCGCTTCGACGAGCCGCGCCTGCATCGCGCCGCAGAACCGGTCGCGCTGCGACGCCATGTCGCGCTCACCTATCGGACGATGATCCGCGAGCCGGGGGTGCGGCAGGTCATGCTGCTCGCCGCGCTGGTCGGGTTGCTCTCCCAAGCCGTGTTCGAGTTCGGCCCGCTCTGGCTGGTCGCCCTCGCCGCGCCGGCCGCGCTGTTCGGCCCCTACTGGGCAGCCCTCGTCTCCACACTCGGCGCCGGAGGCTACCTGACCAGCAAACTGAACCTGGACCGCCGCGCGGCGTTGAGCCTGCTCGCTCTCGCCGCGCCGGCCGCCGCGCTCGCCCTGACCCAAACCCGTGCCCTCGCCGCCGTGATCGCCGCGCAAGTGGTGCTCGCGTTGTCACTGGCGATCATCAGCATCCGGGCCGGCAAGCTGCTGCACGACGGCGTGCCGTCCAATCTGCGGGCCGGCGTGTCCTCCGGCGTCGGCACGCTGTCCTGGATGCTGTTCCTGCCGTTCTCGCTCGTGTTCGGCTGGTTCGCCCGCGCCCATGGAGTGCAGCGCGCCGGCTGGTTCCTGACCGCGACCGCCCTGCTCATCGCGCTTTTGCTGATCGCCTCCGTCCTGCGCCGTCACCCGAGGCCCGTCGCGGCGAGCGCCGCCCAGCCGGATGAGTTCGCCTGCAAAGAGCTCGTCGAACTTGTCACCGACTACCTCGACGGCGTGCTCCCTCCCGAGCTCAAAGACACGTTCCAGACGCACCTCGCCAGCTGCGACGGATGCGCCGAGTACGTCCGCCAGATCGGCCTGACCATTCGCGCCCTCAAGGAGGCCGGCCTTCACCTCGCCCCCCGACCGCAGGCATCTGCCTCACGCGACCCCGACCGGCCAGATCGCTAAGCAACTCTCTCCTCAGAGGACGCCTTATATGGAGGACACATGCTGCTCGACAATAAGACCGCGATCATCTACGGAGCCGGCGGAGCGATCGGGTCCGCAGTCGCCCGCGCGTACGCCCGCGAGGGCGCCGACGTGCATCTCGCCGGCCGCACAGAAGCGACCCTCGACACGGTCGCCCGGGCACATCCAAAGCGACGGCGGCACTGCTCACGTAGCACGCGTCGACGTCCTCGACCGTGCGGCGGTCGAGGAGCACGCGAGCGCTGTCGCCGCTGCCAGCGGCGGCATCGACGTGTGCTTCAACGCCACCTCCAACGACGACGTCCAAGGCGCACCACTGCTCGACATGGGTTTCGAGGACTTCCTGCGCCCCGTGACCAAAGCCGTCGCCGCCCCGGCGCAGACCTGACCGCGGTCGCTGTTGCGCGCACCCTCGGGCCGCGTGTGCCGCGCGGCATCGGGTATGACCTGCACGTCGCGCTGATCACGCATGGGCGCACGGTGTGCGACGCGCGGCGGCCGAACTGCGGTCCATGCGTGCTGCGCGATCTGTGCGCTCATGGCTCCGGTGGAGACCTGGGTGCTCGCTGAGGCAGCGCCCGCGCATTTGGTTGTGGACAACCCCATTGATCCCGAACGGCTGCCGCTGCGTGTCACGCCCGCGTATGCCGTTTGACAACGTTCCTCTTACGCTGGTTAAGACTTAATTGTCCGTGGACGACGCGACGCGCGCTAGGCGACGCGCCCTAGGCGACGCGACGAGCGACAGCGTCGACGATGAGAGTCGCGGGCGGCCAGAGGCGGCGACCCGGGCGGGTCAGGGCGTATGCGCGACGCCGCAGCGGTGGCCCCGGGTATGGCCGCAGCACCACGCCGGGATGGGGTGAGACCAGCGCGGGTACCAGGGCTACGCCGAGACCGGCCGCGACCATGGCCGTCATGATGTCAAGGCTGTCGGCGTAGTGGCGGATGTCCGGGACGAAGCCTTGGAGGGCGCAGGCGCGGCGGGCCAGTTCCCCGTCGTCGGCGCCGCGGCTGTTGACGACCCAGGCCGCGTGCTCGAGCGTGCTGTCCTTCTGGGTGAGCGGGGATGCAGCCGGCACGGCGAGCAGCATGGGATCGCAACACAGGTAGCGGGTATCGCGGTCGGGTCGCCATCGCGGAACAAGGCTGTAGTCGTAGACGAAGCCGACATCGACCCTGTTGTCGCGCAGCAGCAGCGTGACTTCCTCCGGTTCGCGTTCTTGAAGCTCGACCCGTACATCAGGGTGCGCGTCGGCCAGCTGCGCGGCGATCGGCACGACGTCGGTGGCGAGCAGCGTCGCGTAGGCGGCGACCCGGACCGTCCCCGCGACCGCGCCGCCGCCGCTGAGCTGCAGGCGTGTCTCCTCGACGTCGGCAAGGATGCGCCGGGCCCGGGTCACGAGGTGGCTCCCTGCCGCGGTCAATCGCAGCCGCCGTCCGTCCCGCTCGAACAGTGGGACGCCAATATCGCGCTGCAGTCCGGCGAGCTGCCCAGAAACCGCGGACGCGGTGTATCCGGTGGCTGTCGCGGCCGCGCGGACGGTCCCCCGGTCGGCGAAGGCGACCAGGACACGCAGCCAGTTCAGATCCACAGGTGTTCATTGTTCATATTCAGCGGACAATCTGTCAACAAATGATCGCTGGACAAGAACTGTACGAAGGAAGTGGAATTGCCGCATGAAACTGTCCGGGTCCGCGCTCGGCGCGGCGTCCATGCCCTGCGTCCAGGTCGGGGCGGCGGCCGTCGTCGGGTCTCGAACGAACCACCAACGGAATCTGATCTCCAGGGAGCATCCATGATCATCGGTGCGCACGCGATTCTCTTCAGCAAGGACGCGGATGGCACGCGAGCGTTCCTCCGCGACACACTTGGCCTGTCCTCGGTCGACGCCGGCGGCGGATGGCTGATCTTCGCACTTCCCCCGGCCGAGGTAGCCGTTCACCCCACCGAAGGAGACGTACAGCACGAGCTGTATCTGATGTGTGACGACCTCAAGGTGACCATGGCGGAGCTTGAGGGCAACGGCGCCCAGTTCAGCCGGCCGGTCACCGACGAGGGCTGGGGCCTGTTGACCTCCCTCACCCTGCCCGGCGGCGTTGAGCTCGGCCTCTACCAGCCGCAGCATCCGACCGCGCTGGCCAACCAGACCTGACCCGAGGCTGATTCAGCGCAACTTCGGCCTCGGCTGCCTGCAACGCACCTGGGTCGGCAGGTCTCAGCGGTCATCGAATGGATCGTCCCGGCCCCCCGGATCAGCCGGTCCAGACGCAGTGGTTCGGCAGGCAGCCGTGTCATGTGTTCGCGCCTTTCCTCGTGGTCGACGCGGTGACCCGGCGTTACAGTAGCGACCCCTGCGTGGGAGGGATCGCGGGGCCGAGCGCTCGTATGATCGGCCTCATGGAGGCGGACGACGCCGCGGTCGCCGGCCAGTTGAAGGCGGTTTCGGCCGCCCTTCGGTTGAGGTTGCCTGAGCTGTGCCAGGCGGTGACCAACGGCATCGTCAGGCAGATCGCGTCGCTGTCGGAAGATCAGGCGATCGTCGACCTGCTCGCCGTCAGCGTCGAGAGTAACGTGACCACGGCCATTCACATCATCGGTTACGAGGTCGATTCTGATCGGGTCCCGGCTCCGGCCGCCGCGCTGGGGTACGCCCGGCGCCTCGCTCAACGCGGAGTGCCGGTCGGGGAGCTGCTCCGCGCATACCGCATCGGCCAGGCGTGCTTCCTGCAGCAGTGCTACCAGGAGCTGGCCGGCCAGGCGGATGATCTGGTGACGGCCCTGGCTTCCGCCCGACGGCTCACCGAGGTGACCTTCGATTACATCGACCAGGTCTGTGAGCATGTCCTCACCGCTTACCTGCGGGAACGTGACCATTGGGTGCGCAGCGCGGTGGCGGTCCGCGCGGCGCAGGTGCGGTCGCTGCTCGCGGGCGGGCCGATCGAGGTGGACCGGGTCGAGTCGGCGCTCGGCTACCGGCTGCGTCAGCACCATCTGGGATTGTCGCCTGGGTGGAAGAACAAGCGCGTACGGAAGGCACGTTGGTCGAGCTGGAACGGATGGCGGGTCGGCTCGCGGATCAGCTATCCGCAGGCGCACGTGCGTTGTTCGTAGCCCGGGACGAGTCAAGTGCCTTCATGTGGTTGCCCCTTGGATCGGAGGAGGCCGGGTGGAGCGATGCGCTGGACGGCAAGTCGCCGATCCATGACCGGGTGACACATCTGGCCTTCGGTGAGCCGGCCGAGGGACCCGAGGGCTTCCGCCTTACGATCCGCGAGGCGCTGCGCGCGCACGCCGTCGCCGCCATGGCCGACCCAGTGGCGGCCCATGTCATTCGATTCGCGGATGTGGCCCCGATCGCGTCGCTCGTCGAGGACATCGACGCCGCGCGTAGCTGGGTCCTACGCGCGCTGGGGCCGCTCGCTGCCGACGACAGGCACACCGCGCGGCTGCGGGAAACGTTGCACGTGTTCCTGTCGACCGGGGGGAGCTACCTGGAGACGGCTGAGCGGCTGTCCCTGCACAAGAACACCGTCCTGTACCGAGTGCGAAAGGCCGAGCAGATCCGTGGCCGCCCCGTGGAGGGCGACCGCTTCTCAGTCGAACTGGCACTGCGCGCCTGTCACTGGCTTGGGTCCGCAGTGCTCTCGCCACCTCGATGACGGACAGCGGTGACGCGCGGCCGCTTGAGCCTTGGTTCGCGCCGTTCGCGCTCGTCAATGGGGCTGCGGTCGGGCTGACGCCGATTCTGTTGCCGCTCGCTGCCGCCCGCTACGGCCTGGGTCACGTCGGCCTCGTTATGGGCGGATTCAACCTCGGAGCGTTCGCCGCGCCGCTGGTCGGCGCTCTGGCTGATCGATATCACGCTTACCGCGTGCTTGGGACCGCGTGTGCCGCCATCGCCGCGCTGTCGCTGTGGCTGTTTCCCCTGGCCGGCCCCGCGGTCGAGGTGCTGCTGGCGCTCGGCGACGGCGCGGGGTTTGCGGGCGCGATGACGATCGCCAACCTGCTGGTCGTCGAGCGGCGGCCCAAGGCAGAGTGGAACCGGCGCCTTGGCTGGCTGGAGACCGCGCTTACCGTCGGCCAGGGTGGCGCTCGTCTTGGCCGCCGCCTTGCCTCGCTCGGTCAGGTGGGCGAGTGGGGGCCGGCCAGCCCTTCGCGTGCTCATGACCTTCACCAGCGGCGTCGGCCACTGGCCGGGTACCCTGCGCTGCTCGGCGGCGAATTCGGCTGGATGCTTGCCGCCTGGACCCCGGCCTACGCAGGCTCGGCCATCGTCTTCTCGCTTTAGTGCTGTTCCTGCACGCGTTCGGGGTTTCTACGAACACCTCGGCACTGGCTTTCGCGGTGATCGTCTTCGCGAGTCTGCCCCTGTTTGTCTTGGCGGGCCGCGTCAGCCAGCGTCGCGGACCTGCGCCGGCGATCGCGAGCGCGTTTACGGCGCGCGTCCTCCTGCTCACGGCCCTCGCCGCCTTCGCGGCGGTCGGCCATGTCTTTGCTGCCCTGCCGCTCGCAGCCTTCGCCGGCGTATTTTTCGCGTGGCCGTTCCTCAGCGTCGCCTCACCCGGGCTCACCGGACAGCTCAGGCCGGACGCCGAGGGCGATGCCCAGGGCCTGCTTAACGCAAGCAGCGGGCTCGCCGGGCTGCTCGGCTCGGTAACCGGAGGGTTCGCCGCGAGCGCGTGGGGCTACCCGGCGGCACTCGCCATCGGCGCCGGAGCTACCGCCGTCGGCCTCGCCATTTTCGCCGCCACCCTGCTGCGCGGCAGCCCCCACGAGGCAACGCCAGGCCCCACGGCCTCGAACCGGACCTAGACGCTTGGCTGGCGCTGTCAGGGGCAGATCTCGTGCACCCACTTGCCGTCGGCCCTGCGCCGCACGTCTTGGCCGACTGTGATGACCGCGCCGCACAACGCGCAGACCTTGCCCGCCGCGTGCGCTTCGTGATCGCTCCACACGGCGCTGCCGTCGTCCGTGTGACCTACGGCCCGGTGCTCCTCCTGCGGCACGCCCAGATCTTCCTGCATTCCCTCTTCAATTTCCCGCCCTCCGAAATCTGGTGGGGTTGTCATGTCGCCTCCCACGGCTGTTGGCTTCGTCCTGGGTGCTGAGCTGGCCGACAGCGTCGCCAGCAGCAGCCTTCGGTCGAAGGGGTAGGGGACCAGCGGGGTACGCCGTGGGTCATCGGTGCGTGGAACATGCCCGCGACCATCAAGTCGACCACTTGCGTCACGTTGGTGCAACTTGTTGACTCGGTGATGAGCCCAGTCGGTATGTGGTTGACCGTCGGGGGGTGTTGGTCACGTGCAGTTGAGACGAACTCCCCCATCCGTCGTCACTGACCCCGATTTGCCGGCCGCAGCGAATCGTGATCCCCGGCACTTCTGGCCGTCATGGCCGTAAGGAAACGCGCGGTCGTCGAGGCGCCCGGCGACGCCTCCGACCAAGCCATCCGCGATTGGCGTTCGGTGATCTTCGCTCCGCTCGGTGATGGCCAGCGGCGACGGCGGGGATCCGATGGAGTCCGGCTAACCGTTTCGGCCCTCGCCACCTTGTGCGCGGTGCTTGTTGTGCAGTCCAATTCGCGCCCCGAGGAGGTCATCGCCAGGGTCCTGAGCCCTCCGCCCAATGGCGTGCGATGGCTGGTTGACGTCTTCTGGATCGGTGGATCGTTCGGGACCGTGGCGGTGCTGCTGCTGCTCGCCGCCCTGCGTCGGCGCTGGGATGTGCTGCGGGATCTCGCGGTCACGGCCGCCGGTGTGCTCGCCATTGGCGGCATCTTGGTCCTGCTCCTAGGCGCCGCAGGTGGGCGGCCCCACTCGGTCCACTTTGATGGCTTCAGCCTGAGCTTTCCTGTGCTTCATATCGCTGTCGCGGTGGGTGTCGCCGCCACTGGGCTGCGGCCCTATCTCGCGCGGGGGGTCCAGCGATTGATCGAGTTGGTCCTGGTCCTGGTCCTGGCGGTCGTGGCTACCGTGGTCGCCGGTCAGGGCCTGCCCGTCAACGTGCTCGGCAGCATGGCCATCGGCTGGGGGGTAACGGCTGGCTTGCACCTGGCTTTCGGTTCCCCTCTCGGTCTGCCGTCGCGGGAGGAGGTGCGGGCTCTTCTCGGAACCATCGGCCTCGAGCCCAGATCGGTGATTCCCACGCCGCACCAGACATGGGGTGCCGCCCACTACACGGCCGACATGGGTGAGAGCGAGGCGCTGACCATCTCCTTCTACGGTCGCGACGCGACCGATGCTCAGTTGCGGCTGCCCTCATCATCGCTGTCACGATGGCCGGCGTGCTGGCCTCAGCCTCTCCGGCTGGAGGAGGCATGGGCGTCGCGGAAGCCGGTCTGATCCTGGCGCTCACCGCTGGCGGCATCGCGAAGAACGATGCAACGGCCGCGGTGTTCGTCCAGCGCCTTTTCTCCGCCTATCTGCCGCCCGTCATCGGCTGGTTCACTCTCATGTGGATGCGCAAGAGGGAGTACCTGTGACCGCCCGGACGTGTGCTGAATGCGGCGCCGCTCGCGGGTCGGGCAGCCCATGCCGGTGACAGCCAGCGGCAGCCGTTCTGGATGATCGTTCTGAACGGCTTACGCGGCGAGTCGCCCCGCCGCCGGCCGACTTCGGCTTTGTGCTGCAGACCCCTTGGAAATCAAGGTCTTTGTGCTGCGGAGCCATTGGTCGTCACCGTCAGGCCGGACACAATGACGCTAGGCAGTCGGGTTGACCGGGTAAGCCGGTTTTGCCCGCTGCCGGAGGCATCGCGTCCGCGACGTATCTCCTCCGACGGGGCGGCTCATGACAGACCCGCGGCTTTTCGGCAGGGACGCCGAGTTGGCTGTCCTGGCTGAACTGATCGAGCATGCTCGCGAGCGAGGAAGCGCGCTAGCCGTGCTTGGCGGGGCCGGGATCGGCAAGTCAACGCTCCTGCGCGCCGCCGTGGAGCAGGCGAGATCCGCCGGCTTCCAGGTTCTCCAGACCGCCGGCGTGACCGGAAGAACACCAATGAAGGGAATGGCTGTCATGTTCAAATCAACGTCGACCTCGCTGATTCTGCGCGGCGTTCTCGCCATTATCGTCGGGATCATCGCCCTCGCCTGGCCAAGTGTGACGATTCTCGCGCTGGTCACCCTGTTCGCCATTTACGCGTTCATCGACGCGGGCCTTCAGGCCACGCGGGCGTTCAGCAGCGCCAAAGCGGGGCCGGTCGTCGGACACCTGCTGCTCGGGCTGATCGACCTCGCGGCCGGGGTAGTCGCCCTGGCCTGGCCCGGGCCCACCGCGCTTTTGCTCGTGCTGGTCGTGGGAATCTGGGCGGTCACCGGCGGTGCCTTTGAGATCGCCGCCGCCTTCGGCGCCGGGGAGTCCGCGGGAACGCGCGCGATGTTCATCCTGGCCGGGCTGGTGTCCATCGCGTTCGGCGTCGTGCTCTTCTCCCGCCCCGGCGTCGGCGCGGTCGCACTCGCGCTGCTGTTCGGCCTGTTCACCATCATGTTCGGGGTGTCGCTGATCGTAATAGGCGTTGAGTTGCGCCGGACCGGGAGGACCCTGCACTCGGTCCTGGACAAAGCGGCCTGAGCCGGCCGGCTCTATCTGCCCATTTGCGGCAGGAACAAGGCCGGCGGACGATGACGGCATGGCCGGTGTCCGTGGCGAAGAACGTTGCAAGCACGGCGAGATCGCCGCCTGGTGCGGCGAGTCTGAGTGCATGGCCGCGCGCAAGGGTCTTCCGGTCCGGGTCTGGCGAACCCCGCACGGCAGCGCGTACCACCGCAAGCCGACGTGCCAAGCGCTGGTCGAGGGGCACCGCATGGCCGAGCGTCACGGACAAGAAGCCCATCCTGCGGAGTCTGTCCCGCTGTCGGTCGCCATGTCAGCCGGGCTCGGCGAGTGCTTCCACTGCTTTCCCGAGAACGTCCCCGCAGACGCGAAGCCCTGTCAGGTTCTGTCGAACGGGACGTGGGTGGACGGTTTCCTGCTGGAATGGCGGCGCGGAGCGGATGGCCGGTGGAAAGGTCTTGTGAACTATCGGTACGAGGCCAGCCGCCGCGTCGCACTCATAGATCAAGCCGAGCTCAAACCAGCCGACGGCTAACGATGCGGTTCCTGGTGTCAGTGATTCACATCCGGATGCTGGCCGGGTACCAGCCGACGGCGCCGACCGTCCAGGCGTCAACGCTGATCGTCAGCGCCGACGACTCGCCGAACGCGCCGGCCAGAGCATACTGGCCCCGCGTGCTCGGTCGGTCCGTCTCCACGCTGCCGGCGGACGGCGACCATTACACTTTCCTACGGCCTCCGCTGGCCGCGGAGGCCGACACGTCGATCCTGAAGTGGCACCGCGACTTCGAATAGTCGACGTGCCATGCCGCGACGGCGAACACGAGGACGCTCCGATGTCGCAGCCAGCTCCGACGACACCGGACCCGCGGCTGTCCGGCGAGCCGGCGCCCACGGGCCGGACGCCGCTCCAGAACCGCGTCATGCCCACTGGTGAGATCGTCTCCCACCCGGCGCGCGGCATGCTGATGGGCAACCGGGGATCCATCCACAGTCCCGAGCGCACGCTGGGCGTGACGCGCTGGCGCACGAAGATGTGGATCTCCTGCGTGCTTTACTGGCGCGGCCGGCGGCGTGAGGTCATGCCGCCCGGTCGCTGGACGGCGCTGTTCTTCCTCGACGAGGCAACGGCGCTGGCCGCGGGCCACCGGCCCTGCGGGTACTGCCGCAGGGCAGACCAGCTGTGGTTCGCCGACCGCTGGCGGGCCGCCAAGACAATGGCCGGGCGCCCTCGCGCGGGCGAGATGGACGTGTGGCTGCACAGCGAGCGGGTGGACCGGCGCACGCGGCGCCAGGTGACGCGTCCGGTGCTGGCCGGTGGCCTGCCCGACGGGGCGATGGTCAGGCACGGCGGCGCGTTGGCGTTGTTCTGCGGGAGCGCGCTGCTGCCATGGTCGTTCGACGGCTACGGCGCGCCGGTGCCTGTCAGCCCGCGCACACGGGTCGAGCTGCTGACGCCGCCGTCGATCGTCGCGGTGCTCGCGGCCGGCTACCGCCCGCTGGTGCACCCGAGCGCCGGGCCCACCCCGATGCGGTCGTTGCTGCCGAACGGCTGACGCTGGCTGCGTCCAGCCCTGCAGCGATCCCCGCGGAAGGGCAGGCACACCACGCGGCAGCCGTTCGGCATCTTCACGGTTTGACCGTGCCGTGTCCAGCTGGCGGGGGTGGGGTGTGGCGCGTCGCCATCGGTGGTGGTCAACCCCGGATTTCCGCGATATCAGATGACGAGGTCGACCGGCTCCTGCTCGATGTTGATCTGCTTGAGCAGCGCTGCTCGACGAAGTAGGCGAGGGACGCGTAGCCGCGCCGCGCGGGCGCGGAAGGTGCTATCGGCTGCTGACCCGCATCCGCCCGGTCGCAGCGACCGCCGCACAGCCTTGGCGGTTCCCTCAGGGGCGACAGCGCTGACGAGTCGATCACATGCGTCTCATGTGGCCCGAGGGCGGAGAATTTCCCGATACATGTGCGCGACCGGGCCCGTGTCAGTCAGCTCGCGCCCAGACCTGCTTGATGCCCCCGTGCCGCCACGGCCTGCGCCGGGCGCAGCACAACATAGTCAACTTCCACCCGGCCGGCGGCGGCGCGCGCCAGAAGCCGGTCGAGGCACCACGGCCCAACGATGCCGTCCACCACCACGTGGTAACCGCCCACCGCGTACGTCACGGCCGCGCCTGGCAGTGCATCGATCACGACAACGTTCTGGGCGCCCGAATCCGCCCGCCAGGGCCGCAATATAACCGGTCCGGATGAGCCGCCAGAACTCGTCCCCACGCAGGTGAACCGACGGACGGAACGCGTCAGCCAACAAACGGGCAACCGTTGTCTTGCCCGCACCCGGTGGCCCGGTCACCACGATCAGCGAGCCGACCACGTGTGCCACCAAGCTGTCAACGGGTGCTCAAATCTTCCAGCGCCGCCCACTTCGGGCCCGGCTCCTGTGGGAGGAAGACCTGCCCGGCCAGCCAGTCGTCCTGCTCCTCGAAGAGACCCAGTCCCTGTGAGCCAGTAGTCCCGCCAGAAGCGCCCCGGAACCGCGCGCCGCACGGCCGGGATGCCCAGTCCCCGCTGAGACCTGACAGGACGCGGGCGCCCTGTCAAGAAGCGTGGGATCAATGCCCGTCGAAGCCGCGCGATCCGCGAAGAAAGAAGAAACTAGGGTTCGCTTGCGCGGAGCAGCACCCCCACCCAGGTGCGGAACGGGCGCCACCGCTCCGCGAGTGCGAGGAACGCATCATCGTTGGACACGACGTCCGGCGCGTCGTAACGGGCGGCTGCGGCCGCGCGGAGGCGAGGCTCCCCGAGGGTGAGCACGTCGGTCGGGCCGACGGCCCGGAGCAGGATCAGGTGTGAGTAGAAGGGGCCGATGCCGGGCAGCTTGCGCAGTTCCTCGATCGCCTGCCCGGAATCGAGCGCGAGCAGCCGGCCGCGATCAAGACGCCCTTCGAGTGCTGCGCCGGCGATCGCGTGCAATCGCCGCAGCTTCTCCTGGGGGAGGCCCTCGGCGCTCGAAACGGCGAGCAGCGCCTGGGGGGCGGGGAAGGTCGTGAACTCCGTGCCTTCGACACGCACCGCGCCTCCGTGCTCGGCCGCCAGCCGGTCCCTGACCCTCGCGGCGACCGGCTGGCGCAGGCGGGCCGAGATGACCGCCCAGCAGGCCGCCTCGTAGGGAGAGTGGAACAGGACCGGCCGCAGCCAGCCCGAAGCGCGCTGCAGCTCTCCAACCACCGGATCGCGCTCGCCGAGCGCCGCGTACCCGGTCGCGTCGTGGTCGAGCGACAGGATGCGCGCTGCCTGCGCCCAGGCGCGCGCCGGATCGGCCGCGCCGCTCTCGGCGATCTCCCCGCGGACCATCCCGTCGCTGCCCTGACGGAGCGCAACGCCGGCGTGCCCGCTCCAGTCGTCGACCAGGAACCCGAGCCGCACCACCTCGTCGCCGAGCTCGCGGTCGCCCCTGCTCGCCGGCGGCCAGCCGGCGATGAAGCGCGCCGCCGAGGCGAGCGTGAACGGGCCGCGCGGCTCGATTGAGAAGGACGTCTCAGCGGGCATCGGCCTAGTCATCGCCGATCTGGAGCACGACCTTGCCGCGCTTGCCGGGCATCGCGACGCGCTCGAACGCGCTGCGCGCCTCGGCGAGCGGGAAGACGGAGTCGACCCGTGGACGAACCGTGCGCTCGTCGGCCAACCGGGCGAGCTCAACAAGCTGGTCGCGGCTGGGCTCGACGACGAAATAGGTCGCCTCTACCCGCTCGCTCACCGCCGCCGGCGGCTCCTCGGCCACCGACACGATCCTCCCGCCCTCGCGCAGCAGCCCGGCCGAGCCCGCGAGCACCTCACCGCCGACCGTGTCGAAGACCAGATCGACCGGCGCGACCGCCTCCTCGAGACGCACAGCCGAACGGTCGACGGCCTCGTCCGCCCCCAGCGCGCGCACCTCCTCGACGCCAGCGGCCGACGAGGTGCCGATCACATAGGCGCCGCGCCAGCGCGCAAGCTGGGTCGCGAACTGTCCCACCCCGCCCGCCGCGCCGTGGATCAACACCCGCTCCCCCTCCCGCATCCGGCCGTGCTCGAACAAGGCCTGCCACGCGGTCAGACCCGCCAGCGGAATCGCCGCGCTCTCCAGGTGGCCGAGCGTCCGCGGCTTCGGTGCCAGCAACGGCGCCGGCGCCGCGGTGAACTCGGCGGCGGCACCGTCCCGGTCGAAGCCGGTCAATGCCCACACAGCGTCACCGACCGCGAGATCGGACACGTCCGGCGCGAGCGCCGCAACCACTCCCGACAGCTCGTACGAGGGGATCGCAGGCAGGCGGTCGGCCGGCCACCCGAGCTCGCCGCGCGTGATCGCGGCCGCGTGAACACCCACAAGCGCCTCACCCGGCCCCACCCCTGGGATCTCGAGCTGCTCCAACGCGAGATCATCGAGCGTTCCCGGCGCATGCAGGCGGATCGCGAGCATCCGGTCTGTGTACCGCCGTAACGTCACGGGTCTCAGCATGCCCGCTCAGGCGGGCCCGTGGTGAGGACGACGCCACGACCGCTGCACTTCTTGGACTTTCGCTCGAACCCAGCACTCGAGCGTGCCAGCGAGCTTGCGCATACAACCAGGACGCCTCACTATCGAAAGCGAGCTCGGAGGCGGCACACCTGTCCGCCATGCGGCTTCATAAGGTCTCCTCTGAGAGAGATGCTTCCCGCGACGCACCGAGGAAAGGTCGCTCCGGCTAGGACGCCGTGGGAGCAACTCGGCGTTCAAGCGCCCCAAGGGACCGCCGCACCCCATCGACGAACACTTCGAGGTCTGGGCAAAGATCACGGTCGGCGACGACCGCGAGGTTGAACTGTCTCGCGTAGGAGAGCGCGCCGACGCCGATGGAGATGTTCCCGGTGAGGGGCACGATCGGAAAGATCTCGAGAAGGGGAGCGCCGGCGAAGTACAGCGGGATCGGGGGGCCGGGCACGTTGGCCACGTATGCGTTCATGAACCGCTGACGTGGCATGAGCCGCAGGAACGCACGCTGCAGGAGCACGGTCCGGAACATGCTCCCTGCGGGGGCCCGGCTCTTCTTCTTCCGTTCCGCCGTCTCTGCGGCAATCTTCTCAAGCCGTCGGATGTCGTCGCGTTCCCCGATCGGAAGCGGCACCAGCATCCCGGCGTCGATGTTGCCCCGCGCCTCTCCCGGCTGTTCTTGGTGGAGCGAGACCGGGACGAAGGCGCGGAGGACGACACCCTCGATGGGCTCGGCGCGGCTTCGGAACAGGTCTGCGTAACCGGCGGCGACCGCCGTCATCAGGACGTCGTTCACCGTGGCGCCGTGAGTGTGGGCGATGTTCTTCGCCACGTCGAGAGAGCCGCGGATGACCGCGAGCCGACGGTCCGATCCGATCCTGCGGTTGACGCTGCTCCGAGGAGCCCGTCCCTCCGCGAAGAGCTCTCGCGCCGCCGGCCATGAGCGCCGGAGCCGCCGAGCCGTGGCGATGGGCTCGGCAAGGGCCGAGAGCGCACGGCCGAGCTCCCGGCGTCGCCGGCGCAGGTTGTCCCGGAAGAGTTCGCGCGCCGACGGCAGCGGGGACGGCGACCACGGAGGCGCGCTCGTCTCGGGCGGGTCGGGGACGGGATCGACGAACGCGGCGAGCGTGGCCACACCGGCGACGCCGTCGGCGATGGCGTGGTGCATCTTCATGAACAACCCCACACGATGGTCCGGCAGGCCGGTCAGGAACCACATCTCCCACAACGGCCGGGCCCTTTGCAACGGGCGGCGGCGAAGTGTCTCGCAGGCCAGGAGGAGTTGTCGCTCGTCACCCGGAAGCGGCACTGGGTGCACGCGGACGTGCTCGGTGATGTCGAACGATTGGGTATCCACCCACACCGGCCACCCCAGCCCCGTTCTGGGCCAGTACAGGACCTGACGAAAGCGTGGGGCCAGGTGCAGCCTTCGACCGATAGCCTCGCGCACGGGCTCGATCAGAAATCCGCCATCCGCGTCGAACAGCGATCTGCCGTCAAGGGTGACAAGCGCCCCGATGTACTGGGCCCAGCCCTGCTCCTCCGGCCAGATCAGCATGAGATCCGGAGGGGTCACGCGATCGACCGAGGGCGCATGTCATCGGCCGGTTGCTCGCCCGGGCTCCCTAACGGCCGCGCGCGGTGGCACCCGCCAGCGAGCTTGCGCAACGGTCTGCCCCCGGCGCCGTCGATGACGCCGTGCCAGGTCAGGAGGCCACGATGACCGCGCATCGCCCTCAGCGGCGCTGGCCACTGCTCGGTGACTTCGCCGGTTGCTCTTGAGCCGTCCGGCCTTGTCGTCTAAGTTCCAACCGAGGCGAAAGGTGGGGTTTCACATGCGCCGGGTGTTTGTCTGTGCCGCCATGGTGACGCTCGGGTTGACGGCCGTGAGCACAAGCACGGCCGCCGCTGCCGGTCATGCGGGAGGCGGGCTGGCCCGCATCCAGCACCTGGTGGTGATCTACGAGGAGAACCACAGCTTCGATAACCTCTACGGCCTGTGGCCCGGGGTCGACGGCCTCGCCGCGCCGGCGTCGGCCACGCCGAACCAGACCCAGGTCGACCAGGCCGGGGCGGCGTACGCGTGCCTGAAACAGAACGATCCGCACCTGACCTCGCCGTCGCCGCTGCCCGCAACCTGCAGCGACCCTCGCGGCTTCACCAGCGCGTTCGCCAACGAGGTCTTCCCGATCGACAACTACGTCCCGCTCGACCAGCCGACCAGGGACCTGGTGCACCGCTACTACCAGGAGCAGTACCAGATCGACGGCGGACGGATGGACCGCTTCACCACGGGCAGCGACGCGATCGGGCTCACCCAGGGCTACTACAACACCACCAACCTGCCCATCTACCACTACCTCACCGACCCAGGCGCGCCGCGCTCGGTCGTGGCCGATCACTTCTTCCACGCCGCGTTCGGGGGGTCGTTCCTCAATCACATGTGGCTGGTGGCACCGCAAACACCGGTGTTCGCCGGCGCCGCCAACGACGGCTCCGGCAACGACCTGCACTCGGTCGTCGACGCCAACGGCATGCCGACCAGCTACCCGCTGTACGCATCTCCGCTCGGATCGGCGGCCAAGGACGCGCCCCTCACCGCATCCTGCACCCCGCCCGCCGGCCGGCCGGCCACGCCGCCCGGGGTGGTATGCGGCGACTACGCGGTGAACACCATCCAGCCGCAGTCCCAGCCGTACTCGCCCACGTCGATCCCCTCGCAGCGCCTGCCCGCGCTGCACACGCCCAACATCGGTGACGAGCTCAGCGCCGACGGGGTCAGCTGGGCCTGGTACTCCGGCGGCTGGGACAACGCCGCCGGGATCACCACCGGGCCGGGGTGGACCAACGGCACCACCCCCGGCACCTGCGCCGACCCCAACCACAACCCGGCCGACACCTATCCCTACTGCGGCGACAGGCTTTTCCAGTATCACCACCAGCCGTTCAACTACTACGCCAACTACGCGGAGTTCTCGGCCGGCCGATCACACCTGCAGGACGAGGTGGACTTCCGCGACCAAGCCGCCGCCGGCGCCCTGCCTGCGGTGTCGTTCGTCAAGCCCTTGGGCCCGGACAACGAGCATCCGGGCTACACCGACGTCGCCTCCGGTGACCGGCACCTGGTCGATCTCGTCAAGGCGATCAAGGCAAGCCCGGACTGGCCCACCACGGCCATCGTGGTCACCTACGATGAGCATGGCGGGTTCTGGGACCACGTCCCGCCGCCGACCGCGCCCGGCGTCAGCGACCAATGGGGCCCGGGCGAGCGCGTCCCGACGCTGATCATCTCCCCGCTGCTGACCAAGACCGGCGTGACCCACATCAGCTACGACACAACCTCGATCCTGACAACGATCGAGCGCCGCTGGGGGGTCGCGGCCCTAGGCACCCGAGACGCCGCAGTCGACGACTTCACGGCGCTGTTCGCCGGCGCCCAAGGCCGCTGAGCTGACGACGCAGACAACATTTCCGATACCGAACGGCTAGGCGCGTGGCGCGCGCCGAACCTTGCGCGTGCGGTCGAGACCTAAGTCCCCCTCGGCCGGGGGACTTAGGTCTAGCTCTGGGCGGGGCCGTACTGAGCGGTGTGGTAGTGGCTGGCTATCGTGTCGGAGTCAGCGCCAGTGGAGCCGACGCACACACGTCCGGCACCGGCCAAAAGCTGAGAAATCGCAACCAGCGGGCGCGACAGCTCGCGTCCGCCGTTCGGGATAGTGCAGTTGATTTTTCTTCATAACGGCTGCCGCGGAGTCTCGCGAGCGTATAGCTGGCGCGGGCACAGACAATGATCATCCGTCGGCTGGCAGCGAGATCAGCGCGGACGCCCACGCGTCCCTCACCATGCCGCAGTGAGCCAGGATCGCCCGCGCCGTGGTCGTCCACGGCCCCAGCAGCGGAGCCTGACACAGATCCGCTCCAGTTGCCGAAATTCACCCATAACAGATCTGCTACGGCGTCGGCATGTCGGGCGAAAAGTGTCGGCGCGGGCGGCTAACTTCGCCCCATGCAGCGTGTGGTGTTGCGTGACATCGACCCCGCCTCCCTCGAAGAAGCCGTCGGGGCCGCCTCCTACGCGAGGGGCGCGGAGTACGCGCGGCAGCGGGCGGTCGTCCGCATGTGGTGGGATCCTTCGGAAAGCGCGCTTCATGGCACAGTGCGCGGGCGAACAGGTGAGTTCTATACGACGACGGCGTACTTCTCGCTCGCAGACGGGTTGCCGCTGGAGTTCGAGCAGGGCCAGTGCAGCTGCCCTGCCGGGTTCAACTGCAAGCATGCCGTGGCGCTGATCCTCGCGGCGGCGGAGGGAGTTCCGCCTCGTGCCGCTCCGCGCCGGAGTCCACGACCCGTGGCATGGGAGCAGTCGCTGGACTCACTCCTCCGACCCCGGTGGGCCGATGCCGCGAGCGGGCCAAGCGGAACACCGCTAGCCATCGAGCTGTCGTTGTCCGGTGATGCGCGCCCGGCGCGGCAACGCGGACCGGCGACGAGCGAGGCGGCGGCCCCGTCGCTGAGCCTGCTGGCCCGGCTGGTGCATCCGGGCAAGAACGGCACCTGGGTCGGCGGCGGTCTGAGCTGGACCAAACTGGATTCCGTGCAATTTAACGGCGGTTACCCCGCACCGCATGTGCGGTTGCTCAAGGAGATATATGCCAGCTACCGGTCGCGGCGCACCAATTCAGCCTACTACCCCTACGGCTACTCCTATGGTGAGGAAAAGTCGATTGACCTGTGCGCGTTCGAGTCTCGTCGGCTCTGGCCGATGCTCGACGAGGCCGAGTCGATCGGCCTTCGGCTGGTATATGCGCGCAAGCTCGGCGCGGTGGAGAGATACCGCTGCGCCGAGCTGTGCCTGGACGTAACCCGCAGCGAACCCTGCAGGTCGCTCGTGATCACCCCAGTGATCCGTGTCGACGGGACCCACACCAAAGCCACGCCGATCAGGTTCATCGGGACCGAGGGTCACGGCCTCGTCTACGTCGACAGCGCGGAGGCCCAGGGCGGCGGCGATCACGGCGGCTGGCGTTTCCGGCTGGCCAAGCTCGCCAAGGCCGTCCCGCCGCAGTTGCAGCGCATGGCGCTGGCGAATCGGCGACTCGAGGTTCCCGTCGCTGAGCAGGCTCGGTTTCGCGATGGGTACTATCCACGGCTGCGGCACGCGGCCACGGTGATCTCGTCGGACGAATCGTTCACACCGCCTGTGATATCGGATCCCACCCTGGTACTGCGCGTGTGCTACGGCGCCGGCCACGACCTGGACGTCAGCTGGGAGTGGGCCTACCAGGTTGGCGATTCGCGGCTACGTGCGTCGCTGGATCCGGACTCAGCCGACGCCGGGTACCGGGATCTGAACGCCGAGCGGGCGGTCCTGGCTAACCTCGACCTCCCGCTGGACCACTTCGGGCTGCTCCGCGATCCAGCATCGGCCGATCCGGAGCAAGCCCTAGTCCCCCGCGCCCAACTCGGCGGCATCGACACCATGCGGTTCACCACCGAACTGCTGCCGCTGCTGGCGGATCAGCCGGGGGTGGCCGTCGAGGTCACCGGCGATCCCGCCGACTACCGCGAGGCGGGCGACTCGCTGCGCATCGGCGTGTCGGCCGGCGAGGTGGCGGGCGACCCGGACTGGTTCGACCTCGGGGTCACCATCACCATTGAGGGACGGCAGGTGCCGTTCACCGACGTGTTCATGGCGCTCAGCCGGGGCGAGTCGCACCTGCTGCTTGCCGACGGCGCCTACTTCTCCCTGGAGAAACCTGAACTGCAGACGCTGGCCCGGCTGATCGAGGAGGCGCGCGCACTGCAGGACTCGCCGCGCGGCGCACTCAAGATCAGCCGGTTCCAGGCCGGGCTATGGGGCGAACTGGCCGAGCTTGGAGTCGTCACCCACCAGGCGAAGACTTGGCAGCGCCAGGTTGAGGGTCTGCTGTCAATCGATGCCATTGAGCGAACACAGCCGCCGGCCACGATGCAGGCGCGGCTGCGACCTTACCAAGTGGACGGATTCCAGTGGCTGGCGTTTCTTTGGGATCGTCATCTCGGCGGAATCCTCGCCGATGACATGGGCCTCGGTAAGACGGTCCAATCCCTGGCGCTGATCTGCCATGCGAAGCAGGCCGACCCTGCTATCCCGCCGTTCCTTATCGTCGCGCCGACCAGCGTGGTGCCGAACTGGGCGGCCGAATCCGCACGCTTCGCGCCGGGCCTGAAGGTGGTGCCGGTTACGGACACGGTAGCTCGCCGTGGCCAGGCCCTCGACGAGATCACCGCGGGCGCCGATGCGGTCGTCACCTCCTACACGCTGCTGCGGATCGACTTCGACGCCTATTCGAAGATTGCCTGGTCGGGACTGCTTCTCGACGAAGCCCAGTACACCAAGAATCACCAGTCGAAGATCTACCAGTGCGCACGGCGGCTGCCGACCGCGTTCAAGCTGGCCATAACGGGCACGCCGATGGAGAACAACCTGATGGAGCTGTGGTCGCTGCTTTCAATCACCGCGCCCGGGATGTTCCCGAATCCGGCGCGTTTCCGCGACTACTACGCCCGCCCGATCGAAAAACAGGGCCACGCCGAGCTTCTCTCCCAGCTACGGCGGCGGATCAAGCCACTCGTCAAACGCCGCGCCAAACAACAAGTGGCCGCCGACCTTCCCGCGAAGCAAGAGCAGGTACTGGAGTTAGACCTGCATCCCCGGCACCGCAAGCTATATCAGACTCATCTGCAACGGGAACGGCAAAAGGTCCTCGGCTTGATCGACGACATGAACGCCAACCGGTTCACGATCCTGCGCTCACTCACGCTGCTGCGCCAGCTGAGCTTGCACGCCGGGCTCATCGACCGCACGCACGACGATCTGCCGTGCAGCAAGATCGACGCCTTGCTGGGCCAGCTTCGTGGCGTAACCAGCAGCAGACACCGGGCACTTGTCTTCAGCCAGTTCACCGGATTTCTCGCCAAGGTCCGCGGCAGGCTCGACGCCGAGGGTGTCCAGTACTGCTACCTGGACGGCAAGACACGCAACAGAGACGCAGTGCTGCAGCGCTTCAAAAACGGCACGGTTCCGGTCTTCCTTATCAGCCTCAAAGCGGGCGGATTCGGCTTGAACCTCACCGAAGCCGACTACTGCTTCCTGCTGGACCCGTGGTGGAACCCGGCGACGGAGGCACAGGCGGTAGACCGGACGCACCGCATCGGGCAGACCCGCAACGTCATGGTGTACCGCCTCATCGCCAAGGACACCATCGAAGAGAAGGTCATGGCGCTGAAGGCGAGAAAGGCCGAACTGTTCTCCAGCGTCATCGACAGCGGCAACTTTTTCGGGCGCAGCCTCGACGCCGACGACATCCGCGGGCTGTTCGCCTAGGGCGCACGGTCCGCTACTCGTCGGCAGGGCTGGTCGTCGGGGCCGGACTACCTGGCTTTCAACACCCGCCCGGGCCGAGCTACCCGGCGAGGCTACCCGGCACGTATGACGCAACCTGCTCAACCATGCCCGTGACCCAGGCGTGGATTCCTTCGGGCGCGGCTGGATCATCGGCGTTGAGGAGGCACAGCACGGTGTCCCGCATGATGAGCGGCGGCTCAGCCGGATTGAGGATGATGATCGCCTTGCCTCTCGCCGCACCGCCGACTGTCTCAGAGCTACACGCATGAGTTCGCGGAGGTCGTTGACTTCTAATGATCATGTTCTTTGTTGCCGTGCTGGACTGGTACCTGATACGAAGCGCGGCCGGCTCATTCCCCGCCCGATTTCCCGCGCACAGCTGCGGCGGGCGCTGATCTTGGGCAGGCTCGCGCTAATGGTCCACTCTGGGCCCTCAGCCTCGTCGCACCCGGCCCGCAGCCGGTCCAGGATCTTCTCCCAGGTCCCGTCCAGCGACACCCGGAATGATCTACACCAACCCCAGGGCCAAGATCTAGGCGACACGCCCCTAAGTCCCCCTCGGCCGGGGGACTTAGGTCTAGCTTTGGGCGGGGCCGTACTGAGCGGCGTGGTAGTGGCTGGCTATCGTGTCGGCAGTCAGCGCCGAGGCATAGATCGCGACGTCATCGACTCCGCCGTTCAGGTAGTAGAGGCCGTTGGCCTGGTCGGCGATGTAGCCGCTGATGTTCGCGGCCGCGGTCGCGGGCAGGTCCGCCCGCTGGCCGATCTGAACCCCGTCCCGGTACAGCGTCAGCGTGCCGCCCTGGCGGCTGAGCACCCAGTACACCCAGGTGTTGAGGTTCGGCGCCGGATTGACCGGCTGCAGGACGTACTCCGACCCGTTCAGCGTCACCCCCGCATACGCCGCGGTCCATCCGGTGCCGGGACGCGCCAGCAACCGCACCGTGCCGCCGCCGCCATAGAGGGTGTTGTTGTTCACCGACCCGTTCGTCAGATACGTCCACCCCTCAATCGAGAAGTCCCCCGCCGGCGGCAGCGACGGCACGCTTACCC
>WNFX01000547.1_pt1 | contig 36723 bp, 32 predicted proteins | sample 5400111 | NCBI WGS metagenome assembly WNFX01 (sample SAMN13153363, study PRJNA577476) | soil metagenome | isolation source: 40 cm soil or saprolite under grassland replicate 1 | place: USA:California | collected 2016-06-15
TGGGCAGGCACAGCGCGAGCACGACCTCGGACAGCTCGACCACAGAGGGCACGGCAGTGGGGAGCACGCCGCAGGAAGCCAGCTCCGGCGCCTCTCGCCGGTAGCCTTGCCGGCTGGCAGCTGGTCACGCCGCGATGCGCACCTCGAGCATCGCGGCGTGGCTCACCTCGATGACCGCCGGTGCCTGGCCTGACGGCAGGGTGGACGCGTTCGGCACGCTGGGCCTTCGGCTGGCCGAGCCGTTGCTGGCGAGCTTGCTGACGGTGGCCGACAGCCCGGAGGCGTCGGCCGCCATGCCGCCTGGGTAGCGGCGGGCTCGGCTCCGGTTGCCTAACTGCCGATCGCCAGCGCGAACGGCAGGACGGCGGGCGCGCCGGCCTCCCTGAGCAGCTTCGCGGCCACCGTCATCGTCCACCCGCTCTGCACCTGGTCGTCCGCAAGCAGCACCGGCCCGCCGAGCCTGCCTGCCGCGTCCCGCAGCCGCTCGGGCAGCACGAGTTCGCCCCAGACCACGGCAAGCCGCTGCGCGCTGTTGGACCGCAGGCCTCGGCCCGGTGACCGCCGTGTGCCGTCCGCATATGCCAGAGCGCCAAGATACGGTATCCGGCCGATCTCCGCGATCTGCCCGCCGAGGCTCGCGACGAGCTGCGGGCGGCTCCGCGACGGCACGGTCGCGACCGCCACCGGCCTGCGCTCCCAGTCCCATCCGGCCAGCACCGTGACCACGGCCGCCACGAAATCCTGCGCCAGCGGACCGTCCGCGGGCTGCGCCTGACCTGCGGCCTCGCCGAGCAGCTCCCGCAGCCTGGCGCCCCAGCCCAGATCGGTAAGCCTGCCGAGCGCGCGCCCGGTGTCAGCTTGCTGGCGAGCCTGGATCTTGCCCGATGCGCGGACTCCCAGATCCTTCATCCCGGTCGGCCACATTTTCCTCGGCTCCACCGGCACCCCTGGCCTGAGCAGCCGATCGCGAGCGGCGGCCGTGCCAGCCGGCGAGACCTCGGTGTGCCAGCGCTGGCCGGTGCAGTTGTCGCATCGCCCGCACGGCGCGGCGGCCGGGTCATCAAGCTCGCGGCGCAAGTACTCCATCCGGCAGCCGGTCGTGGCGAGGTAGCCGAGCATCGCCCGCTGTTCACGGGCGCGCTCAGCCGCCACCCGCGCGTACCGGTCGGCGTCGTATACCCAGTCAAGGCCGGTCACCGTCCAGCCGCCGCTCACCCGGCTGACCGCGCCGTCGGTGTCGAGGACCTTGAGCATCATCTCCAGCCGGCTGCGGGACAGGTCAACCCTGGTTTCGATGGCAGCAGTCGACAGCGGCCTGCCCGCCTCGGCGAGCACCCCGAGCGCCTGCCTGACCTGGGCCTGCGGCGGGAACGTCAGCGAGGCGAAGTAGGCCCAGATGGCCGCGTCCTGCTCGCCGGGCAGCGCGATGACGTCCGCGCGGTCAACGCCACGGCCCGCCCTGCCGATCTGCTGGTAATAGGCGACCGGCGACTGCGGCATTCCGAGGTGCACCACGAATCCAAGGTCCGGCTTGTCGAACCCCATACCCAGGGCGCTGGTGGCTACCAGCGCCTTGAGCTGGTTCGCGAGCAGCGATGCCTCGGCAGCCATCCGTTCTTCATGATCGTCTTTTCCTGTGTAGGAGGCGACACGGTGGCCGCGCTCGCGCAGGAAGGCGGCAACCTCCTGCGCGCCGGCCACCGTCAGCGTGTAGATGATGCCGGATCCGGTCAGCTGGTCTAGGTGCTCGGCGAGCCAGGCGAGCCTACGCTGCGGGCTTGGCAGTGCGACGACCGCAAGATGCAGGCTCTCCCGGTCGAGCGGCCCGCGCAGGACCAGCGCCTGGCCAGACGTCCCTGTGCCCAGCTGCTCGGCGACATCGCGAGTGACCCTCGCGTTCGCCGTCGCCGTGGTCGCCAGCACGGGAACGCCGGGCGGCAGCTGACCGAGCAGGGTCCGCAGCCGGCGGTAGTCAGGCCGGAAGTCGTGCCCCCAGTCGGAGATGCAGTGTGCCTCGTCGACGACCAGCAGGCCGACCGCGGCGACCAGCTTCGGCAGCACCAGGTCACGGAAACTCGGGTTGTTCAGCCGTTCGGGACTAACCAGCAGCACGTCCGCCGCGTCGGCGCCCAGCTGGTCGTAGATCTCGCCCCACTGGTCAGGGTTCGCCGAGTTCACGGTCACAGCGCCGATGCCAGCCCGGCCAGCGGCTTCGATCTGGTTGCGCATCAGCGCAAGCAGCGGGGAGACGATCAGCGCCGGCCCCGCTCCGCGGGCCCGCAGCAACGCGGCGGCGGTGAAGTAGACGGCCGACTTGCCCCAGCCGGTTCGCTGCACGACCAGGGCACGTCGTCGGTCATCGACCAGCGCGCTGATCGCGGTCCACTGGTCTTCGCGCAGCCTGGCCAGCGGGCCGGCCAAGCGGCGCAGCCAGTCCTGCGCCTGCACGCGGGACGAGTTCGCTGCATCGCCAGTCGGGCTGGTGCTCGCGTTCGGTGCATCAGCGGCCATGACACCCTTCGTACCAGCAGGCGCCGACTCCGCGCGCGCCGCCGCCGCCGCCGGGAGCTGATCAGCCGCGACCCCCCGGTACGAGTTCGTCGCACCACCAGGCCGCGCCACCCCGCCCCGCCGACCCCGCACCGCCGACCCCCCGAACCACTGAGCCGTTCTCTTATACCATAGGGGGGTATAGTATGTGGGTAGTTGAGTTCTGCCGCCAATGGTGCTGGAGGTGACGAGATGGCGGGTTACAGCGCGACCAAGGCCGATTACATGCAGCGGCTGCGCCGGATCGAAGGCCAGGTGCGCGGGTTGCAGCGGATGATCGAGCAGGACAAGTACTGCATCGACATCTTGACCCAGGTCTCGGCCGTGACCAGGGCGCTCCAGTCGGTCTCGCTCGGCCTGATCGAGGATCACATGGCCAGCTGCCTGGTGGAGGCCGCTAGAGCCGGGGGCCCGGATGCAGAAGCCAAGGTGCGCGAGGCCGCCGACGCCATCGCCAGGCTGGTGCGGTCGTGACCGCTGGCATGGTGGCGGCGATCAGCGCGGGACCGATCCTGCACGACATCGGCGAGTCGCTGCGCGAGTCGTTCTTCATGTTCTGGGACACATTGTGGGCGCTGATCCTCGGCTTTGGCCTGTCCGGCGCGGTGCAGGCATTCGCTCCGCAGGATGGGCTGCGGGCGAAGCTCGGCGATCACCGGCCCGCCGCGGTGACGCGGGCGTCGGTGTTCGGCGCGCTCTCCTCATCCTGCTCCTATGCCGCCTCGGTGATGGCCAAGTCGCTGTTCGCCACGGGCGCCGATTTCACCACCGCCAAGATCTTCATGTTCGCGTCCACGAACCTGGTGATCGAGCTCGGCCTCGTGCTTGTCGTGCTGATGGGCTGGCAGTTCGCCGTCGCCGAGTACGTCGGCGGCACGGTCATGATTGTCTTGCTTGCGCTGCTCGGCAGCGCTTTCCTTGCCGGGCGGCGGGTCGCCGACCCCAGGGCCAGGCTGGCTGATGCCAGCGGACACGCCGCCGGCGGCCTGCACAACACCGGCCACCAGCACAACACCGGCCACCAGCACAACACCGGCCACCAGCACAGCGGGTCGGCCGCAGCGGGCTGCCGTCCGGTCTTGGCCGTCCCGGCTACGGTCGCCGGCTGGCTGGGCGGACGCGGCCAGCTATACCATCGCCGACCTGACCATGCTCCGCAGGGAAATGGTGATCGGATTTCCTCGGTGCCGGGTTCCTCGCCACGCTGGTGCCGAACGCGTTCTGGCACGCCTTCTTCGTCCAGGGCCACGGCATCTGGACCGATCTGGAGAACGCGGTTGTCGGCCCGTTCATCGCCCTGATCAGCTTTGTCTGCTTCATCGCAACGTCCCCGCTCGCTGCTGCACTATGGCAGGGCGGGATCAGCTTCGGCGCGGTGATCAGTTTCATCTTCGCCGACCTGATGGCGCTGCCGCTGGTGCTGATCTACCGGAAGTTCTACCGCGGCGCGCTGGCGATCAGGATGCTGGCGGTGTTCTGGGCGGTTATGGCCGCGGCGGGGCTGGTGACTCAGCTGATCTTCGGCTGGGCCGGGCTGATACCCGCGCACCGGCCGGCGCAGATCGTCCCTGACCGGCTCACGCTGGACTACACGACCGTGCTCAACATTGTGTTCAGGCTGCTGTTCGCCATGCTCTATGTGCTCTACCTGAACCGCGAACGACTCGGCGGCGGAACCAGGTACGCCATCGATCCGGTCTGCGGGATGCAGGTGGAGAAGACCAGCGCCCCGGCCAAGGCGGTGACCGGGGGCCGGACGTTCTGGTTCTGCTCAGATCGCTGCCGTGACCGCTTCATGCAGAACCCGGCCAGGCAGGACCTGCCGCTCGCCGACTTTGGCCCGGTGAGCGCGAAGCCAACCTCGCGTCCCCACCCCTCCGCCCTCGCCCCAATCCCCCGGTCCTCGCCGCGCACCGCCCCCCACTGCGCCCTCAGCCCGCACTTAGCACGGATTGGGTGGGGACGAAAGCCACAAATCGGGGCGCTGAATGACTGAAAACCGTGGTATGTCAGCGGGGCAAGCCATTCTGGGCTCGTGAGCACACGTTATCTGCCGGATTCCGGGCGATTAGCGGGACTGATGACCACGGCCGAGCTGGCAGCGGCCGGGTGGACTGACGGGCGTATCCGTACGCTGGCGCGGCGGGGCATCCTGGTGGCGGCCGGGCGAGGACTGTACTCACGGCCGGGTGCGCAAGAGCTGGCCGGTCTAGGCCCTGGGAGCGAGCGGATGTTGCTGGTGGCCGCCGCGCTCACCGCGGTCGGGCCCGAGGCGGCCGCAAGTCATCATGACGCAGCGATCGTCCACGGAATCGACCTGATTGACCGACCGCGAGCAGGCCCGGTCGCGGTAACCCGGCCGCCAGGAGCGGCGGGGAGCCGGACTGCTCGCCCCGGCATCGTGGTGCACAGTTGCTCGCTGCCGGCGGACCAGGTCACAGTCAGGCACCGGATCTGCGTGACGTCCGCCGCCAGGACGGTTGTCGATCTTGCGCGTAGCACACCCGTGCGGTCAGGCGTGGTGACCGCCGACTCCGCACTGCACGCAATGCTGACGTCGAAGGCCGAACTCCGGGCGGTCATCCAGGCATGCCCGCGATGGCCGGGCATCCAGCGTGCCAGGGACGTGGTGGAGTTCAGCGACGGGCGATCCGAGTCGGTGTTCGAGTCGGTTGCCAGGGTGGCCTTCCGCGAGGAGCGGCTGCCGCCGCCCGAACTCCAGGCATGGGTTGGCGGTGACGGCGTGGTGATCGGGCGGGCCGACTTCCTGTGGCGTCGGTTCCGGACCGTGGCCGAGGCAGACGGGGCCGCGAAGTACTCCGATCCCGATCGTGCCCGCTTGCAGCTACAGCGGGACGCGCGGTTGCGCGACGCCGGATTCGAGGTTGTGCACTTCACCTGGAAAGAACTGCACCTAGCGCCCGGCCAAGTAGCGGGTTCAATCAGAGCGGCATTCACCCGAGGTGCCGGACGGCAGTGAGCTTTCCGTCGGGAGTACGAGCTGGCAGGGCACGGGGATCGGGGTGCGCTGGGTTCAGCGCGTTCAGCATGTCGGTCAACGCGATCGGGTCGAAGGCGATGCCGACAGGGTCGGTCAGGTCAAGCGGGCACTGATTCTGCATGGTGATGTTCGTGACGTTGCCGCCGGTCAGGAACGCGAACCGGTAGGGCGTCACCACGCGGTCGTACTTGGTCCGCCGTAGTTGAGCGCGCAGACGCAGTAGCCGTGGCGTACGGCAGCGGCGAAATCGAGTTGAAGTCGTCCGCCATGTCGGCGAAGTGCCCGGCATAAGCGCGACGGGTTCCGGATGCGCGCTCGTCTGCTTGGAGGACCAGTCGTTGGCACCTGGCGGGGCCGAATCCGGCGCGGTCAGCGCCTGGGCCACTCCGCCGAGCGGGTTATAGGAGACGAACAGCTGGCCGCGGCGGGCTGCGCGGACGACGCCGATGCCGACACCCATGCCGGGCTCTGCCGAGCGATCAGCACCAGCGGCATGGCGGAGGCGGCGAACAGAGCGAAGGTCCACCGGCGGGCCGACGGCAGGTGCAGGCGCATCAGGCGGCTCTTCCACGGCCCCGGTGAAATTGTTACCGCTAGTAGTAGTCATCCGCCGCAGCGCGAGCACTGTCGAGAAGAAAGTCTGGCTGCCATGTCGATCTGGCCCCCGTGGCTTCGACGCGTGGGCAAGGAAAGAGGCGCGGCGGGCTCCGGCCCCCGCGAGCGGCCGCCAGACTGGCGGTGCCGCTGACGAGAAGGAGAAAGAACCATGCGATTCCTCGGATACACGCTGGCGGACCCGTCGATTCCGATCCCGCCGCCGAGCCCGGAGATGTTCAGCCAGATGGGCGCCTTCATCGAGGAGGCGACCAAGGCCGGGGTGCTGCTGGCCACCGGAGGTCTAGGACCGGTCGAGGAAGCCACCAAGGTGCGGTACTCCGATGGCAAGTTCACCGTCCTCGACGGGCCGTTCGCCGAGGCGAAGGAACTCATCGGTGGCTGGGCGCTGATGGAGTGCCGCGACAAGGCAGAGGCGATCGAGTGGACCAAGCGCTTCCTGGCCATCGCCGGCGACGGCGAGTCCACGATCAGGCAGGTCTACGGCCCGTGATCGCAGGGCCGACCGGGCCGACCGGGCCGACCTGGCCGATCGCAGGGCCGGCCGGGCCGACCGCAGGGCCGACCTGGCCGACCGCAGGGCCGACCGGGCCGACCGCAGGGCCGACCGCAGGGCCGACTGGGCCGACCGGGCCGACCGCGCCGGCCGGGCCGACCGCAGGGCCGGCCGGACCGACCGGGCCGGGCTGGCCGGACAGGCAGGTTCCGGCGGGGCGCATGACGTCCCGCCGGAACTTGCCCGGATGCCTGACCGGTGGTGTGATCGGTTCTCGTGACTGGCTCGCCAACGCACGCCGCGATCGAGACGGTCATCAGGCTGGAGTCGGCCAGGCTGATCGCCGGGCTGGCCAGGTACACCGGCGACGTCGGCCTGGCGGAGGAACTTGCGCAAGACGCGGTGGTGGCCGCGCTCGAGCAATGGCCGGCGATGGGGGTACCGAAGAACCCCGGTGCCTGGCTGACCACCGTGGCCAAACGGCGGGCCATCGACCTGTTCCGCCGCAACCGGGAACTCGAACGTAAGTACGCCGAGATCGGCCGGGCGCTGGAAGCCGAGGAAAACGACGGCACGGTCCCATTCGACCGGGCGGTGGCCGATGACATCGACGACGATCTGCTGCGGCTGATCTTCACAGCCTGCCATCCGGTGCTTACGGTGCCGGCCAGGGTCGCGCTGACCTTGCGGCTGCTCGGCGGGCTGACCACCGCGGAGATCGCCAGGGCCTACCTGGTACCCGAGCCGACGATCGCGCAGCGGATCGTGCGCGCGAAGAAGACGCTGGCCAGCGCCGGCGTGCCGTTCGAGACACCGGACAGCAAGGAGCGCCCGAGCAGGCTGGCGTCCGTGCTCGAGGTCATCTACCTGATATTCAACGAGGGCTACTCGGCCACCGCGGGCGACGACTGGATGCGCCCGGCGCTCTGCCAGGACGCGCTGCGGCTCGGCCGGCTTCTTGCCGGGCTGGCGCCTGACGAGCCGGAGGTCCACGGCCTGGCCGCGCTGATGGAGATCCAGGCGTCCAGGACTGGTGCCCGCACCGGGCCGTCAGGGGAGCCGGTACTGCTGCTCGACCAGGACAGGGCCCGCTGGGACCGGCTCCTGATCAACCGCGGGCTTGCCGCCCTGGCCAGGGCCGAGGCGCTCGGTGGCGGCCGCGGGCCTTACGTGCTGCAAGCAGCCATCGCCGCCTGCCACGCACGGACGTTCCGGGCGGAGGAGACCGACTGGGCGCGGATCACCGAGCTGTACACCGTGCTCGCCGACGTCATGCCATCGCCGATCGTGGAACTCAACCGCGCGGTGGCCGTGTCGATGGCGTTCGGCCCGCGAGCCGGCCTTGACATCGTTGACCAGCTGACCGATGAGCCGTCGCTGCGCGGTTACCATTTGCTGCCCAGCGTCCGGGGTGACCTGCTGATGAAGCTCGGCAGGACGGCAGAGGCGCAGGCCGAATTCAGCCGTGCCAGCGAGCTCACCGCCAACGCCAGGGAGCGGGAGCTATCCGCGGAGCGGGCCAGGGCGGCCGGCCACCCCGGCTAGCCACCCCGGCTAGCCCCCCGGCTAGCCCCCGGCTAGCCCCCGGCTAGCCACCCCGGCTAGCCACGCCGCAGGTCAGGGGCAGTTAATCGTTGAGCTGATAGCCGCACCGTAGTCGAAAGCGTGTTCTACTTGGTAGATGAACTCGGGGGATCGTCCTGACTGGTGGCCGTATCCCGGGCAGTGCCCGGCCGGCCATGAATGGGGGCCAGGCCGCGTGATCGTCAGCTGGGCGCCGTGTGACTGCCCGGGCGCGATGAGCCATCCAGGCCGCGGACACCAGTGCGTGCGCTGCGGCACGCCTGGCTGCACCGCTGCCTGGTACCGGCCGCGGCACGGCTGGCCGCACGGGGAGCGGCCAGCCGCGCAGGCGTAACCCAGGCTCACCCGGCACGCCACCGCGCCGCGCGGGCCGGGCGCCTGTCAGACTACGGATCATGCACACGCTGGTGGCTGACCATCCGCTGATCGCGCACAAGCTCACCGCGCTTCGCGACATCCACACCGAGACGCCGTTGTTCAGGAGCCTGACCGACGAGCTGGTCACGCTGCTTGCCTACGAGGCAACCCGCGATATCAGGACCGAGCGCGTCAGCGTGCACACGCCGCTGGCGCCCGCGGAGGGCGTCAAGCTGGCCAGGCCGATACCGCTCATGGTCCCCGTGCTGCGGGCCGGCATCGGGATGCTCGACGGCATGTCCAGGCTGCTGCCCCAGGCCGACGTCGGCTTCGTCGGCCTGGCCAGGGACGAGGAAACCCTGGTCGCCTCCACCTACGCGACCAGGCTGCCCGGCGACCTGAGCGGGCGGGACACGTTCGTGCTCGACCCGATGCTGGCGACCGGCGGCACCCTGGAGACGGTGTTCGGGATGCTGGCATCGCGCGGCGCGGGGTCCTTGACAGCGATCTGCCTGCTGGCCGCGCCTGAGGGGGTCGCCAGGGTCGAGGCGGCGTTCGGCACCGACTTCCCGATTCCGGTCAAGGTGGTCACGGCCGGCCTGGACGAGCGGCTCAACGACAAGGGATACATCCTGCCCGGCCTCGGTGACGCCGGCGACCGGCTGTTCGGCACGATCTAGCGGGATCCAGCCGGCTGACCGTCATCCGGCCACAGCGGCGAGCGCCCGAGCATCGACAGGGCACGGTCCAGGGGCGACGCGTCTTCCGGTGCGGCCAGGCCCGGCCCGAATGCCGCGCCGGGCTCAAGCCGCTGCGGACCGTCAGGCACCACCGTGGCTACCGTCAGCGCGGCCTCGGCCAGATCGTCATCGAGCTGGTAGCCGATGCCGAGCGAGCGCGCCGCATCCCAGCCGTGCACGACGTAGTCCACGAAGTGGAAGCTGATCGCCTGGGCGGCGGGGAACCTGAACGTCGGGCTGATCTCCGGCAGCGAGAACCTGCGCTCCACCGCCCCAGGCTCGGCGAAGGCGGCGATGACCAGCTCGGCCGCGGCAGCGTAATCGGCCACCGGGTCGGCACCGAGCGGCCCGACCTGCCATACAGCCAGGTCCGAGCCCTGGCCAGCGGCCGCGGCAGCGAACCCGTGGTGCTGCGCGGTCATATGGGCAAGCAGTTCGCCGAGCGTCCAGTCCGCGCACGGCGTGGGACTGCCGAGATCAGCCGCGGTCAGCCGCGACACGATCGCGGCGCTCGCCCGCACGGCGCGCCGGTCGAACTCGGTGAAGTCGGGTGCCGCCATACCTGCCTCCGCTGCGTCATAGTCAGATCCCGATCGGGTGCCAGACCGTCTTGATCTCCAGGAACGCCAGCATCCGGCGCGGGGCAGGCGCGGCGGCCCAGTCATCGTCGCCAGAGAACACCCGCTTGACGTTGCTCGCGGCCAGCCGCTCGAGCTCGGCCCTGGCCGGTGCCGCGATCCCGGTCAGGTCGATGGCGTTCACGTCGAAGTGCCCGGCGAGCACCGGCGCGAGCTCGGCGATCCGGCCGGTCAGGATGTTGACCACGCCGCCTGGCACGTCCGACGTGGCCAGCACCTCGGACAGCGTGACGGCGGGCAGCGGCCGCGCCTCGCTGGCGATGACGACCGCGGTGTTGCCGGTGGCGATCACCGGCGCGATCACGCTCACCAGCCCGAGCAGGCTGGACTCGGCGGGCGCGGCCACCGCGACCACCCCGGTCGGCTCGGGCACGCTGAAGTTGAAATACGGCCCGGCGACCTGGTTGGCCCCGCCGGCCACCTGGGCGACCTTGTCCGGCCACCCGGCGTACCACACCCAGCGGTCGATCACCGCACCGACTGTCCGCTCGGCTGCTGCAAGGGAAAGGCCCTCAGCTTTAACGATATCCTCAGCGAACTGCCCGGCACGGCCCTCGATCAGCTCCGCCACCCGGTAAAGCACCTGCCCCCGGTTGTAGGCGGTCGCACCCGACCACTTCCCCACCGCGGCGCGGGCCGCCTTCACCGCGTCCCTGGCATCCTTACGCGAGGCCATCGCCGGATAGCCGAGCAGCTCGCCACCGGCTCCGTAGACCGGATAGGACCTCCCGGACTCCGACCGCGGGAACGCCCCGCCCACATACAGCTTGTAGGTCTTCCGCACCCCAAGCCTGCCGTCAGCCATCGAGGTACGCCGCCAGCCCGGGCCGGCCACCCTCCCGCCCGAACCCAGACTCCCGGTACCCACCGAACGGGCTAGCAGGATCGAACCTGTTATAGGTGTTCGCCCAGACGACGCCCGCCCGCATCCGCTGAGCCATCCACAGGATCCGGCTGCCTTTCTCGGTCCAGATTCCGGCCGAGAGCCCGTAGGGAGTGTTGTTCGCCTTTGTCACAGCCTCCTCCGGGGTGCGGAAGGTGAGCACGGAAAGCACCGGGCCGAAGATCTCCTCGCGGGCGATCCGGTGCGACTGGCTGACCCCGGTGAAGATCGTCGGCGCGAACCAGAATCCGCGGCGCGGCAGCTCGCAGGGCGGCGACCAGCGCCGTGCTCCCTCGGCCTCGCCGGCCTCCGACAGGTCGCGGATCTTGTCCAGCTGCTGGCGCGAGTTGATCGCGCCGATGTCGGTGTTCTTGTCCAGCGGGTCGCCGAGCCGCAGCGTGGTCAGCCGCCGCTGCAGCCGCTCGACGACGGCTTCGGCTACCGATTCCTGAACAAGGAGCCGCGAGCCAGCGCAGCAGACGTGGCCCTGGTTGAAGAAGATGCCGTTCACGATGCCCTCGATCGCCTGGTCGATCGGAGCGTCGTCGAACACCACGTTCGCGGCCTTGCCGCCGAGTTCCAGGGTCAGCTTCTTGCCGGCGCCGGCGATCGCCTGGCTGATCGCGATGCCGACCTCGGTCGAGCCGGTGAACGCGACCTTGTCCACCCCCGGATGCGCGACCAGCGCTGCGCCGGTCTCGCCCGCGCCGGTCAGCACGTTCACCACCCCGGGCGGCAGATCAGCCTGCTGGCAGACCTCGGCAAGCAGCAGCGCGGTCAGCGGCGTGGTCTCGGCGGGCTTGAGCACGCAGGTGTTGCCTGCCGCCAGCGCTGGCGCCAGCTTCCATGCCGCCATCAGCAGCGGGAAGTTCCACGGGATCACCTGGCCTGCTACCCCGATCGGCCGGGGCGATGGCCCGAGACCGGCGTGCTCAAGCTTGTCCGCCCAGCCGGCGTAATAGAAGAAGTGCGCCGCCGCGAGCGGGACATCAACGTCCCTGGACTCCTTGATCGGCTTCCCGTTGTCGATGCTCTCAAGCACGGCGAACTCGCGGGACCGCTCCTGCAGGATCCTGGCTATCCGGTACAGGTACTTGGCCCGCTCCGATCCTGGCATCGGGCCCCAGCGGCGCTCGTACGCGGCCCGCGCCGCCGCCACGGCCCGGCCGGCATCGGCGTCCGCGGCGACGGCAACCTGGGCAAGCGGTTCCTCGGTCGCCGGGTCGATCGTGCCGAACGTGCGGCCATCCGCGGCTGGCCCGAACTCTCCGTCGATGAACAGCCCGTATTCCGGCGAGATCGACACGATCTCGCGCGACTCGGGCGCCGGAGCGTAGTCCCAGCTCGCCTGCCGGCCGACTTCGACCGGCGAACGGCCGCCGCCGATCACCTCGCCCGCTGGCCGCATCTGCCCTCGCTCCCGCACTTGCTCGGCGCTTAGGGCTTCATTGTCGCACCGGCCCCTCCGATCCGTGCCGGAGCGTCTCCCCGGTCAGCCCGGCGCGTCAGGCGTCACCGTGAACGGGTACTGCTGAGCGAAGGCGGCTACCGAGTCATGCCTGATCGCCTGCCAGAGCCGGTTGCTGATCGACGTGTTCAGGTGCACCGGGCCGACGCCGCCCGATGTGGGCGAGCCGTCCACCGTCGGCGCGCTCACGAAGACGCCGTCCGAGCCACTCAGATTCGACAGCCGCTGAGCCAGGGATTCAAGCTGCGGGTTGTCGAAGTTGCTGTCGACGCTGAGCGCGCTGGCGACGGCATGGAGTACCCGCACGTCGGTCACGAGCAGGTGCCCCTGCGCGATCTTGGTCAGCATCGCGCGGATCAGGTTCTGCTCCAGCAGCACCCGGCCGATCTCGCTGACGCCCGGCTGGCGCACGTAGGGCAGCACGGTGCTGCTGGTGAGATGATTCAGGCCGGCCGGGAATGAGACTCCGCCGCTGGTGAACGCGAACGGCACCGTCACCCCGACACCATCCATGGCACCGACGACATTGGTCGCCCCGTCGAAGTCGAGCACCGAGTAGTGGTCGATGCGGACGTGCGTCAGGTGCTCGACGGTCTGGATCAGCAGCGAGGGCCCGCCGAGGCTGAGCGTCTTCCATAGCTGCATCTGTCCGAATCCCGGCACATCCACGACAGCGTTCGGCGGGATGGACACGACCGCCCCGCCGTGGTGAAGGGCGTTCAAGTGCACGAGCGCGATCAGCCCGCTCATGTGCTGCGGACTCCGTGAAGAGCCGAGTAGCCCTCCATCCCGCGTGACGGATGGCAGCACGTCCGAACCGGCCAGCAGGACCGTCATGCTCCGGCGGGTCGCGGCCGGCATGACGGGCCGGTTCGCCGCCGTCAGCGCCGCGATCCCGTGGATCCGCGGAATGGCGCTGACGAGATGGTTGAGGTAGAGGAAGCCGGCGCCCGCGACCATGCCAACGACGACGACGACGGATGCGAGCGCCCCGATGAGGATCCGCACCAACCGATGATGCTTGTGCCGTCGGCTTGGCCCGCGCTCCCGGCGCGGGCCTGCTTGCGGCTGCTGGCCGGGCAGGTCTTGGGTACCGCCAAGGTCTTGGGTATATGTGTCGGACATGCGCAAGTGCCCCCTCTAGTGGCCAGATCGACCGCGCCCCGTCTGGCGTTTGACTCCTGTATTAACTCACAGCCCCATTTCAAACACGGACAGTAATCTAGCGCGGCCGGAGATCGCTTGCCAGCATCCAAGCCAACTACGGCGCCAGTTGCCGGCCTTTGCCAACACGACTTCGATTACCGAGTAGCATCTGCTCCGTGCCTGATGGTCATGCGTCCATTTCGCCGCACCACCGTGTGCTCGTCTGCTTTCGGGTGCGCCAGTAATCCGGCCTTCCGGGCGAGTGGGCTTATCAGCCCTTGTAGCCAGAACTGCCGAAATCCTCATGCCTGTCGCAACACGCCCGGGGGAGACGTGAGCGTTTCACAATCACTAACGACCGCTCGGCGATCGCGAGAGAAAGTCTCGTTTCTGGTCCTTCTTCTGTACCTGGCCACGCTATCAGTCGATGCCGGGCGCAAGGTGATTGGCCTCCCGGTCAGCACCCTCGGTATCGTTTACATTCTGGTGGGTGCGATATATCTATTTTCACTCCGGCGCATGAGTGACGAGTCCAGGGCTGTGCCGGATGCTCTGCCGGTGTGCCTCGTTTTGCTCTCTTTGTGGTGCATATCCGAATCCATCATCCCGGGCGTGCCGTTCGGCATGGCGATACTCGGCTGGTCCTCGTACGCGTTCTTTGTTCCGCTGCTCTATGTTGGTGCCGCGCTGATGTCCGATGACCGCCGGGCTCGGCGGACGTTGCAGGTTGCAGCCATCGGCGGGGCGGTGGTCGGGCTGGGAGCGGTCGCCAGTGCACTGCTTCGCCAGGCCGCTCCCGCGCTACTGCAGCCCATCGTGGCAAGCGTCGGTGTGCACAGCTTCGATGCCGAGAACATCTACCTCGCGCCGTCCTTCTTCGCGACCGCGGAGGAGGCGGCCGAAGTGCTCCTGATCTCGCTGTTCGCCTGGATCGCGCTGGCCAGCTTGCCGAACGGCAAGCTGGCTCGTACGTCCTCGGCAGTCATCGGCGTACTCCTCGCCGGCGGCCTTATCGCCGCTGAGCGGCGCGCCGACATCGTCGTGGCCGTCGCCGGCGTCCTCGTGCTGCTGCTACCGCGCCCGATCGGCACGCTGGGGACGACCTATCGGCCAGCTTCCCTGACGACGGCGCTGGCGCGCGGCCGCCTCGGATCCGCTGTGATCCTCGCCATCGCCGGAGCGATCACACTCGTGTCCTTTCTCGGCGCGAGCAAGCTCGTGCCCTTCCTCACATCGGTGTCAAACGGGCAAGGCGCGCTCAGGCTGATGTTCTCACCTGCTCATCCCGGCGCGCTGAGCGGCCAGGGCACGGGAACGTCAACACAGGGCGCCAGTCTCGTCGGGGCAATCACCTTTGTCGGCATTGACCGCACCGGACCTTACGCAGGTTATGTCGTGGCCGGGAGAACTTTCGTCGTGGCCGAGGGCGGCCTCACTAAGACCTGGCTTGAGCTCGGCATCGTGGGAGTCATACTCTACGGCGGAGTGTTTCTCTCCGCACTCGGCCCAGCCATCGGCCGCTGGCGGCGAACGGACGGTACCGGCCGAGCGCTCACCGTTCTCACCCTGGCGCTCGGGATTGTCTTCCTCAAGGGGCACCAGTCCTTGGATGACCCCCTGATCCAGCCATGCTTCTGGCTGGCGGCGGGGGGTGCGCTAGGGCGAATAGGGCGCCCATCTCCATGGCCTGAGGACGCAGCCAGCTCATCTCCGGCAATACTCCGCAATAACGGCGTTCGGCAGTCGGCCTCCAGGTCAAGCGTGGGCTGAGCCAATGGCTGTGCTGCGAAATCAGGCAGCCCGCTTCAGGCAGTTGCTGAGGGAGCCCACGAGCACCACATTCTTGACCAATCTCGCCATCATGGGGGCCGCCACGCTGGCTGGCGCGCTGAGCGCCAGGGAGCTTGGCCCGGCGGGCCGCGGGGAACTGACGCTCATGGCGCTCTGGTCGCTGCTGATTCACATCGCGGGGAGCCTGGGCCTGCATTCTTCGTGCTCCTACCATGTGGCGCGCTGGCCGGATCGCCGGGCGGTGCTGGCCGGCTGGTTCAGGCGGATCGCCGCCCGGCAGGCGATCGCGATGACAGCCGTCAGCATCGGCGTCCTCTGGTGGCTGCACGTCCATCTCCGAATCGGGACATTGCTGACGATCGAGTACACGACCTGGGCGGCGGGTGCGACGATCGGGCTCTACGGCGTCACGTATGCCCAGGGAACACGCGACTTCGCCCGATTCAACAGGGCGCGCCTGATCTCCGGGGCCATGCCAGCGGCGCTGATGCTTCTCGGCACCCTCGCACCGCGCCTGACGCCGGCCGAGGCCGGCGCCGCGTACCTCCTTCCCACCTGGTGCGGCGCGGCGCTAGCCGTCGTCTGGTTGCGCCAGGGAAGTCGCGCGGCCCGTGGTGCCCGGCTGTCACGGCGCGAGCTTCGTTCGCTCTGGTCCTACGGCCGGCGCAGCATCGCCAGCCTCTCCAGCAATCTCGCCAACACCAGCGCCGACCAGTACGCGCTCGGATTCCTGGTGCCGGCCAGTTCGCTGGGGATGTACAGCGCCGCCGCGTCCGCCGTCACCCCGATGCCCGCCCTGATCGCCTCTCTGGGCATGGTGGGGCTGCCCGAGGTGACGGCGATGACCGGTCAGGCGAAGGCGGACAGCACCTGGCAGACCCTCAGGCGCGCCGCATTTCTGCTGGCGGTGCTCGCGCCGCCGTGTGCTGCTGTGCTGCCCTGGGCGATCCCCTTGGTTTACGGTGCGCGTTACGCAGCGGCGGTCGTGCCAGCGGAACTTCTCCTCGTGGGCGCCTGTTTCGCAGCCCTGACGACGGCCGTTGACGCCATGCTGCAGGCGCACGGTTTCCCCGGATTTGCCTGCATCACGCAGGGCGCCGGCGGCGTCGTCACGATCGCTGGCACCTTGCTGGCCGGCGGGCAGCCACTCGGATTCGTCGCACTCGCAAGCTCAGCCGGCTTCATCGCCACTTTCGCGCTGGCGTTCACGCGGCTGTGGCTGGCCACCCGCCTGTCGCGGCGCGAGCCTGTCGCGGCAATAGCCGACTCGCGGATATAGAAGCTCGGCCAGTACCCCTTATCATCCCGCCCGTGCCCGGCCGAGGGCGACGGTATGAACGACAGTCATGGTGAGCTGTGAACGCGCCCAGGCACCTGCCGGGGCATGCGAACGCTGCGTGGCTGCCCGGTTTCTGAATATTCGATCGCGTCCATGGTAACTTCCTGCCGGACACGAACCACGGTGTCCGGTGGCACATCAAAGTCGACGATACAGCCGCATCCGATGACCGCATTCGAGCCAATTCTGCACGGACCTATGATAATGGCGCCGCTCGCGACCCAGGCACCCGGCTCTATCACGATGTCTCGATCCGCCGTCTGCGACGCCGGCAATCGGCTCGGGCCAGTCTTCCTGAAGTCATGGGTACCGGTCAGCAGCATGACGCCATGACCAAAGAATACGTAGGCACCGATATCCACGCGTCCGCAATTAGTGTTAATCACGACATTGCACAGATGAGCCTTCTCGCTAACGCTAAGGCGTGATATTGGCCCGTGCAGAGTCGCATGCCCGGCAAGTCTCATCCTCAGCCGGTGATCAAAGCCATAGAGCCGCGGCTTTGGCATAAGTCTTCTCAGCATGGCCAACCTCGGGCAGTTAGCTAGTTTCGGAAGGTAATCGCCGAGCTATTTTGAGCTGATGGTAGCAGCCCCGAATCGTGCGGCGGAGAATACCGGATCATCAGAGCAGCCTGGATACGACAAGTTCCGCGTAGCGCTCGGGGGCGAAAGACTCGCGCGCCCAGTCAGCGGCGCGCCTGCCCATCTGCTCCAAACGCTCCGGTTTCCTCAACAGGTCATCGAGCACCATTGCCAGCGCGGCTGCGCTCTCGTCGTGCGGCGCGAATCCGGTCACCCGATCGAGGTACGCGTCATGCGACCCGCCGTGCGCGGGGCCCACAACCGGCGTTCCGGCGACCTGCGCCTCGAGCAACACCAGGCCGAAGCCCTCACCTGACGCGTGCCGTCCGGTCCTCGTCCTGCTGGCCAGCACAAACAGGTCAGCCGACGCGAACTCCGCCGCGAGCTCCCGGTCGGTCAGCCCGTGCCGAAGGCTGCACCAGGCATGGCTCTTTACCGCTTCCTTGAGGTCGGCCGGCGGCTCTCCTGTGCCGCAGACGGTCAGCTGAATGTCTGGCCGATCGAGCGTTGCCACAGCGCCCATCAGCTCGGGCAGCCCCTTTTCCTGCCACGCTGCAAGCCGGAAGGCTGTCACTATCTTGACCCCTCTTCGTTCCTTCTGGCACGCCGCTGCGCAGTCGACCAGGGTGTGAAACCAAGGCCCTGACAGACCCGGCGGCAAGACAGTCGCCTGGCTGACCCGCGCGATCGCGCCCGCCGTGAAACTGCTGACCACGGTGACGCGGACATTCCGGCCGCGCAGCAGGCGCCTCTCGATGATCCGGCGCGGCCGGAACTCGCTACCCCAGACGTCACAGCCATGACACAGCACCGATATGCCGCGTACAGATCGATCGCGGGCGAGCACCGATGTCGCCGGCAGCATGGCCAGATGCGCGACCACGAGCCGAGTCGCCACGGCGCTCTCCCGCAGCAGCGCGCGCACGTCGATCATCATCTGCGTTTGACCGGCCGGTCCAGGGTTCCGCAGGTCGATGCGCCGGTATTGGATACCTTGGGTCGCAAATGCCCATTCGAGCGTTTCTACGTAACGCTCGATTCCGCCGCCAAGCCCGCTCGACGGGCTCAGAAGGATGACGCGCCTGGTGACGTCGACCGCTTGGCGTGACGCTGCGAAAGGGCCAGGGCCGGATCCTAGCAACTTTCCAGCCAGGCATTCAGTGCCGCGAGCGCCCAGGTTACTGACCACCGGTGACCGGGTCGAAGAGGGATCAGCCCCGCGTGTCCGGCCGTGTCCCGGTCTACGACCGACCAGATGGCGGCGTCCGGCTCCTCTGCCGCCCTGAGCACGGGCGCCAGCGGACCCGACATCCAGCGTCGCATGGGGACGCTGAAGCCACGCTTGGGCCTAGCGGCCAGAACGCTGAGATAGGAATCGTCCAATGCCGACGCAATCGCCTCCTTGCCAGGCCGCTTGCCCGTGTCGGCTACGAGCTCCATCGAGGCAGCGAATACCTGGCTGTCGACGAAGGGAACGCGCAATTCAACGGAGGACGCCATCGAGAAGCTATCGGCATCGGGGAGCAGCACGGCCTGAAGGTACATGTCGAGCTCAGCGGCAACCATCGTGCCGAAAGGCCCGGGCCAGCGATTGGCTCGCGGGCCACGGGACTCTGCCGGTCTACCGCATGTGACACCTGTGAGAGCAGTAACCAGCGGTTCCGGCAGTACCTCTCGCTGAAGATGAACCAGACCCCATCCCTCGCGTGGTCCGCCTGCCGCAAGCAGCCTTCTTAGTTTCGGCTCGGTCGCTACCCCAGCCAACGCCAGTACCCGTGCCATCGCGCCGTTCACAAGGCCCGGCATTTTGTCCAGGGCTCGAAGAGCAGGCAAGCATCTCAGCAGCCGGAAGTGGGAATAGCCGCCCACTACCTCGTCCCCGCCAAGTCCTGACAGTGCCACCTTGAAGCCAGCTCCGTGCACTGCTTTGGAGACGAGGTAAGTATTGAGACCGTCAATGGTGGGTCGCTGCATCGCTCTAAAGAACGCCGTCATATCGCCCTCAGCCAGAGCGGCAGGTATACATCGGAAGCGATGCCCGTAATGGCGGGCAGTTTCTGCCGCCTCGCCGCTCTCGTCAGTCGCCCCTGCTGTGGATACGGTGACGCAGTCGAGGTCACGGCGGAGCCCCCGGCTGATTGCCGCGATGGCGGCTGAGTCAACGCCGGCGGACAAGAGCAGCGCCGTGGGCACGTCGGCACCTAGCTGCAGCGCGATCGAGTCCGTGAGCGCCTCCCGCAGACCGGCGCGCGCGCCGGGGGTCGCGAGCGGGCCGCCCGGCTGGATCGGCTGGACCGTGGCGCGGCCGGTCAGGTCGAATGCCGCGACGCTATTCGGTGGCAGCGCGGTAATCTCGAGGAACGGAGTCCGGTTCGCCGACACCGCTCCTAGGTGCAGGTAGCGCGCGATGGCCTCCGGGTCGATCCGCGCGCCACCGCCGAGCCGGGCAAGCGGCCGGACTTCGGAGGCAAAGACGAGCCCATCCGGCAGCACTCGCCAGTGCAACGGCTTGATCCCGAAGGGGTCACGAGCGAGGTAGAGACGCTCTTCAAACGCGTCCACAATGGCGATGGCGAACATTCCCCGAAGTTCGATCAGCGAAGCCGGCCCGAGCTTCGCCCACAGTTCGGGGATGACCTGTCCGTCGCATGCGGTGCGAACCGTGAGACCGTAACGGGCGGCGAGCCGCCGGTGGTTATAGATCTCGCCGTTGAACACGCAGTGATAGCGGCCGTCCGATGACACGAACGGCTGGTTTCCCGCCGGTCCTGGCTCCTGGATAGCGAGCCGCGTGTTCCCAAGCGTGACCCCGCCTACCCGTGCCACCAGCGTGTGATCGGGACCGCGACTGCGCTGCTCTTCGTTGATGAGACCGACCCGCAGTCCGGCCCGCTCGGCGACCGCGTCGATCGCACCGGCGATGCCGCACATCGCTAGGTCGCCTCGCCTGGCTGTCTCGCCCGGCAGCGGGCTCTCGCGGTCATCCAGGCTCCTGGTCGGTGATCATCCGAACCCGCTCGCTTACCTGGCCTGGCCTCTGCGTGACGAGCCGCCTGTAGACGAAGAAGTCAGCCCGGCAGGCGCCGGTGCCCGGGCCGGGCGTGTGCTGCGCGAGCTGCCATTGCGGGCAGTTGTCCTCAACCCACGATGTGTATAGCCGGTGCCGTACATGTGGGGCGGTGTCACGCATCGCCATGTTGGTCGCGTACACGACGACATACCGATCGCCGGCGCTGAAAAGGTGCGTCATGTATATCTCAAAGACGGAATCCTCAACCAGATGGAAGATGACGTCGAGAGAGAGCGCCAGGTCTGCGTTGAACAAGCCCGCATGATCGACGAAGCAAGTGCCGTCATAGCGGAAGAAGCTCTTGGTCGGATCATCGGCGAAGCGGCGCTTGCATAGATCGATCGCGGCACGGGACACGTCGAGGCCCACGTAGCGCGGATATTGGGCCAGTGAGAGCTGATGTCCGTCGCCGCAGCCGAACTCCGTAACTGATCGCACGCCATGCTCTCGTACGAATGCGTTGAGGAATTCTGCTTTGGCGTGCCCGAGCGCGCCGTACGACCCTTCGCCGCTCGTTCCGCCGTGCGTGTAGTTCCGTTCCCAGTAATGAGCAGAGTCAACAAAATTATGCCGCTGGCGCAGCCGTGAGATCCGCCGCACGCCGGGAAGGGGGCGCAACAAGTCTTTGACCGTCATCGCGGCATTCCTTAGCTCGTGAGCGCGTTCATTGTCTGCCCATGGCCGGCTTTCGCGCGGCAAAGGTCAGGTTCTGGGTGACGACATGGCCGCGTAGCTGTCCGGTTTCGGCCGCCAGGGCGACCTTGAACAGCGCGCTGACCAGCTTCCATACCACCGCCCGTGCCGCACTCACCAGACCGTGCACGACCGGCGGGCAGGGCTTGATCACCACTGGCGAGAATCCGGCCGCCGCCGCAAGCTGCCTGACGCTGCGCGCGGTGTACCAGGTCTCGTGAGTGAAATCGCCATACCGGATGTGGCCGCCGAGCGGACTGACGGCATTCGGGACACGCGCGATAAATATGCCGCCAGGAGCCAGCGCCCTGGCGACGCGATGGAAAGCGTCGAGTACCTCATCCTTGGTGAAATGCTCGAGCAGATCGGTGGCGGTGACAACGGCGAGCTGACCAGGAAGCTCCGCGAGCATGTCGCGGTAGTCACCGTTGCGCACCCGGTCCAGGCCGGCCGCGTGCGCGATGGCCACCTGCTCGGGGCTCACGTCCACACCGCGAGCGTCATAGCCGTCGGCGAGCAGCAGTTTCACAAGCTCGCCCTGGCCGGCTCCGATATCGAGCACCGGCCCGGCCGCCGGTCCGGCAAGCGACGGCCGGATATCCCTGCGGTAAATCAGGGCGGTTGCCTCGCCGCCGCCGCGGCCCGCGTGCTGGGAGGCATAGGCCTGGTACAAGCTGTCACGGAACGCGGCAAGATCCGTCGCGCTAGTCACGTTACGAGCATACGCAACTACGATAAGTAGCGACGCTGTTTGGGGATCCCGCTTCCTCGCCTGGCCGTCCGCGGGCGGCGGTTCGTCGGCGTCCGCGGGCGGCGGTTCGTCGGCGTCCGCGGGCGGCGGTGCGCTGGAGCGGCGTGGCCGCGGGCCGAGCGCGGTCACCCCGGTGGCCCTAGCATCCAGGTGAAGTAGGCGTCCGGATCGAATGCCTCAGGGTCGGGCGCCACCTGCGTGGCCAGTGCCCGCTCAATGGCGTCCCGCAGCGATGCCTGATCCCCTGGCCGGAAACCGCAGAGCGCAGCGCCGGCGATCTCCCTGTTCTGGGCAGTCTCGCGAGCGATCACCGGCTGGCCGCTCACCCGCGCCTCGGCCAGCGGGTACCCAAACGACTCAAGACCGGTGGGAAAGTAGATCGCACGGCTCCGGGCCCAGAGCTGGCTCAGCTTGTGCTGATCGAGCCGTCCTACCAGGTCAACCCTTGGATGGTCGGCAACGTCCTTGGGCACATCGCGGCGGTCGGCGGTGACCCGTAGTCGCACGGCCGGATCCGCGTGGCCGGCCATCGCGGCGAGCAGCTCAGCGAGCCGCTGGGTCATCTGCTTGTACGGCGCGAACAGCACCGGGCAGAGGATGGCCTGGTCGCGTGGCAGACGCGGGATGGCGTCGGCGGAGACCGGGTGCGGGCGCACTACGATGCGGGAACCGACGCTTGGCAGGATCGACGCCACCCGGTCAGCCATTGCCGCCGATGGCACGACGAGCACGTCAGCCCGCCTGGCGGCCAGCCGAACGACGGCCGCCTGCCACCTGGACACGGAGCGGAGCGACGAGTCAAGGCAGGATGCCTCGTCGCCGATCAGGAAGTGCAGGGCGTTGCGCAGCAGCGCCCATCGCTCGCCGCCAGGAGACACGAATCCGACGTTGTTGAGCGCCACCCGGCGGCGGCCGGCAGCGGCCAGCTCCCGGCGCACCAGCCAGCCAGCATCCAGCCTCCGGCCGGCTCCGATGACCGTCACGTCCGTGCGGCCCGTCCTGGCCAGGTAGCTGTAGAGCTCGGCTCCGAAGCGGGCGGCACCGCCCTCCCGAGCCCCGGCGATGTCCACCGTGACCGCCGCGGTCACGGCAGCTCCCCAGTCCCGGCAGATCGCCAGAACATCAGCAGCCGGAGCGGCGGGTGACCACGGCTGCCAGCCGGGACCTGAATCGGCCGCAGGCCAGCGCGCCCGGCGATGCCATGCCACCAGGGCGACCCGTGCCGGTGCCGCGAGAGGCTCAGGTAGGCCAGGTAGTCATCGAACCGCGGCCGGCGGCGGGCCGCTGCTGCGGCAGGCGGCGTGCGCGCCGCCAGGCTGACCGCCCGCTCAAGCCAGCGAACCGGGTTCCAGGGATCGGGAACCGTGCAGAGCATGACCCCTCCAGGGCGCAGCACCCGCGCGCACTCGCCAATGACGATCGCCGGGTCGTCGACGTACTCAAGCACGCTCGCCGCGACGACAGCCTCGAAGGCCGCGGTTCTGAACGGCAACGTGCGCCAGCCTGGATCAAGCGTGACCCACTCCACCGCGCCGCCGGGATCGCGCTCGGCGGCGCGGCGCAGCATCTCCACTGCGATGTCGCATGCGATGACCCTGGCACCCGCTGCCGCGGCCGCCCGGGCCAGCTCGCCGGTACCGCAGCCCAGGTCAAGCAGGCGGCCGCCAGGGCGCAGCTGGCCGCGCAGGACTGTGGTCAGTACTGCCAGACGGCCGCTCAGCCGGCCATCGGGCGCATATTTCGCCGGCCAGCCCGCCGCCTTTGCCTCGAACAGCCGCCGAACCTGGCCGGATCGCGATTCCGGCTCGGGTCCGGCCGCTGGCCGGGCGCCGATCCACTCAGTCATCGCCACCTGTCCCCTCCGCCGCCGCGATGGTGGCGCGCATCGTGGCGAGCATGAGTTCGGTCGGCAACGCAACCTGGCCCCTGACCGCCTGCGAGAAGGCAACGGCCTGGGCCCGATGCCCCTTGTCCTGCCTGCCCTTCCAAAGCGCTCGGCCGTCCAGCCTCACCGAGCGAAAATCGTCGATTACCAGCCGCCGGGAGCCGGCCATGACCTCGATCCACTCCTTGCCCACCGCCTTGCCGGCCGCCGGCCTGGCGCTGCTGTAGCAGATCGCGGCCATCGAGCCTCCGGCGAAGCGCAAGCCCACCACCGCGACACTGCCAGGCCCGCCCTCGGCGCCTTGGCCGCCGCCGAGAACGGAGACGACCTGCTCGATGTCGGCGTCGACCAGGGCCTGCGCGGTATCGACGAAGTGACATACCTCACCGAGCACTCGGCCGCCCTGCCGCCGGTCGGCGTACCAGTGGCCGTCGGGCACCGGCCCGGCTGCGATCCGGTACACGACGAATCTCGGGACGCCCAATCCGGTGAGCGCCCGGCGCGCGGCGAGCACTGCCGGGGACCACCGGCGGCTGAATCCGATCATGAGCTGCCGCCCGGAGGCCCGCCACGCGGCCTCGACCGCGTGCAGGCCGTCATCGCTCAGCGCAAGCGGCTTCTCGCACCACACATGCCGGCCAGCCGTCAGTGCCAGCGTCGCCAGCTCCGCATGCGTGTCGTGCCGCGTGGCCACGACGACAACTTCCACATCATCGTCGGCAATGACACCTGGCCCGCCGCAGACCGCCTTCTCGAAGCCATGCCGGTCGGCGAGCCGACGCGCCGACAGGCCACTGGCTGAGGTCACCGCCACGAGGTGATCGAAGCCAGCCGCGCGAAACGCGGGAAGGAGGGTCCCGGCCGAGAAGGCGCCAGCACCGATCCAGCCGACACCGGGCGAGGCAGCGTGCACGGCCGGCTGCCGTCCCCCTGCGGGTTGCGTCCTGACCTGGACTGCCAGCTCACCGCCTGGCGACAGCTGGCCTGCCGCCCGCGCCGGGTAGCTCAGCTGGATCGCCAGGTACGGGTCGGCCCGCTGCTCGATCAGCTGGTACGCCCTGGCGGCATCGCCGATGTCGTAAGTGTGAGTGACCAGGTCGGACACCCGGAGCCGACCGGTCGCCAGCAGGTCAAGCACTGCCTCCAGGTTTCGGCCCTCGGTCCAGCGCACCTGGCCGGCCGGGTAATCCACACCCCATTCCTCGTACGACTGCTCATACCGGCCCGGACCGTAGGAGCGGGCGAAGCGCAGCGACAGCTCCCGCCGGTAGAATGGCGTCCGATCCAGATGCAGGCCGACATCGCCGACGATTACGACGGCGGCACGGTCACGGCACAGCGCGGGCACCCGCGTCACCGGCGCGGATGACGGGCTCGCCGCGCAGACGAGGACGGCGTCTGCGCCACGGCCGCGGGACCAGGCCAGCACGCGTTCGGTCGTCAGGTGACCGAGTTCGTCCAGCGCAAGCACGCCGTACTCGGTCGCGACGGCGCGCGCATGGGCCGCTGGATCTATGCCGGCCACATCACAGCCGGCTGCCATGGCCACCCGCGCGGCAAGCTGACCTATCAGGCCAAGGCCGCTCACCACGATCTTGGAGCCAGGACCAGCGTCGGCCAGCCGCAGGCCATGCAGGGCAATCGAGGCCATCGTCGCGAACGCGGCGTCCTGCGCCGGCACGCCGTCAGGAACAACCGCGCAGAGCAGGCCGGGCACCGCCTGGAACTCGGCGTGATTCGCCAGGCCGGCCCCGCCGGTCGCCACCAGCTGGCCTACCCCGATGCCAGTGACCGCGGTGCCCACCTCGACTACCTGGCCGGCGGCGGAATAGCCGAGTGGCAGGTCCCCGGCGAGCCGGCTGCGGACCGCCTGAGCGGTGGCGGCGACGCCCTCGGTCCGCGCCTTGCTGACCAGCTGCCGGACCAGATCGGGCCGCGCCCTGGCCTTGGCCAGCAGGCTGGCGCGGGCCAGTGCGGTAACCGCGCCGTCGGTGCCCGTGGACAGCACAGAGGCGACGGTGCGGACCAGTACCTCAGTCGCGGCCATGATCGGCCGGGGAACCTCAAGTACCTCGACGCAGCCGCCGGTAAGTGGTTGCACCACCTGTTTCACGCGACCTCCCGCACCGCCCCGGCTTCGAGCCTGCCCAGGCAAGTTCCCGGTGCCATCTCCGGGCTAGCGAACCAGTGAGCCGACTCGGCCGACCATAGAGCCGGAGATGGCCAGAATGTCAGCGTCGTCATCCGGCAATGCCGTCAAGGAATTCAACTCAAGACTCCCGCGACCGGTGACGTTATGACGCGCCTGGCGGAGACTGAACAACTGGTATCCCCGATCTTTCAGCCAGAAGAAAGGACTATTCGATTTGTCGGCAAGCAGCTCTGGGGCATATTCGAAAATCACAGCTGGGACAGAGGCTTCGATCGTGCGGACGGCACCGGCGACGACGGCGGCCTCGTGGCCCTCAACGTCAATCTTGATCAGCGCGATTGGGCCGTCACTGACATCGTCAAGACGTGCCGTTGGCACGGTTGAAGCCGAGCCGGTCAGGTAGCGGTGAGGTAGCAGGCTTGCCCGGCCCTTGTTCGAGTCTTGAGCTCCTGGCCGGTACAGCACCGCGTTCTGGCCGCACGCCGCTGACGCCGCGGCTTGGATCAGACGCACGTTATCCAGCCGGTTGAGGAGAAGATTGGCGCTGTTCCGACGGGCCAGCTCCTCGTCGGGCTCAAGCGCTATGACGGCTCCGCCCGGGCCCACAAGTCTGGCCATGCGGACGGTATGGATGCCAATGTTAGCGCCGACATCTATACACCGGTCGCCGGGCCCGATAAGATACCGGAATATCTCGGCCAGATGCTCTTCATAGGACCCGAAGACCCAAAGTTGCCATTCCAGGAAGCTCGATAGGTCGACGTCAAACTGATCACCATACTTCGCTGTCAGCCGCATTGCTGGCCGGCCTGGCTGACCCGATGTCTTCGCATACGACCGGTAGAGCAACCTAGCGGGCCCGCGAAGCGGGATCCGCTGGCCGAGAATAGGTGCAAGTGAACTCGTCGCTAGCCTGAGCATTGGTTGTCAGCAGCTTCTCTCGTCTCGTGGGTGGTCAGCCGACGGGTGACCCTTTCGCCAGCTGCTGGTGATGTGTACCGGCAGATCCGCGTTCGCGCGGCAGGTCAGCACCGACGCGGCGGCAGTACGCGAGAAGCCGACGGCGATCTGGGCTGACTCGACCTCAAGTCGCACCGGGCATGAGGCGCTCACCTGCGCGCGCAGGCTCGCGCCGCCCCCGATGCTGACCGCCGCGGCAACCGATCGCAGGTCTGTTCCCTGCGCTTGGCGCAGCCCGCCCTGACCGCCTGAACCGCGCCGTCCGCGGTCGATCCGCAGGCTCGTGCCTGGCGCCAGGTACCAGCGGATGGTGATCGCGTGCTGCCCGCCGCCACTGATCTCATCGTCGACTCGCAGCTCCGCAGCGGTCAGCGACCAGCGGCGATGGTGCACTGGGCTCCCCCGCAGCCGCCTGAAACCGTTGTGTGCGGCCCCGAAGGTCACCGCCTCCCGCGTTGCGCTGGCGGTCAGGCCGCTCACCCTGGCACGGCGGCCAGCCCGGAACGCGCCCCATACCTCGGTCGAGTCGGCACCGTCGATCTGCACCGTGCTGTGCGCCGCCGTGGACCGCTCGAAGCTCCTGATCTGGCCAGGCGTGTAGGTCGATGTGCCGGTATCGACCAGCAGCGGCGCCCCGTCCACCTGGACCAGGCAGCCAAGCGTGTCGGCATGCGCGTGCGCGGGTAGTTCGTCCGGGCACGGCGGGCCGACATCGGCGAGCAGGTGCCAGCCGTCGATGGCGGCTCGGATCAGACCGCTGTCGGGCAGGACGACCAGCGGGCCGGCCGGCACCCTGGCGGCGGCCTGGTCGGCTAGGGCGATCCGCTCAGGTCGCCGCGCCGCTGCCGTGCGCCTGGCTGGCACCCGCTCGGCCGGCACCCGCTCGGCCGGCACCCGCTCGGCCGGCACCCGCTCGGTCAGCACCGCAACCAGCCCGGCGGGCACCGGGTAACCGTCGTTGAGCAGCGGCACCTGGCCGTCGGGCAGCAGCACGCAGCCGAGCCAGCAGCGCATCCGGTGAATGGCGTCGGCCAGTTCAGGCATGGCGCCCGCGCCCGCGGCCGCGGCGAGGCCCGCCACGTCGATCAGGTCGGCGAGCACCTGGCAGTGATAGGCCGGTGCCCGCTCGTAGTGCCCGCCATCGGCGAGCACCTGCACCTTCAGCTGTCCGCTGAGCCTGCGCAGCGCCCCGCGCAGCAGGCGATCGTCGCCGAAGAACACGGCTACACCGATCAGCGCCTTGAGGTCCTTGATCAGGTGGTTCCCGCCAACATCGGATTCCAGGTGGCACCTCAGGAAGCCGGCGTGGCCGGCCAGTTCCTTGACGAACTGGCCGTCGAGCTCACTCCCGCTCACCAGGTCCCGGTACTGGCCGCACCAGGACCAGGCGCGCAAGGCGGCCGGATACGGCAGCCATGCGTCAGCAGCGCCGAACGGCACGGCGGCCCGCCAGGACCGCCAGAGCCTGGCAAAGATCGCACGGGCGACCTGGCGGTCCTGGCCGGCCGCCAGGCCCCAGGCCCAGTCCCAGTAGTGCAGGTGGAATCGCCATAGCTGCGGTGCGTCGCCCTGCCGCCAATCGGGCGGGTCGCCAAGCGCCCTGGTCACGCCGAGCAGCTCGATCCGGCCCGCAGCCAGCTCGGCCGGGCCCGGCCACGGCGGCGGCGCGCTGACATCTACTGGCACGAAGTCACCAGGCCAGCCTCGCGCGGACGACGGGTCCGGACCAGCCAGCAACCTGCGCCCCGCGTCCGGCCAGCGGCGCAGCGCAGCGCCTTGCGCCAGGAGCCTGGCCCGGTGCGCTACCTGCCGGGGCCGGAGCCTGATCGCCGTCCTGGCGAGCGCCGCGAACTCGGTCTGCGTCACCTGGCCAGGCCCATCGCCTGCGCCTGCGCCAGGATCCCAGCGGGGAACGGCCTGGGCGCGTACCCGAGATCGCGGACGGCGTCATCGATCGCGAAAACCTTGTCCTCGGCCAGCCTCCTGACCTGTTCGGCCCTGATCCACCGATGGCGGCTGAACCATTCGCATCCGCGAGCAGCCACGATCACCGGCGCCATCGGCACGGGAAAGAAACGGGTTCGGCTGCCGACCGTGCTCGCCGCGACCCGCAGCAGGCTGGCGAGGCTGAGCGGCTCAGGACCTGCCACGTCATAGCAGCCCCCGGCGGTTCCCCGCCGCTCGACCGCGTTCAGCACCGCGTCGGCGACATCGGCGACATGCACCGGCTGCTGTAGCCTCATGCCTCCGCCGGGAACGGGGAGCGCGGGCGCCCAGTGCAGCAGCGCGAGCAGCCTGGACAGGTTTCGGTCACCGGGAGCGCCATAGATCATCGTGGGTCGCAGAATCGTCCAGTCAAGCCCGGACCGCCTGATCCGCTGCTCGGCATCAAGCCGCACCTGCTTGCTCGGGGCAGGCAGCGCTGTGCTGATCGCCGTCGTCGAGAGAAAGACAGCACGGGCGATGCCGGCGTTCTGCGCCGCAGTGATGATGACGCGGGCATGCCCGAAGCCAAGCGATGCGAGATTCACCAGCGCGTCGCAGCGGGCGGCGGCGAAGGCCAGGCTCAGCCCGGCCGGGTCATCGAGATCCCCGCTGACCGGCCTGGCAGCGCGGCGCGCGACGGTCGCGGCGGCGGTGCCGCTGCGGGCGAGCGCCACGCTCTGGTGGCCGCGCCTGAACGCCTCGCGCAGCACATAGCCGCCGAGGAATCCGCTTCCGCCGGTGACGAGCAGCCTCATCCGTCCGCCTTGGCCAGCGCGAGCAGCTTGCGGTAGTCGCGGGCCAGCGCGGCCCGGTCGAACCAGCGCTCGACGTAAGCCCGGCCCGCCGCCCCCATCTCACGCCGTCGTCGCGGATCGGCGGCGAGCTCGCGGATCGCCCCGGCCATGGCCTCGCTGTCCTCAGGCGGTACCACGAGCGCGCCAGCCTCCATCAGGATCTGCGCGGTCTCGCCGGTGACCGAGCCGACGACGGCCCTGGCGGCGGCCAGGTACTCGAAGATCTTGGATGGAATAAAGGTCGAAAACAATGGCACATAACGCAACGGCGCGACGCATATGTCGGCCGCCGAGAGCAGCGCGGGAACCTCGGAATGCGGAACGCCTGGCAGCATGGTCACGTTCGCGAGGCCAAGCTCAGCCACCTGGCCGGCCAGCCGCGCCTTGTCCGCGCCCTCACCGACGAACGCGAAGCGAACCGGCTGGCCGGCCAGCAGCGCAGCGGCATCGGCGACCGATGGCAGCGCCTGGGAGATCCCGTGCGTGCCGACGTACAGCACGAGGCAGTCACCCTGGCGCGCGCCGAGGCGGCTCCGTATCGCCGGGTCCGCACCGGCCGATGGATCAAAGTCGCAGAGGCTGGCACCGTTGCGGATGGTATGGACCTTTTCCGGCGGCACCCCGCGGCCGATCAGGTTGGCGCGGAACCCGTCGCTCACCACCACGACCAGGTCAGCGGCCGCGTACGCGGCCAGTTCCAGCCGTTCAAGCAGGCCGATCACCGGGCGATTGGTGAGCACGCCGAGTTCGGTGAAGATGGCCGGCCACAGGTCCCTGATCTCGACGACCAGCCGGGCACGCTTGCACCGGGCGAGCAGCCAGGCGGCGCCGATCGAGAAGAACGTCGGCGAGGACACCACCACCACGTCGGCCCGCCCGCTGCGACGCCAGCCAAGCAGCACGCTGCTGATCATGAAGCTCAGGTGCCCGATGGTCTTGCATGCGACGCCCACGTTCGGCGTGGCATAGAGCCACGTGCGCAGCACGCGGTAGCCGTCACGGTGTTCCAGGCGCCAGATCGCGTGCCGGTACTCCGCGGGGATCACGCCGGTCGGATGGTTCGGCATCCCGGTCAGCACCGTAACCGCGTCGCCGTCGGCCGCCCAGGCCGCGGCGAGCGCGGACAGCCTCGCCTGCGGCGCGCCGGTCTCTGGCGGAAAGTAGTGGGTGACAAGCAGGATCCGCATCTCACGCCCGCTCAGCCAGTAGGGCGGCTTTGGCGGCCCGCCCGATCAAGGCCGACGACCCGAGGTAGGCGGCCAGTATGCCGAGTGCCGCGGCATCGGCGCCGGCCCGGATCACGATTCCGGCCCGCAGGCTCACCATGCCGAGCAGGCAGAGCAGCAGCGTGCCGGCTGCCGTCAGGACGGTGACTCTCTGGTGTGACCAGCCGAGGTCACACCATTGCTGGTAGATGTGCGTCCGATGCGCGTGCAACCAGGGCTCGCCGGCCCGGATCCGCCGTTGCAACGTCCACGACGCGTCGGCCAGGAACAGCGCGAGCGGGCCGAGGGTGGCCTCGGCCGGAATGCCAAGGATCGTGGCGCGGACGGCCAGCACGGCCAGCGCGGCACCGAGCGCGTAGCTGCCGACATCGCCGAGAAAGACCCGTGCCCTGACCGCGTTCCACGGCAGGAAGGCGAGCGCGCCCGCCGCGACCGCGCCGCCCGCGGCGATCAGGAACTCGTTCGAGCGCAGCAGGCCAAGGCACGCGTACGCGGCGCCTCCGATAGCGGCGTGCACCCCGGCGATGCCGTTCACGCCGTCCATGAAGTTGAAAACATTCACGAAGGCAGCGAGCCAGACCGCGATCACGACCGCGGCTCCCGCGACCATCGCCTGCGGCACGGTGACCTGCCTGGCCAGCGCGATCGAGGCCGCGATGCTCGCCGCCGCCTGCAGGATCAGCCTGCGGCCGATGGACAGGCCGGCCAGGTCGTCAGCGAATCCGATGGCGCCGAAGGCGCCCACCGCGAGCGCGAAGGCGGCAGCCGCGGAACCGCCGGCCAGCACGGCGAGCGCGGTCAGACCGACCGCGATCGGCGCGCCGCCGCCGCGCGGCGTCGCGATCGTGTGCGATGACCGCTGATTGGGCACGTCCATCGCCGCGACCCGGCGCAGTAGCACGATCGTCAGCGGCTCGGCTATCGCGACGAAGGCACCGCAGGAGCCGACGGCGAGCATGATCGTTAGTTGCCCCCGCACGCTGCGAGTCTATCGGTTGCGGATACTCTCTGTAGTCGATCAATTACAACGGGTCCCCTGGACAGATTTCGCGGCATTGCTTCAGCGCGGATCTCCCCGCCGGATCCCCCGCGCGTCCGCCGACCAAGATCGCAGGCGGCCATGGCGGCCGCCATTGGCGGACTTGATCCGGCCAGCGCCGTTGGCCAATGCCAGCGTCGCCGCAATTGGCCGTTTCTCTTCCAGCGGCGCATATCCGCCATACCCGTATCCGTAGCCGTCGCCGTATCCGTAGCCGATCTGGCGGGTTACCTCGTTCAGCACCATGCCCACGACGGACGTGCTCACCTGGCCGAGCTTCTCGGCCGCACGCTGCAGTTCCACTCGCTTGGTCTGGCCAGCCGCGATCACGATCAGAGCTCCGTCGGCGTACTTGGACAGCACGGCCGCGTCGGTGACCGGCAGCACGGGCGGACTGTCGATGAGCACGAGGTCGAACTCCGCCGCGAGCGACGCGAAGAGCTCCCGAGCGTCGTTGCTGCTGAGCAACTCAGCGGGGTTGGAAGGCACCCGGCCTGCCGCGAGCAGCCACAGCGTCTGGTAGCCGGTCACCGGCTGCACGGCCGCCGCCAGCGTCCGTTCGCCGCGCAGCACAGAGGTGATGCCGGTCTGCTCGTCGTGGCCGAAGAACTGCCCGAGCCTCGGCCGGCGCAGGTCGCAGGAGACCAGCAGCACTCGCTCGCCCGCCTGGGCGAACATGGCGCCGAGATTGGCGATCGTCGATGTCTTGCCCTCCGCGGCCGCTGGGCTGGTCACCAGCAGCGTGCGCAGCTCGCGTTCCTGCCGCACGAACTGCAGCGAGGTGCGCAGCGAGCGGTAGGCCTCGGCGGCCGGTGACAGTGGCTGCGATATCGACACCACCAGGGGCTGTTCGCGCCGCTTCCATGAAGACACCATCGGGACAAGCGCGAGCACCGGGGCGCCCCCGAGTTGCTCGGCCGCCTCCTTGGAGGTCAGCGCGTCGTCGAAGTTGTCCAGCAGGAACGCCACAGCCAGGCCAAGTATCAGGCCGCCCAGTAGGCCGAGCGCGGCATCCTGCATCGGCTTGGGCGAGCTCGGCAGCACCGGCGGCTGCGCTGGCGTCACGAATGCGACACCGCTTGAAGTGCCTGTCGCGCCAGCTACCTGCATCTGTGCCAGCTGCTGCTTCTCCACCGCCTGCTCGTTGAGCAGGGCCATCGCCTGCGATGCGGCGGCCCGGTGCTTCCGCAGCGCTGACATCTGCCTGTCGAGCGTGCGGATCTGCTTGCGGAGCTGGTTCTCCGACGCCAGCAGCGCGTCCAAGTCGACCTTCTGCTGGTATCCGACGAACGCCCTGGCGTACGCATTGGCGATGGCCGCGGCGACTCCGGGAACCCGGCCGATCGCCGTAATGGCGATCACATTCGTCTGGGCGACCTCGGCCGCCGAGACTGACGGTGTCCGGCCCAGCCGCTTGCTGACCATCTGCTGCACGGGGGCGCTGGTCACCAGCTGGACGTCGGTCTGCACGACGGTCGGGGTGACCTGTCCGGCCACGCCGCCGATGGCAGTGCCCGCACCGGAGGACTGCACCAGGATCTGGGCCGTGGCTGAATACTGATCCGGCGAGAGGAGGACAAGCCCTACGCTCATCGCCAGCCCGAGCAGCGCGGCACCGGCTATCCACCATCTGCGCTTGCGCACGATCATCAGGTACGTGCGCAGAGTCGGATTGGTGCCGTGCTCCGTCATTCGCTTCCCCCGGTTGCCCCCGATGAAACTAACGTTCAGTTTACATTTGAATACTCTACGTGACTGCCCTTTGGGTCACCGGCCGGACGGCTACCGGAAGCGAGGCAGCGAGCCATGAACCTGATTTCCGCCCTATGACCGAGATCCTGATAATCTGCACGGCCAATGTCTGCCGGTCGGTTATGGCCGCGGCATTGCTCGCACACCGGCTCGCCACCACAGGCGCGGCCGCGTCCGTCCGCTCTGCCGGGATGCTCACTGACGGCGAGCCGGCGGCGCCCGGGGCCGTCGCTGCCCTGGCCGGCCGCGGTCTGGATGTCAGCGCGCACAGCAGCTGCCGGACGGACGCTGACGGCCTGCTGCGGGCCGACCTCGTGCTGGCGATGGCACGCGAGCACCTGCGGTACGCGGTCGTCACCGCGCCGCAGGTGTGGCCGCGGGCATTCACGCTGAAAGAGCTGATCCGCCGGGGCGAGCTGGCCGGACGCAGGCATGCGGGCTTGCCGCTCACCGACTGGCTGGCACTGCTGCACGAGGGCCGTGATCGGGCTGCCCTGCTCGGCGACTGCCCGGCTGACGACGTGGCCGACCCGACCGGCGGCCCGCCTGGCGGCTACACCGCTACGGCGCTGCAGCTCGACCTTCTGCTTGAACAATTCGTCGCTCTTGCCTGGGCGGCAGGATCGCCGCCGGCAGCTGGCGCAGGCGCGGCTTAACCGGGTCGCCCGGCACAGCGCGCGCGCACCTGGCAAGCGCTGCTCGCAGCTCAGCGCTGCGCAGACCGGGATCGATTCCGGTCACGTGCTCGCCGGACAGGGCAGGCACCGGCACGTGCCTGATCAGCGGGTGATACGGCCGCTCGTCGACCTCACCGGCGCCGAGCAGGCTCTCCGCGAGCTTCTCCCCCGGCCGGAGCCCGGTGAATACGATCTCCACCTTGTCATCGGCGCCTGCCGCCAGCCTGCGCGCGATGTCGGCGATCCTGATCTGCTCGCCCATGTCGAGCACGAGCACCTCACCAGCCCGCCCGATCACCGCGGCCTGGAGCACGAGCTGCACGGCCTCGTCGGCGGTCATGAAGTACCTGCTCACGTCGGGATGGGTCACGGTTACCGGGCCCCCGGCCGCCACCTGGGCGCTGAACGCGATCAGCACAGAGCCGCGGCTGCCGAGCACGTTGCCGAACCTGACGCTCAGGTAGTTGGCGGCCGTCCTTGCGGCCATATCGGCCGTGAGCCGTTCGGCGATCCGCTTGGAGTATCCGAGCACGCTGGTCGGATCGGCGGCCTTGTCGGTCGAGATGTTCACGAATGACTCGACTCCGCACACCGCGGCGGCCTCGAGCACGGTAAGGGTTCCCCACACGTTGCTCTTGAGCGCCTCGGCCGGATGACGCTCGAGCAGCGGAAGGTGCTTGAGAGCCGCGGCGTGGAATACGATCTGCGGCCGGAACCGCTCGAAGATCTCACTGACCCGCCCGGCGTCGCGGATGTCGGCCAGCGCCAGCTGATCACAGTTGAGCAGCGCGTGACCATGCAGCTCGAGCTGGATCGCATGCAGCGCCGACTCGTCGCGGTCCAGCAGGACCAGCTCGCCTGGGCCGATGCGGTGCAGCTGGCGGCAGAGCTCGGAGCCGATGGATCCGCCCGCCCCGGTGATCAGGATCCGCTTGCCGGCCAGATGGCCGGTCACGCTGGTCACGTCGGTCTGCACGGGCATGCGGCTCAGCAGGTCAGTGATCCTGGGATCGCGCATGCCTTCGATCAGCGCACCGCCGCCGAGCAGCTCGGTGACCGACGGGATCACCTTGGGAGTCAGGCCGCATCTGTCCGCCTCGCCGGTGAGGTCGCGGATCGCGCTGCCGCTCGCCCTGGCGATGGCGATGACCAGAACCTTGGCGCCGGTGCGCGCTGCCACCTGCGCCATCTGCGTCCGGTCGCCGAGCACCGGGATGCCGCCGATCCGCAGCCTGCGCTTTGCCGGATCGTCGTCGAGGAACGCCACCGGCCGGTACCGCAGACCTGGCTGACGCGCCAGGCTGTGCGCGAGCGCGGTCCCCGCGTTCCCCGCGCCGAAGATAATGATCTTCACGCCGGATGACCTGTCCGGTCGTGACGACTGCCGGATCGCCACCACCAGGTACCTGGTGACGACCATGGCGAGCAGCGCGACGACGGCACCGCCGAGCACGGTCCGCAGCGGTGCCCGCTGGCCGGGCAGGATCGCGCCGCCGACCGCCGCGAGCACCAGTGCGGTGCCGCAGCCGGCCCGCACGACGCCGATCACCTCATCGACGCTGCCCCGCTGGTAGCGGCCGCGGTACAAACCGGCGAGCAGGCCGGCGCCCATCGAGGCGGCGCCCACGGCGAGCAGCGCCCGCGCGAGCACGAGCAGCCGCCCGTGCGGGCCGGGCAGGTCGCGAGCGATCCAGCCAGAGCCGACCAGCCCGGACAGCCACGAGGCCGCGTCGCAGCCGACCTCCATGGTCAGGTAATACGCACGCCGCCCCCTCGCCAGGACAACCGGCCTGCATGTGGCATCACCCCGAACCGGCACGTCGGTCATGCCGCTCCAATTCCGTTCCGGCAGTCAGCGCATTACTTCGGGCAGGCCCTGCCTGCCGCAGGGGGCATGTTACTCGAAGTAATTGATCCGACGCGCGTAGTAGCGGCCGAAAGAGAGAGAGTCGGCCGCGGGGCTCCGGTGCCCGATGAGTGCGCTATCGGCCCGGCGCTATCGGCCCGGCGCGGCCGGGCCCGGCAGCGGCCCGGCGCGGCAGCGGCCCGGTCACGGGCCGGACAGCGGGGCTTCATTCGACGGTGAAGTAGTCGGGGCCGCTGTACCAGCCGGTCAGCTGCTTCCTGCGCTGCATCAGCAGGTCGTTGAGCAGGCTGGAGGCTCCGATGCGGAACAGCGAGGGGGTCAGCCAGGTCGGCCCGGCCGTCTCCTTGACCAGCACCAGATACCTGATCGCGTCCTTGGCCGTGCGCACTCCGCCGGCCACCTTCACCCCGACCGCGCGGCCGGCCGCGCGCTCGTAGTCAGCCGCCGCGCCCAGCATGACCAGCGCCACCGGTGCCGTGGCGGCCGGGCTGACCTTGCCGGTCGAGGTCTTGATGAAGTCGGCGCCGGCCAGCATCGCCAGCCAGGACGCGCGGGAGACGTTGTCGAGCGTCGCAAGCTCACCGGTCTCCAGGATCACCTTGAGGTGAGCCTGGCCGCAGGCCTCGCGCACGGCCCTGATCTCCTGGAAGACCTGCGCGTACCGGCCAGCGAGGAAGGC
>WNFX01001414.1_pt1 | contig 36720 bp, 42 predicted proteins | sample 5400111 | NCBI WGS metagenome assembly WNFX01 (sample SAMN13153363, study PRJNA577476) | soil metagenome | isolation source: 40 cm soil or saprolite under grassland replicate 1 | place: USA:California | collected 2016-06-15
CCAGCCGGGGGCGTCCAAACACCTGCGGGTGCTCCGGGAGGTCGGACTGGTGCGCGACCGCAAGGCAGGCAAGCAACGCCTGTACGGCCTTGACGCCCGCGAGCTGCGACCGGTTCACGAGTGGACCGGCGGGTTCGAGCGATTCTGGAACGAGAGCTTCGACAGGCTGGACGCGTACGTGCAGGACCTCAAGCAGGCAAGGCAGGAGGAGTAGCTGATGAGCGCGACGGGACGAGGAGCGCCGGCGCAGTCCGCGACGGCCGACCGCGAGATCGTGATCTCCCGGGTCATCGACGCCCCACGGGAGCTGGTGTTCGAGGCGTTTACCGAGGTGCGGCACCTGTCGCGGTGGTGGGGACCGGAGGGGTTCACCACGACCACGCAGTCGTTCGAGTTCCGCGTCGGCGGGGAGTGGGACTTCGTGATGCATGGACCGGACGGGACGGACTACTCCGAGTGGATCTCCTGGACCGAGATCGTCCCGCCGGAGCGGATCGCGCTGCTGCACGGTGAGTCCCGCGGCGACCCGAACGCCTTCGAGTCGGTCCTGACGTTCGAGCCCGACGGTGCGGCGACCCGGATCGAGATGCGCACGGTGTTCCCCACCAAGGAACTGCGCGACGAGGCGGTCGAGAAGTACCACGCGATCGAGGGCGGCCAGCAGACCCTGAGCAACCTGGCTGCCTACGTCACCGAGATCGTTCGGAAGGGAGCTGAGGGCTGATGGCCGGGAAGGTGTTCTTCAGCGTGTCGATGTCGCTGGACGGTTTCATCGCGCCCGAGTCCCTCGAGGACTTGATGGGGCAGCAGTGGATGGAACTGCAGCAGTGGATCTTCCCGCAGCGGTTCTTGCGGGAGAACCTGAAGCTTGGCGAGGGCGGCGAGGAAGGGCGCGACAACGACATCGTGCGGGAGACGTTCGAGCGCACCGGCGCGAGCGTGATGGGCAAGCGCATGTTCGACGCCGGCGAGCAGGCGTGGCCGGAGGAGGCGCCGTTCCACACGCCGGTCTTCGTCGTGACGCACGAGAAGCGTGACCCGTGGGAGCGGCCGGGCGGCACGACCTTCCACTTCGTCAACGACGGCATCGAGGCCGCGCTCGACCAGGCCCGCGAGGCCGCCGGCGACCGGGACGTCCGCATCGCGGGCGGCGGCGCGACGATCCTGGAGTACGTGAACGCCGGCCTGATCGACGAGTTCTCGATCGCGCTGTCGCCCGTGCTGTTCGGCTCCGGAATCCGCCTGTTCGAGGGCGTGGACGCGGGCCGCGTGGCCCTGGAGCCGGTCCGCGCGGAGCCCTCCCCGAGGGTGACGCACCTGACCTACGCCGTCCGGGAGCGGTAGGCGCACGGCGGACGACACACGGCGGACGGCGGACGCGATGGAACACCCACGCGGTTGGCACGCAGACGGTTCTCCTGCCGGGATGACCAGCCCACCTGCTGGATGGCCAGGAAGGAGCCGGGAGGATCCGGTGGCACCGGGCCGCTCGGCGCCCATGGGGGGACGACTCGCCAGGTGGAATGGCCAGGAACGGGCCCCGAATCGTGAGCCGAGTCAGGGATCAACTGACGAGGTGCGCACTAGCCTGAGCCGAGTCAGGACCAACACCACCAACCCCACCCAGCTCGCCGGGTACGCCGTCGCGCTACCCGACGACCACAACGCCGCCGGAGACACATCTGGTACAGCGGATCCACCCTCGCCGCCGACCTCAGCCTGCCCCAACTACGCCGTCGCTGGCGGTCGCCGTGAGCACCGACCCTCCCACCGGACGCCGCCGCTCCTATGTGTTTCCCGGCCGGCAGAAGCGGCTCTCCATCCGCGTCACCGACGACGAGTACACCGAGATCGCCACCGCCGCCGACCAGTTCGGGCTCACGCCGACAGGCTTCTGCGCGCACGCCGCGCTCGACGCCGCGCGCGACTCGCACGCTGGCACCGCCGAGCGGCTGGAACATGAGGCCCTCGGCAACCTGCAAGCTGAGCTGTTCCAAGCTCGCGTCACGGTCAACCAGCTCCGCGCCGAGCTCGAACAGACCCGCGACGACAGCCGAGCCGCAGCGGACGATCTAGACCAGATGATCATCCGCGCCGCCCAAAACCTTGCCGGCCTCGACAGCGCCATCTCCCGCATCCACCGCCGGCTTCCGAGATGAGGCGCCATCATCAGCACGGTCGGCATAGCCGCGGTCCTGCGCCGTGACCGGCGCTGGTCAACCGATGCCCAACTTGCGCGCCGCGACGAGCTGGTCCATGTGCGCCTCGCTCCAGGATCGTGCGGCGTCGATGAGCCCCAACAGGCTCAGACCGAGCGGAGTCAACGAGTACTCGACGTGCGGCGGGTTGGTCCCAAGATCATGTCGCGTCACCAGCCCGTCCCGCTGCATGGTGCGCAGTGTCTCGCTGAGCACCTTCGGCGTCACGACGCGCAGAAGCTCACGCAGCTCGGTGAAACGGCGCGGCCGGTCAGAGAGGCAGACAATGACCATGCCGGTCCACTTACCGCCCACCTGGAACGGGAACTGCGACGACGGGCAGGCCGGGTGGATCCGGTCCGGCCCGGTGCGGCGTGTCTGCTCCACGTCGGTGTCCCCGTTTCGTTGCAGTAACCAGTATCAGCAACGGTACGGTGCCGGCGTGACGATCTCGGTGTTGGGTGCCGGCGGGCGGGCCGGTCGCGCCATCTCGGCCGCAGCCGTATCCCCCGGCCACGACGTGTCCGCAGTCGTGCGTGACATCCACCGTCATCCCGGTCTGTCGGCGGACCGGATCAGCCTGGTGACTGGTGATGCGCGAGATCCTGGGTCCGTGGCGCAGGCCGGCACCGGCAGCACGGCCATTGTCAGCGCGGTCACTCCGTTCACCGCACCACCGGCATCCTTCGATGGCTTCGACATCGGCTACTACGAGCGCGTCGCTACCGCCCTCGCAGAGGGGGCAGCATGGGCCGGGGTGGGGCGGCTCGTGATCATCGGCCTGTTCGCGACCCTGCGCACCCCCGACGGCGGTCTCGTACTCAACGACCCTGCCCTCTTCCCGGAGGCGTTGCGGCCTTTCGCCCGCGCGCACCTCCAGGGTGTGGAACGCCTGCGCGCGCTCGGCAGCCCCGTGGACTTGCTCATCCTGGCACCGCCGCCCGGTCTGTCCACCGACGTCGAGCCGACCGGTCGGTACCGGCTCGGCACCGGCACCGTCGAACGCGAAAGTTGGATGGCGCCCGGCTGCTGAACGTGGACGCGCGGATGGAGCTGGCCGCGGCCCGGCCGGTGATCGTGCCGGACACGATCGTCATCGATGGTGGGACGGTGTTTGTGTCCGAGACGTTCACCCGCGCCTGCGCCCGGCTGGGCGTCTCGGTGCAGAACTGCCGGCCGGGAACCCCGACGGACAAGGGCATCGTCGAGGCAACATTTGCCGCGATCAACACGCTGTTCTGCCAGCATGTGGCCGCCTACACAGGGTCGAACACCACGCTTCGCGGCAGCGACGTGGACGCGGTGTGGACGGTGCCGGATTTGCAGGACCTGCTCGATGAATGGCTGCTGGCCGGGTGGCAGGCCCGCCCGCATGACGCGCTACGCGACCCGTACTTCCCCAAGCGGTCGGTCTCACCCAACGACAAGTACGCAGCGCTGGTCGCCGCCGCGGGGTATCTGCCGCTGGCGCTGTCGGGAGAGGACTACCTGGAGCTGCTGCCAGTGGCCTGGCGGGCGATCAACGATTACGGCATCCGCATCGACTACCGCACCTACGACAGCCCCGATCTGGGGCCATGGCGGCGCCAACACTCGGGCGTCACGGCCAAGCGGGGTTGTGGGAGGTGCACCACGACCCTTACGACCTGTCCCAGGTGTTCGTCCGCACCCGGGAAGGGTGGGTCACGGCACCGTGGACGCACCTACCGATGATCTCGGCGCCGTTCGCCGACTTCACCTGGCGCCACGCCCGCAGGCTGGCGGCGCAAGCGGGCCGGGACGACACCAACGAAACCGAGGTGGCCCGGGTGTTGGACGAGTTGCTCACCCGCGCCGAGGCAGGCCCGCCGGTGGACAAGGCCACTGCCCGGGTCGCGGCGCGCACCCGGGTCGCCGCCGCCGCGCACCGGCCCCCACCAGCCGAGGAGCCCTCGGCGGAGCCTGATGAGGAGGACGAGCTGTCACCGTCGACCGTGGTCCCGATGGGGATCTTCGACGCCCGCGCCGAGGCCGAACGGTGGCCATATTGACCGCCACGCCGCCCCGCCCGCGCCCCGGGGAACCCGCCGAGGCCGAGGCCAACCTGGACAACCCGTTGACCACCAAGGAGGGGTGGAGGCGGTTCGTGGACAAGGAACCCGCCCCACCAACCCTGCACGACGATGCGGCGCTGGCGACCCTGAGCACGGCACAGCGGATCGGCTACGACGAGACGCGCATCGAGTACCACGCCGACCTGCCGCTGGTGAACACCCCGGTCATCCGGCAGGTCGTCGCGACCAGCCGGCTGCTGATCCAACTCAACCGCCACCAGGTCTCCGCCCGCCGCGGCGCGATCATCAGTGGCGCGTCGGGCACCGGCAAGACCACCGCGCTGTCCCAGCTCGGCCGCGCCCACGAGCTGGCCGCCCGCAGACGCCACCCCGAGGACCAGCATCGGCTGCCGGTCGTCTACATCACCGTCCCGCCCGCGGCCACGCCGCGGATGGTGGCGGTGGAGTTCGCCCGGTTCTTCGGCCTGCCCACGTCGGCGCGGGCGAACCTGACCGACGTGACCAACGCGGCCTGCGCCACCGCCGCATCGACCCATGTTGATCTCGTTCTGGTCGATGAGATCCACAACATCTCCCTGGCCACCCGGGCCGGCGCGGAAGTCTCGGACACGTTGAAATACTTCGCAGAGCGGCTGCCCGCCACGTTCGTCTACGCCGGCCTGGACGTGGACGAGATCGGCCTGTTCGCCGGCACCCGGGGCCGGCAGATCGCCGGCCGGTTCACCCTCATCCCGGCCCGGGCATTCGACTACGGCACCGCCGAACAGCGCGAGACCTGGCGCGGCCTGGTGACCACCATGGAACACAGCCTGCGGCTGCACCAGCACCGGCCCGGCACCCTGACCGGGTTGGACGAGTACCTGTTCGGCCGCACCAACGGCATGATCGGCAGCCTGTCCCAGCTCGTGCGCGGCGCGGCGATCCTGGCCATCCAGGACGGCACCGAGCAGATGAGCAAGCAACTGCTCGACCTGGCCCCGGTCGACCACGCCGCGCAACGCGCCACCAACGCGCGGCCGGGCCGGCGCGGCAAGGCGAAGGGCAAAGCGTGACGTCGTGGCGGCGGCTGCCGATCCCGCTGGCACCCGCACAGCAGGAGACCCTCGCCTCCTGGCTGCACCGCATGGCCACAGCGCACGCTCTGGTCACCGCCGAACTGCGCCATCATCTGCGCATCGGCCCACACCTTGGCGACGACCCGGACGAGTTGCGCGCGCTGGCACGACGGTTGGCGGCCCTGACCGGCTACCCGGCCGACCGGCTGACTCGGGCGCTGCCCGAGCTGCGGGTACCGGCGCCGGACTGGCCAGCGTTGCGGCACCTGGCCCAGCGCACCTGCCCCCGCTGCACCGCCCGGCACCACAGCGGCCCGGTGCGGCGGCTGTTCGCCCACCACGAATACCTTCTCCGGACTACCGCAGCCGATCGACGTACTGGCGATTCAGGTGTGGACCTTCTTCCAGGCGAATCGGCGTGTCCACGATTCGTCGCCCTGGGCGTACTGCTGGAACGCCCGGACCACCTCGTTGAGGTCCGAGACCGTCGTGCCGTAGTGGTCTTCGGCGGATCCGTCGCGGCGTTCGAGCGCGTACCAGCCCGGCCGGGTGCCTGCCTGCTCGCCGTATCCGACCTGGATCCACCAGTCGTCGTCTCGTTCCATGATTGCGAACCAGTTGTCGACGGAGAGGCGGCGCAGGGTCTGGTCGATGCGTGCTGGTGCGGGGTTGATCGACCGGGAGCCGTTGCAGGACGACAGCGAGAGCCGCTGGCCGGAGCGCGTGAAATCAGGCTGGCTTGTCGCACCCGACTGCGGGTCGTAGCAGATCAGCCCGTGTCGGTGGGCGAGTTCCCGAACGCTGTCCGCCACTTCGGCTGCCCGCGGCCAGGTGATCGCCATGATGACCGAGGTAGGCGTGGTGGAGAGGCCGGCCGCCCAGGGCGATCCCTCGATGCCATCGGCGTCTGCGGTGGCATCGAAGTCAGGAAAGAGCTCGATCAGCTCGCGGTAGAAGGCCGCCACGTGGGGATGCGCCGGGGCGGCACTGTCAGGGTCGACGTCGCAGAGGCTCTGGTACTTCTCCGCTGCCTGCTGGTCGGTGATCGGTTCGGGTTCGAACCAGACGCCAAGGTCGAAACTCATCGGGTCTCCGTAGGTGGTGCTGCGCTCAGAGAACGTAGCTCATGTTGGGCTGCGACGGGCTCTGGGGGAGCTCCAGTGGGACGGCTCGGCTTCTGGCCCGAATCGTGCGCATCTGTTGGAGTTTCTGGCGCGCTCCGGCCAAGCTGACCTGCAGCCCCTCGACCTCACCGAGCCAGCCGCGGTTGGTGGCCTCGCGGATGCGTTCGTGGAGGTTGGTGATGATCTCCGCGAGCCGCATGGCCTGGGCTGGGTCCGGTTGCAGCATCGGGCATCGCAGGCAGGCGTGTTCATGGCGGCAGGGCGAGCCGTATGGCCTGGTGCAGGAGCCCAGTTCGGCCTTCCGGCGGGTGAAGTGGCGCTCGAACTCGGCCCACTCGGTGGGCGTTGGTTCGCGGTACTCCTCGCCGGGACGTTCGGCTCGTCGCCGCGTAATGAAGGCGGCGTGGTGGCGCAGAACGTCGTCCTGGTAGACCGCCGCGTAGGTCTGCGTGGTGTTGAGGTCTTGATGGCCGAGCAGCTTCGCGGCGATGTGTACGGGCAGGCCGCCGGCAACAGCCTCGGTCGCGAAGATGCGCCGGAAATCGTGCGGGGTGTAGCGCAGCAGTTTGCCGTCCGGGCCACGCAGTGCCAACCGCTCCAGCGCGAGGCTCAGCAGCCGCTTGACGACCGCGGGCGACATGACGCGGCGTTCGGTGCCGTGCCAGCGCTGAAACAGGTGCGGCAGCGGTGCGCCGGTGACCCGTTCATGGTGGTCGTAACGCGCTACCAGAGGTACGTGGTCCTGGCCGGCGCGAATGCGGTGGACCACCCGTGCCAGCACGTGCACGAGCTCCGGCGAGACGAGCAAGACTCGCTCGGCGTCCTGCTTCGACGGCACGATCTGCAGCAGCGGGACGACCTCGCCGGTGTCCGGCAGGCGATGGGTGACCAGGGCAAGGTGGGTCAGCTCCAGCAGTTCCTCGACTCGGACGCCGGTGTGTCGCAGCGTTTCGACGATCGCCCAGGTCCAGAACGCCTCGTCCTCATCCTGGGTGAGGTCGAGGTGCTGTCCGTCGGACAGGCGCCGGGCCCGCAGGCGCCGGGCGCCGGCCTGACCACCAGCGTGGCTGTCCTGTCGGAGTTGGTCTGGATGCGCTCGAAGAGCTCACCGTCGAGGGTGAACGTTGCGCCGAGCGCGGCGTCACATGCGGCAGCGTGCAGCCGCTCGACGTAACGCAATCGGGCCTCGACGCTGTGGACCAGTTGGGGCAGCAGTGGCGCCAGGGTGCGGGTGCGTTGGTGCATTCGCGCCCGGCGGGCCCGTTGGTGCTTCATCGCTCCGCGGACGTGCTCGTCCCGGACAGGGCAGGGTGCGGCCCAGGCGACCCAGTAGGGCTCTTCCAGCGCCCACTGGGCCAAGTCCTGGTAGAAGGCACGGACGACGAACAGCAGGCCGTACGGGTCGGTGCGTGCCGAGCCCTTGCCGTGGCCACCGCGGCGGACCCTCGCGCGCTCCAGCCAGCCGCGGGCGACATCCGGAGGCAGGTGCAGGGAGCCGATGCCCGGATGGTGTGCCTCCAGATCCTTCCAGAAGCCGCCGACGAGGTGACCGACCAGGCCCAACAGCGAGCTGTAGTCGATCGAGGGTGCACGTTCGCTGAGGTAGCGGATCAGCAGCTGACGAACTGGCTGGCACTGCACGGCATGAGCATCGACGAGCTCGGTGATGCTGCGCTGGCCCCGCTGGCGGGCGGCGCGCAGCGTCGGCGTGCCAGCGGGAAACACGCCGGTCTCTCGCATGATTTCCCAGGTCAACGCCACGCTGTTGGCCTGTCGGATCGCCACGACAGCCGCGTGGTAGGTCAGCAGGTCGTCCGGGGTCAACTCGCGTGGCAGTCGGCCGGTGTACATGGTGATGCGACACAGGTGGTGCATGGCGTCGAGTTGGTGGCGCTCACGTTGGCCGGTGCGCTCGCAGAGGGCGAACGCTTCGGCGAAGAGCTCCGGGTCGGTGAGCTCGCGGATGTGGTCGTAGGTGCCCGTCAGCCTGCTGGAGAACAAGAACTCGTAACTCGGCCTGACGACTCCGAGGCAGAGCAGCGCCTGGAGTCCTTGGACGATGGCGCGGCGGGCGATCGGCAGAGTCGGCGGATCGATCTCAGTGTCGACGGTGAACTGCGTCGGCACCTCGGCCCACCGCCGGCCGGCCTGCTCTGCCCGACTGGAAACCCAGCGTTGCTGCCAGGTACTGCCGTTGAAGGTTTCCAGCCACGCCAGCAACCGGCCGGCGCTGACGGCTCGTGCCCGGCGCTTGTCGGTGTACTGCGGTCCGACATTCAGCCAGTACGCCAGATCGACGATCGCCTCGCCCGGCAGAGTCGTCGCCTCCCAGGTCGCCGCCGTAGCTGGCTCCGTTTGCGGCCGCCTGAGCCGGTACCGCCTCGGCGTCGCCGCTGAGCGTGATCGTCACCGGGTCAGCTCCTGCCAGCCGAACAGCTCGTGGAGGTCGCCGTGGTCATAGCCGAGTTCGAGCGCGGTCCCTCCGCTTCAACGGCGGGGGCCGCCTGACGCCGTTGGTGCTCGCGAGCGTGCTGGAGGACCTGGTCCAGGTGCGGTTTGAGGTATCGCTGCGTGGTGGTCAGGTGGACGTGCCCGAGCAGTACCTGGAGGCTGACCAGCGGGACCTTCGGGTCGTTGGCCATACGGACGGCGTAGGTATGCCGCAGATCGTGCGGCGACCAGTTGGTACTGAGCTTGGCGTTGGCCCGGCGCAGGACCGCGCGCAGTGCGTCGTAGTCCAGCTGCCGCCAGGGCCTGCGCAGAGTCCACCAGACCGGCTGGTCACCGGCCACGAGCTCGGTCGGAAGCTCGTTTTGATACAGCAGCAGCCAGACGAAGGCGTCCGGCGAGGCCGGCAACCACTGCAGGACGCGACTGCCCTTGCGGATGACGCCGACGAGCTGCTCGCCGTAGTTGATGTGGGCGCCGGTGATGCCCAACAGCTCGGCCGGCCGTGCGCCGCACGAGACGTAGAACGCCAACAGCGCCCGGTCCCGGTCAAAGCGCATCGCCTCGAAGAGCTCGTCGAACAGGCCATCGGGGATGGCCCGCGGACAAGTCTCGGGGACCCGCTGCCGGTAGGCACCCCGCCGGCCCGGCCGGAACGGTTCGAGTGGGTTGTGATGGGCATCGACGCGCCCGCCGCGCGGACTGGTACGCGGTGGGATCGGATTGACCAACGGCCCGGTGCCCTGGCCGAGGTGGTGGTCGTAGAAGACGCTGACCACGGCGAGGTTGTGGTTGATCGTGGCCGGCGCGAACGTGCTGCCGAGGTACCGCTTCCCCGTCCGCGCGTTCACGCTGCCAGCTGTGCGCTCGCTCCTCGGTTTCGCTGGTGTGGCAGCCCTCATCCAGAGCACGAAGTCCCGCGCATCCTCTCGACCGGCTCGGTCCCACTCAACCCCGATCGCATGCAGGAACCGCAGCCAACGCAGCAGCGCGAGCGCGTACGACCGAAGACTGCTCGGCCCGTAGTCGCTGGCCGCCATGTACCGGAGGAAGTCGCTGACGCCTCCGTGCTCGACCCCGGCGTCGTCCAACACCAGCCACGGCAACGACCCGCTTCCGGGGACGACACTCCCGACCCGGGGCACCACGAGCCCAGCCGGATCCGGCCGATCACTGTTCAAGAGCACGCAGAGCAATCTGGGTGCTGGCGCGGCGTCGAGCAAGGCGACACCAGCCAGTTAGTTCGGTCAACACACCTGTGCACCCGGCACGGCTACTGGATCGGCCCACCCGACCCCACCCGCGACAACCCGCCGCCCCAGCTCGCCCGGCGGATACCCGAACTCGTCCCCGCGCAGCAGCGGCTGCAACGCACCGCACGCCGCCACGGCTGGGCGGCAACCTTCGACGCCACCGCCGCCGCTACCAGCATCTGCGTCAACCTGCGCTTCGGCGCGGACACCATCCCTTATGGACAAGATGGCAGCAGCGCCTGGACCTGCTCATGCCTGCCGGCTACCGACGCTCGTTGTTCATCGCCGCGATCTACCCGGGGGTCTGCGCGCTTGCCGCCGTCCTCACCGGCGCCGACTGGCACATGCCCGCGCCAGCCGACGGACTCAGCCAGGATGGACTCGGCGTTGACCACATCATCTTTGCGGCAGAACGGGCGCTGGGCGGCGGCGACGCCCTGCCCCGGCCCGAGATCAGCTTCGCGCTGCTGACCTGGCTCACCACACGGGCCTCCGGTCCACTGCTCGGGCCCGCCGCCACCTATCCCGAGACCAGCCACCACGACGACGGCACCCCACGCATCACCGACGTCCAGCGGCAAGCCGAGCAAGGCACCGCGAACCGCTTCGCCCGCGACCGGCGGGCACCTCGCAGCCACAGCCGCGCGGCGCCGCTGCCCTACGCCCACCGGCCCGCAACGGCCCACGCCCATGCCGGGAGGTCGAGCTGATCCCGAAGGTCCACCACCGCAGCCCCATCGGCAACCTGGGCTGGCTCCTGCGCTACCTGTTCGGCCTCGGCGAGAACAACGAGCGCGGCGGCCGACACGACAATCCGCGCGTCGTCGCCGCGTGGGCCTATGCCACCGCCGGCAACCTCGCCGAGCTGCAACCACCGCACACCCCGAACGGACGACCCTCGGTGCGGCGCTTGACCGAATTGCTCGAGCAACCCGCTCAGATCTGCTGGAAGCTGCCTGCCCTGCCGATCTGGCATTGCTCGGTCCACAATCACCCCGACGACCCGATCCTGACCGACCAGCAGTGGGAACACATCGCCGTCGAGCTCGCCGCCGCGGTGGGTCTGGCCCCGCACAGCGACCTGTCCGCGGTGCGGTGGATCGGCATCCGCCACGGAGACGGCCACATCCACGTCGTCGCCACCCTCGCCCGCCAAGACCGTCGTGCCGTCTGGGCATGGCAGGACTACCGCAACGCGCAAGCCTGCTGCCGGGAACTGGAAGAGCACTACGGGCTCCACCGTGTCGGCGGCTGGCCCACCGACGAGCGTTACCCCACCCCCGCCGAGCTGAACAAGACCACCCGCGAACGGCGCGACGAAGTGCCCCGTGACCGCCTCCGACGCGTGGTCCACGCCGCCGCCGACCCCGCCAGCGACGAACGGGACTTCCTCGACCGGCTCCGCACCAGCGGCCTGCTCGTGCGACCCCGTGCCAGCACCACCACGCCGAACCGGCTCGCCGGGTATGCCGTCGCGCTACCCGACGACCACAACGCCGCCGGCGACACCATCTGGTACAGCGGATCCACCCTCGCCCACGACCTCAGCCTGCCCAACCTGCGCCGCCGCTGGCGGTCACCATGACCGCCGACCCTCCCGCTGGACACCGCCGCCGCACGTATGTGTTCCCCGGCCGGCAAAAGCGCCTCTCCATCCGCGTCACCGACGACGAGCACGCCGAGATCGCTACCGCCGCGAACCAGTTCGGGTTCACACCAGCCGGCTTCTGCGCCCAAGCTGCGCTCGACGCCGCACGCAACCTGCACACCGGCACCGCGGAGCGGATGGAACACGAGGCCCTGGGCAACCTGCAAGCCGAGCTGTTCCAAGCCCGCGTCACGCTCAACCAACTCCGCGCCGAACTCGCCCGCCACCACGACGCCAACGACCGCACCACGGCCGACAGGGACGAGATCATCGCGCGTGCGGCCCGCTCAATCGCCGGACTCGACGGCATCATCTCCCGCGTCCACCGCCAGATCTCGCAACGTTGACCCGATAATCACTTGCCCAGCGGCGCTCACCGAACCGCCCTGACGAAATCGAGCTGACCGGTGGCGGGCGAACCACCGTTCACCGCCGAGGACAGGTCGTGGTCCGCGACACCGGCCCGTGGACACGCCGTGCACACCCTGCTGCGGCACCTGGAGCGCGTCGGGTTCGCCGCAGCGCCGCGGCTGGTCGGCTCCGGCATCGATCCCGATGGTCGTGAAACGTTGACCTACATCGACGGGGAATTCACCCAGCCAGGGCCATGGAGCCTCCACGGCGCCGCCGGAGTCGGACAACTCCTTCGCGACCTCCACCAGGCCACCGCCTCCTACCAATCACCACCGGGCGCGATCTGGTTCCCGTGGCATGGCCGCGAGCTCGGCGGCCCAGCCCGCGTCATCGGCCACTGCGATGTCGCCCCCTGGAACATCGTGGCCCGCGACGGGATGCCGGTCGCGCTCATCGACTGGGAGTTCGCCGGCCCGGTCGACCCGCTGGTGGAACTGGCCCAGGCGTGCTGGCTCAACGCGAAGCTCCACGACGACATCGTCGCCGAACGCGAAGGGCTGCCCCCACTGGCTGACCGGGCAAGGCAGCTGCGCGCGATCGTCGACGCCTACGGCCTGTCGGCCAACCAGCGTCACGGCTTCCTCGACCGCATCATCGAGTACGTCGTGTCCGACACCGCCAACGAAGCCGACGACGCCAACGTCACCCCAGACATGACCTCACACCCCTGCGTGCTCTGGGCGGTGGCCTGGCGCGCCCGCGCCGGCGCCTGGCTGCTACGCAACCGCCGCCCATTGGAGAACGCCCTCGCCTAACCCGCCAAGTGGACATTGGCCCCACCGGTCCCGGTGACCGCTCAGTTCTGACGGATTACTGGCCTCTCGGCCTGCGCCGGTTCTTCACCGCCCAGAACAGGTTGCCCGCGCACACCACGGCGCAGGCGCCGAAGGTCAACGGCGGCCACCACGCCCCGCCCGGCGTCCACCACGACGCCAACGCCAGCCACGTGAACACGACCAGCAGGACCGTCCAGCCGATCACGAACCACGGCACTCGCCGACCAGCCACAAACCTCCCCTTTCGACGGCGCCCACACCAACTTTCCGTCCGGACTCCTGGACAATCATGATGTCCCCGCTGCATCGACCCACATCACAGGTCAGCCAAGCCGATACTCCCAACCTTCGGCACGCCACTCGAAGTCCGCCGCGACCAGCTCCCGCACGGTGAGCCCCTTGATCACATGCTCCAGCGCTCGGTACGTCGCAAGGTGCCCGATCAGCATGACGCGTCGCCCAGCCCACCTCGTCGGCAGATCGGCGAGGAACCCCGTGACCCGCTGAACCGCCTGCCGATGGCTCTCGCCACCCGGATACGGACGGTCGCAGTAGTCCAAACGATCACGGCGAACCGCAGCTGCGGGCGAACCGTTGCGCGCTCCGAAGTCGCACTCGCGCAGCCGCCAGTCATACAGGACCGGAATATCAGTGTCGCCGAACGCGATCTCCGCGGTCTCCGCCGCACGACGCAAATCCGAGGTGAACACCGCGGCGACGCCGTCCTCGCGTCGCCGCCGACCCATCTCGGCGGCATCGGCACGGCCGCGCTCACAAAGGCGACCGGGCAGCCACCCGGTCGCGATGCCGCGTTCGTTGTCTTCGCTCAATGCATGAGTCTCGAACACGACCTTGATCGACATCGCACGATGCTACTGGGACGCTTCAACCCAGTACTCGACGAACTGGCTGGTCGCGTCGAACTGATCGCCAGGAACTCAGAGTCGGTACAGAGCGAAGGGGGCGTCCGGGTGCGGGCCGGTCCGGCCCTCGACGAGTCCCTCACGTCGGATGATGCCCGCCGGTCGCATCCCGAGCCGCTCCATGACCGCCCGCGAGGCACGGTTGTGCACCTCTGTGAACGCCGCGACCGGCAGGTCCGGCTGGTGCTCTACGGCCCAGGCGAGCGCCGCCCGGCCAAGCTCCGTCGCATAGCCGCGGCCCGTGCGGACGTCGCGCACCGCCCAGCCGAGCTCGAGCGCCGTCTCGGCGTCAAGATCGAAGCGGGTGAAGCCACCGCGCCCGACGAGCGACCCGTCCGATCGGTCGCGCGCCATCCATTTGCCGACCCCGTCCGCCGTCCACCGGGCCGCCATGTCCGCGGCCCACGCGTCCACAGCCGCGCGGGTCCAGGGGCCGGTCCAATACGCGACTACCGGATCGCTATACAAGAGGACCAGGTCGTCGACATCGTCGGGACGGACCGGCGTCAGGACGAGCCGCGGCGTCAGAACCGGGTCTGTCGGTGCCTCGGCCGGGCGCTTCGCGTGCATCCACCCAGTAAACAGCGTCGCGACACCGCGTACCGAAACCGCAAAGTAGATCTCGACAACCTAGCTAGCTGCGAAGCGTCCGGACCTACCTTACGAGCCGCTGGTCAGCGCGGTCGATGTCCGCAACCTTCAGCCGGACGCGACAGCGGCTTGTCCGGTCCGCTCGAACCCTTCGGATTCCGGACCAACTCTTCGGATGATCTTGCGGAGTCCACGTTAACTCTTCGGGTGCGTCGTGGTGGTGGTCGATGTCCAAGAAGGCACCCGACGAGCGGTGGCCGGGGCTGATGCTATCGGTGAGGGGGGCGAGACGGCGCAGTTCGACGAGGTTGGCAACAGTTAGTTGCTGATGCAGGTGCACCATCTCATCCAGCGATAGTCGATTCTGCGGGTCGAGGAGGCCGCGGGTGTCGACGAAAGCACCGTCCCTGGTGCACCGGAGCCGGCAGCAGCGGCTCCAGCGACGCCGGGATGCGCCGGGTGGGTCGACGACCGCAACCGGACGTCGCTGGCGCGCCTGGCGCGCGAATCGCTCGACGAGTTACGGGCGGTCATCGCCGGTGCGTGACTCGAGCACCGCGAGGTCGCGGTCCGCGTAGCGGTCATGCTCGAACTCCTCCTCCAGCACGGTGAACACGCAGTCGTACACGGTCACGGTGCCGTTCTCGAGCACCTCCACCTCGCGGGAGAGGTCGGCCGCGTCGAGTTCGTCGAGCCAGGCACGGAAGCGGTCGGCGTGCTGGGCACGCGCCGCGAGCACCTCGTCGTACGACGGCGCCGCGGCACGGTCGAGATCGGGCCACGGGAAGTCGACCGATCCCGAGTTGGGCATGCCGATCGGGTGGAATCCCTCGCCGAGGATCGGCGCGGTGAACCACTTGTCCATGGCGAGCAGGAGGTGGCGGAGGGTCTCGACGAACGACCACTCGCCGTTGACCCGTTCGTGGCGCTGCGCGTCGGTGAGGCGGTCGGCGCGGGCGATCGTCGCGGCCCACGTCTGTTCCAGCGCGGCCCACGCCGCCCGGGCGCCCTCGGGGTCGGCCGGCCGGATCATCGCGCGCAGCGGGTACCAGCGGTCGCGTTCGTTGACGTAGTCGGTGACGTCGACGCCGTTGATCACCAGGCGGTCGATCTTCGCGTCGATGTCGACGCCGTCGAGAAGCGCATGCGAAATCGACACCCCGCTGAGGTTCACGTCGCGAAAGGTCGCGCGCCGCAGGTCGACCCCCCAGAACACCGAATCGCTGAGATCACGACCTTCGAACTCCTCGGCCATCACGCTTCCCTTCGTCGCGACGAGTGAGTGAGCGGGCCGCACGCGTCGCCGCGCCAACCGCGCCTGCTGATCACCGGTGATCGGCTACCGTGCACGTGAGCAGGTCGCGGGGCCACGCGGCGGCGACCGCGATGACAGCTCATGCCTGGCCACTGCCGCGCTCACCTACCGTGAACGAAGAAAGGTCACTGTGCGGTCCAGCAGCAGCGTGGCGGCTTCGGCATCGTATGAGGGCAACGAGCTGTCGGCGAAGTAGTGCTGGTCGCCGGGGTAGAGATACAGCTCGGCGTCGGGTGCCTCCTTGACGAGCGCGCGAGCCGCCTCGGCGTCACCCTCGCCGTTGAAGATAGGGTCCGCGTCCATCGCGTGTATCCGCACCGGGACCTCGGCGGGCCACGGTCCGAAGTAGGAGGTCGGCACGCACGCGTACACAAGCACGGCACCGCGGGCGCCAGGCCGCGTCTGGGCCAGTTTCTGGGCGTTGAGTACGCCGAGGGAAAATCCGATATAGACGACCTCAGTAGGTAGGGCCGCGACAGCGCGGGCGCCGCGGTCGAAGATCTCCTCGATACCGCCGACCTGTTCCGAGTACGCCATGCCGGCGTCGATGGTGTCGAAGGTCTGACCGTCATACAGGTCGGGCGTGTGCACGGTATGCCCCTCACGCCGGAGCTCGCCGGCGAAACCGAGAATCCCGGGGGTGAGGCCCTGGGCGTGATGAAAGAGGACTACCTCGGCCACTGCGACCATCTCCTGAGCGTCTGTTGACGATATGATCCGTGATTATAGAATGTTCGAATGTCGTCGAGCAATAATGGGTACCCGGACTATGAACTCCTCGCCGAACGCATGGTGGTGACCGCACCCCATCAGCTTCGCGCCATCGCCGATCCCCTACGCGGCATGATCCTCGATCTCCTGCTGGAGCGGGCGGCAACGGTCAGCGAACTCGCCGAGGCCGTCAACCGGCCCAAGAGCACGCTCGCCCACCACGTCAAGGTGCTCGTCGACGCCGGGATGCTACGGGTCGTGCGCACACGCCAGGTACGCGCGATCGAGGAGCGCTTCTACGGGCGCACCGCACGCAACTACCAGGTCGGCCGGGTACGCCCACAGGACGTGACACCACCTCCATGGCCCAACGAACTCGCCGACGCCGCCGACGAGTCCGTGCCGGCCTATCTGGCCGACAAGATGCGGGCTCTACGCCGGCACGTGCCCATCTCCAACGAGCGGGCGGCAGAATTCTGGGAACGCGTCATCACCCTCATGGACGACTTCAGCCAACTACCGCGCGACGGGGACACCACCCACGTATTCGTCGTCAGCCTCTACCCAGTCGACCGTCCGACGCTCCCTCCCGCCGAGCCGTAACCCTCGGCGCGGCAAGGTGTCGGACCAACTTGAGCGGCACAGCACAACGGGCCGAGGCCAGGCGAACCGGCCCAGGAAGGTGGCCGACGACCACGGCGGAGGACCCCCGCATCCGCCTCACCGATGATCGTGATCCCAACCGGCGAATCACGGCGAACATCGCAGCCAGTCGTCGGCCAGAACTCCAACACCCAGACCGGACCCTAGTAGCCTGCGGCACATCAAGGCAGATGGTGGGTCCTCGGCGACCAGACGGATCATCCGGCAATCTAGACGAACAACCGCTGGACGGCACAACCAACCACACGAGGATAGGGCCGTCCGCAGCGACCACACCGGCAACACCCAGCGCCAGCCCACCCCACGCAAGACCCCGCTCCGCAACCACCAGCAACCATCCGTGACTGCCCGCACTGCGGCGCACCCATCGCGTCGCGGCGACGTCCGCCATCCCCCGAATCCGCAATGTAAGTCCAGACAACTGAACCCACGACCGTCCGGGCTTACCCTGCGGGCGGCCGTTCACAGCTTTGATCGCCCGCAGCCTCTACCCGGACGGGACAGCGGCGCGCCATTTTCAAGATCGGCGAAGGACGGCCCGTGCTGTTGTGCGCCAGCTAAGTGACAACGGCTGCGCCAGGTAAATGTCAACCCCTCCTAACACCAGGAGTCGGCGGTACGACCGCCCGGGTCGATGCCATACCGCCGCAGGCGCTCAGCTTCTTCGGGCGATCGGTTCTGTCGAGCCGCTCGGCCAGGAAATTCAGCGCGGTGAGGTCGCCGCCGATCTCGATGGCTTGGCGCAGCCACTGCTCGGCCTCCTCGCCGCGATCGGCCTGATCGAGCCGTTTGGCTAGGGCATACATCGCGGAGATGTCGCCTGCCTCGGCGAACCGGCGCAGCAGGTCATCCGCTTCCTCACCGCGCCCGGCCTGGTCGAGCCACCCGACCAGGCGCATCCTCGCGAATTGGTCGCCGGCCTCGGCGAACGGGCGCAGCAGCTGTTCGGCCTCCTCGGCGCGACCGGTCTGCTCGATCTGCGCGAGCGCGAACCATATGGCGAAGTAGTCGCCGGCGTCGAAGGCTCGGCGCCGCCACTGCTCGGCCTCCTCGGTACGACCGGCCTGTTCGAGTCGCCCGGCCAGGGCCCACATCGATGAGGTATGGCCGGACTCGACGGCACGGCGCAGCCACTGCTCGGCCTCCTCGCCATTCCCGGCATCGTCGAACCGCTTGGCCAGGCGGAGCATCGCGAACATCGCGAAGAAGTGGTCGGACTCCGCGACGCGGCGCCACCACCGTGCGGCTTCCTCACCGTGGCCGGCCTCCTCGAGCCGTGCGGCCAGGAGGTCCATCGCGATGGTGTCACCGGCCTCCGCGGCGCGACGCAGCCACTGCTCAGCTTCCTCACCACGGTCGGCCTCGTAGAGCCGCGCCGAGAGGCGTTCCATCACGACGGTGTCGCCGGCCTCAGCGGCCCGGCGCAACAGCTGTTCGGCGTCCTCACCGCGACCTGCCTGGTCGAGGCGTCCGGCCAGGGCCAGACTCGCGGAGCTGTCACCGGCCTCAGCGGCGCGGCGCAACAGCTGTTCGGCGTCCTCACGCGACCGGCCTCGTCGAGGCGTTTCGCCACCATTTGCACGGCGGTCGGGTCGCCGGACTCCGCGGCTCGGCGCCACCACTGCTCGGCCTGCTCGGCGCGTCCGGCCTCGTCGAGCCGCCCGGCCATGACTTTCATGGCGGCGATGTCACCAGTCTCGGCGGCCGGTCTGGCTAGGGCGAGGGCCTGGCGGTACAGGCCGCGCTGCCGTGCTCGCTCCGCGAGTCGGATGCGGTCGACGACGTTCGTGGTGTACGCGGTCAGCGCGTCCCACACCGCAGCGGGTACGAGAACGCCACTACGTCTTGTGCGCGCGTACTGATCTAGATAGTCGTGCAGTACATACCCGTCGGCGAGTCCCGTACCGGGCTGATCGCGGCGCGCGGTGAGCGCCGCGATGCCGTGCACCTTTTCGGTGGCATGACCCAGACCGGTGTCGAACCAGCCGACGGGTGCGTCGACTCGGTCCTGCTCGTCCATGCAAACCGCCGCGACCTCGGCCAGCAGCTCCCGACCGATGGGCGACTCTTGGCCTAGCCGGCGGACGTCCATCGCCGCGGTCACCACCGCCGCGCCGTAGCGGTCTTCGGCGTCGGCGGGGTGTTCGTAGCGAGACACGAGCGCCGGGCCGCCGGCGAGCACCTGTATCACCTTGCCGTCACTGCGGGCCGTTTCCGCGGCTGTGTCCAGCCGCCGGTCGATCCCCAGCTGTCGGTGCAACTCGGCGAGATCCTCGCCGGCGAAGACGTCGGGCACCTCCACCCTGATCGTGCCGTGGAGCAGCAGTTGCCGGGCCTGGTGGTGCACGTCCTGCTCGCCGACGGTAGTGAGGTCCTTCCAGTACTGTGGCCACATCGTGCCCACCACCGCCACTGGCTGGTCGCCGGTGAGTAGCCGGCGCAGCGCGGCCGCCGCCTCGGGCCGATCACGCAGGAATACCTGCGCCTCGTCGAGCCATAGCACGGTACGCGGACCAATCGCCCCGCTGGTCAGCCAGCTCGGTGGCGTCGACCGGGCGAAGGAGCGACCAGTCGGGCAGGCATTCGCGCACCGCTTCGAAGGCCGCCCGGGTCTTACCCGTCGATGACCCGCCCACCAGCATCAGCATGACCGGCTGCGCAGGCGCCGCGAGCAGCTCACGCAACCGGCGATCATGGGCCCGCAACACGTAGTTCGTGAGCTCCGGCAACGCCGGACCCGACCCGGCATTGTCCGTAGTGATGGCCTGGTGCACGCCCAACTGGAGCGCGTCCCATCCGCTGACCGCTCGGGACGTGGTCCACGGCCTCACCGCCTCGGACGTGGATCCAGTCAGGCTTTTGGGTCCCCCACCTCGTCGCGGCTCGCGGGCGGGGTCGGCGGGGCGTTCACGTTAACGGTGATGTCTCGTGTCTTCGCCCGGGCGCCTGGGCCGAACAGAACACTCCCCGGAGACCCAGTGATCTGTTGCCCGGCACCGGCTGTATCGCCATCGGCGGACCCCGGCCGGTTCTCCCGACCGGCCCACCACGCCCCGCAAGCCACCACCGCGGTCGCCATCACCGTGGCGAACGCTGCGGCCACTACCCACCGATCCGCTTCCGCCTTAGGCAGGAACGGCAACTCAACCGCCATCGCCAGCCACAAACAGACCCCAAAGGTCACCGCCGCCGCCACGCCGGTTGACCGACCACCTGACAGCCCGACTCACCCGAGCCCACCTCGTTCCTCCGGCGCGGGGCAACCGCGCCACTGCTCTGTGCCCAATTCACACAGTCACGTGCGCCATGGGCACACAGTGGGATCCTGCCCGGATCATTGCCCGGTGTCAAGTGCGCACGCTATTGTGCTGACGTGACACAACACGGGATGCCAGAGGTGAAGACACCGGGTCAAACAGTTGCCGAACGGGTCCGCGAACTGCGGCGTCGCAGGGACTGGTCAGCCGAACGCCTCGGCCACGAGCTGAAGAGCGTCGGCCTCGACTGGAACCGATCGATCGTCGCCAACTTCGAGAGCGGACGGCGCCCCTCAGTCAGCATCGAGGAGGTGTTGGCACTCGCGTACGTGCTCGACGTGGCGCCCGTGCACCTGCTCGTGCCAGTCGACAACGCCCCGTGGTACGCGTTCGTCCCCGAAAGAGCGGCAGCGAGCGCCCGCGTACGCGAGTGGGTGCGGGGACGGCACTGGATGGCGCGGCACGGCGGTACCGAACGCACCTACTTCACCGAGGTACCGGAAGAGGAGTGGGAGCCACCCGCTCCGTTCACCGACGAAGAGAAGATCGAGCGCCGACGGGTACGCGAGGAGAACCTGCGCCGGGCAGTGGAGGCCGGCGTCATGACAGCCGAATTCGACGAGAAGACCGGCTCCACCCGGTACACGCCAGTCAGCAACTGAGGAGAGCCCGGCTTGTGCTCAATCTCCCGGCCCGCTATGTACCCGGTGTCCTCGAGCATCACCACAGGCCCGAAATGGGGGCCCCGCACGCACATTGGCCTGCAGGTCCAGTGACAGACAGCGGCCGGCGTGCTTGACCGCGTTGTTGACCAGTTCGCTGACCACGATTTGAGCGCGTTCGAGCCAGGCTTGGTCGTGGTCGCCGCAGCTGCGCAGCAAGGTTCAGGTGGCGCGACGGGCAGCCCGGGCGCCTCCGGGCCCGGGTCGTCGCCGGGCGCCCGTCCGGCCCGGGCTCGGGGGTGGTGGTAGTAAACCGCAGGTCAGCGTGGCTACTAGCCGGGCCGGCCGACGCGTGGATCTCGGCTCCACATGAGTGCGTACCACGCAGAAGCTGCTTAGGATGCATTTATTGCGCAGCACGCAAGATCGCGATATAGTGGTCGGCGTGACTGCTTCGCTGGATACGACACCTCGGCCCCGCCGACGGGACCAGCAGCGCGACGAGACCCGCCGGGATCTCGCGCTCACCGCCTTCCGGTTGGCCACCAGCCACGGCCTAGCCAACGTGCGGGTACCGGATATCGCCGCGGCGGTGGGCGTATCGCCCCGCACGTTCAACAACTACTTCCACAGCAAGGAGGAGGCGATCGTGTGGCCGGCCGCGCAGCACGCCGCGAGCGTGGCGAGCCGGCTGCGCGACCGCCCGGCCGGCGAGCCGCTCGGCGACGCGTTGGTCGCCGCCGTCGTCGGGCTCTATGGGCCGCCGGCGGGTGAACGGTTGCCAGCCAACTGGCTGCGGGACTTCCGCGACCTGGTCGCGGCTGAGCCGTCGCTGCACGGCGAGTACCTGCGGGCGGCCTCGACCGCCGAGCGCGCGCTGGCCGACGCCGTCGCCGAGCGGATGGGCGGCCCGGCCGGGCAGCTGCGGGCGCGGGTAGTGGCCGGGATGGTGGTCGGGGCCGAGCGCGCCGCCGTCGTGCACTGGATGCAGACCCGCGACGGCTCGCTGGTCGACACCGTCCGTACCGCGGTCCGGCAAGCAACCGCCGGCCTGGGCGGTGCGTCATGACCGCCGCCGACATGACCGCCCACCGGCCCGGTGTCCCGTCACCCCGCCGCCGGGCACTGCGCGCCGGTGCCGTGCTGGCCGTACCGGCGATCGTCTACTTCGCCGTCCGCCCGTGGGTGGCCTCCGACGCGGTCGCGCTGGCCGTCGCCGGCGCACTCCCGATCGGGTACCAGATCGTCCTGGTCGCCGTCCGGCGCCGCATCGACGTGTGGGCGCTGGTGTCCGGGCTCGGATTCGCGGTCGGCTGCCTGGTCGCGCTGCTGGCCGGCGGCAGCTCGCTGCCGCTCAAGCTGCACGAGGCGGCCGTCACCTTCGTCGCCGGCCTCGTCCTGCTCGGCGCGGTCTTGTTGCGGCGACCGGTACCGCTCGGCCGCCTGCTGAAGGTACCCGGGGCGGACCGGCGCCTGGACATGACGCTCAGCGTGCTGGTCGGCGGGCTCCTCGTCCTGCACGCGCTGCTGCACCTCGCGCTGGCCGTCCTGCTGCCGACGTCCACGTACGTGGTTGCCGGCCGGCTGATCAACTGGGTCACGATCGGCCTCGGCGCCGCCGCCCTGTACGGGTACCTGCGCCGGGCCCGCCGCCTGGCCCGCGGGACCCGCGCCCGCAAGGCAGACCGAGCCGCATGAACGGGCCAGTGACGATCGGCCGGGTACGGGTGTTCGACGGCGAACGCGTACTGCCCGAGCGCGACGTGGTGATCCAGGACGGGGTGGTCACCCGGGTCACCGGGCCGGCACCCGGGCTGGCCGACGTCGACGGGCGCGGACGCACCCTGCTGCCCGGCCTGTTCGACGCACACGTACACCTCGACCCGGACCCGCGGACCGCGCTGCGCCATCTGGTCACGATGGGTGTCACGACCGCGCTGGACATGTTCACCGGCGGCGCCACCCTCGCCCGCATCCGCGAGCTGCGCCAGGCGGACCCGCCGGACCTGGCCGACGTACGCACGGCCGGCACCGGCGCCACCGTACCCGGAAACATGCTGGAGAAGATCACCAGCCAGCCGCTGCCCACAGTGGACAGCCCGGCCGCCGCCCAGGCGTGGGTCGACGCGCGGCTGCGCGACGGCGCCGACTACATCAAGATCGTGTACGACGAGCGGGAGGGCGGCCCGATGGACGAGGCCACCCTGGCCGCCCTGGTACGCGCCGCGCACGCCCGCGGGGTCCTCGCCGTCGCGCACACCCTCGCCGAGCGTCCGGCCCGCGCGGCCATCGCCGCCGGCGTGGACGGGCTGGTGCACCTGTTCGTCGGCGAGAGCGCGGGCGAGGACTTCGGCGCGTACGCCACGCGGCACCGCGTCTTCGTCGTACCCACGCTCACTGTCCTTCGTGGACTGTGCGGGTACCGCCCGCATGAGGAGTTCGCGGCCGACCCGCGGCTGGCCGACAGGATCGGCCGCGACCGGCCACCCGTGCCGGTCAGGCCGGCAGACCCCGGCCGCCGCCACCTCTACGCCGCGACCACCGCAGCGGTGCGCCAACTCGCCGCCGCAGGCGTCCCGCTGCTCGCCGGCACGGACACCGGGCTGCCCACCGCAGCGCTCGGCGTAATCGGCTACGGTGCCACCCTGCACGGCGAACTCGAACTGCTGGTGCAGGCCGGCCTCACCCCGACCCAGGCACTCGCCGCCGCCACCTCGGCACCCGCGGCCGCCTTCCGGCTCACCGACCGCGGCCGCATCCAGCCCGGTACGCGCGCCGACCTGACGCTCGTCGACGGCGACCCGACCACGGACATCCGCGACACCCGCAACGTGGTCGCCGTCTGGAAACGCGGCGTCCGTCTCGACCTCGCCGCGGCGGCGAGCCGGAACGGCGACGCCGTCCGGTGACGGCCGCGGCGTCAGGAAGCGGCGCGCTGGAAATGCCAGACGATCACCAGAGGGGTACCGTCGGCCGCTGCGGTCGCCTCGGGGACAAGCTCCGTCAGCGTCCACAGCCAGCCCCACCAGTCGCGCGCCACCGGCCGCGACATCCGCCAACGGCCCGCCGTGCCGGCTCGCGGGAGCCAGCCGGCGGGCGGGGTTCCCCGCACGCGCGGACCTGCAGGCCGGCCGCGAGGGCGGCGTGCAGGTAGTCGCCGGTCGGGTGCCGGTAGGACGCCCCATGCTCGGCACCGAGCGCAAGCTGACCGGAAGCAAGAAGGCGGCCCGCAGTCACCGCGCAGCGGCCCCCACGCTCTACTGTCAAGATCATTCGATTCCGCAATATGCCCCTGAACAACTCGCGGGCCCGTCGTCCGGAGCTACCTTGCGGGCTACAGGTCAGTGCCTTGATCATCCGCAACCTTCAGGCGGACAGGACACTGGGACTACTACGAGCTGAAGGTGCAGGTCGAAGGGCGGTCCGCCGCACGTCGCCAGGCTTGATCGACGGATCTACCAGCAGGACTTGCGCTCGGACGATTTGATCTCAACAATGTTGCATCTGATGTAACGGAGGTTGGGGTGGGTCGAACGGCGGATTTGCCTGGTGCGGCGCATCTGGTGCTGGCCGACGGCGTCGTGCGTCTGGACCCGGCGTCGGCGGTGTTCGAGGCGATGCTGGAGGGCTGGGCGCGGCAGCAGCGGACCCGGTTCCTGAAGCAGGACTCCACGATCACGCCTCGCCTATCGCTGGTGCGTCGCTGGCGACGTTCTCGAACCAGTACCCGTGGGAGTGGCGGCCGGCGGAGGTGGAGGCGTTCTTCGACCATCTGCGGGCGAGGAACCCGAATTTCACGGTCTCGACGGCCCGCCAGTACCAGAACTCGCTGCGGATGTTCTGCGACTTCATCTGTGATGCCCGCTACGGCTGGCTCGCGACGTGCCAGCAGCGGTTCGGGCAGGTCCCGGCGCAGATCCTGCACGAGCACAACAGCGTCACCCACGTCACCGAGTTCGACGGCCGGCCGGGACGTCGTCCGCTGACGTATGAGGAGGTGCAGGCGCTGTTCGACGCGGCCGACGGCCGGGTGGAGCAGATCCGGGCACGACGGCGCAAGGGCGCGCTTGCCGCGATGCGGGACTCGGCGTTACTCAAGACGTTCTATGCCTACGGGTTGCGGCGCCGGGAAGCGTGCGGCTTGGATCTGGCGGACTTGCGGCACAATCCGAAGGCGCCGGACTACGGCCGCTTCGGGGCGGTGTTCGTCCGCTGGGGCAAGTCGTCCAACGGCAGCCCACCCAAGCGCCGCACGGTGTTCACCGTCCCGGAGATGGACTGGATCGTCGACGTGCTCGGTCACTACCTCACCGAGGTCCGGCCGCGGTTCGAGGTGGGCAATCATCCGGCGTTGTGGGTGACCGAGCGGTGCGGCCGGCTGTCCAAGCGCGGCGCGAACGAGGCGTTCGAAACAGCTCGGGAGGCGGCCGGGCTGCCGGCCGAGCTTGACCTGCACAGCCTGCGGCACAGCATGATCACGCACCTGGTGGAGTTCGATTACCCGGAGAGATTCGTTCAAGTTCTCTTGAGCCGGTCACAGGGTGTCCACGACGTGCAGCACGAGCCTGAGACCGACCGGAATCTGCGTGGTGGAGGTGGTTATCTACCGCCGTCCATCACGCGGATTCCCGGGAGGTTCGATGCTTGTGCAGCGGGTGGTGATGCCCGGCTCGTCGCTTGAGTCGTGGACGGTGCTCGGCGAGGCGGGTGGGCCGGTCGAGCCGATCGAGCGGTACCTGGCCTACTTGAGCGACATCGAACGGTCGCCGAACACGGTCAAGGCGTACGCCCACGATCTGAAGGACTGGTTCGTCTTCCTCGACCGGCGGGGGTTGGACTGGCAGGAGGTCCGGCTGGAGGATCTCGGTGAGTTCGTCGCGTGGCTGCGGCTGCCGCCTGCCGGCCGCGGTGGCGGTGTGGCGCTGCTGCCCTCGGCGCAGCACCACTGTGGCGTGGTGACGGTCAACCGGAAGCTGTCCGCGGTCGGTGGCCTGTATGCCTTCCACGCCCGGCACGGGGTCGACCTTGGTGATCTGGTCACCGAGCTGCGGCCGGTGCGGCTGCGGGGTTCGGGGTGGAAGCCGTTCCTGCATCATCTCGCCGGTGGGCAGCCGCAGCGGCGACGCACGATCAAGCTGAAGACGCCGCGGAAGCATCCAACGATCCTGACCGTGGCCCAGATTCAGGCGATCCTGGATGCATGCGCTCGGCTGCGGGACCGGTTCCTGTTCGTCCTGTTGTGGGAGTGCGGCATCCGCATCGGTGAGGCGTTGGGCCTGCGACATGAGGACATCGCCGCCGCGGAAGGCGAACTGACCGTCACGCCGCGGGTCAACGACAACCGGGCACGGGCCAAGTCGGCCTCACCGCGCACGATCCCGGTCGGCCCGGAGGTGATCCGGTTGTATGCCGACTACTTGCACGGCGAGTACGGCGAGTTGGACAGCGACTACGTATTCGTCAACCTGTGGGGGCAGCCGTTCGGGCGGCCGTTGACCTACGCCGCGGTCTATGACCTGGTGTTGCGGCTGCGCCAAACCACCGGGTTCGACTTCGATCCGCACTGGTGCCGGCATTCCTACGCCACCCGGCTGCTGCGTGCTGGTACTCCGGTCGAGGTGGTCAGCCGGCTGCTTGGTCACGCCTCGATCGCGACCACGATGGATATCTATGGCCACTTGACCGTTGAGGACGCCCGCCGCGCGCTTGCGGAGGCCGGGTTCCTGACCGGGCAGGAGGTGCGCTGGTGAGCCGGGAAGCCGCCGCGGGCGCCGCGCCGGCGACTGGGTTGCTGGGCAAGCTGATGGCTGCGGTGCGGCCGGAGTTCCGCGTCGATGTCCTGCTGCCCACCGCCGATGATCTGATGCTCGGGGCGCCGCCGTGCCGGGTACCGCAGTGCCTGCGCCGGCAACGCACGCGCGGGTTCTGCCATCCGCACTATCAGCGCTGGTACGGCCAGGGCCGCCCCGACGTGGACGAGTACGCCGCGACGACCGACCCGCGAACCGTCGGGCGGCAGTCCCTGACCGCCTGCCAGGTGCCTGACTGCCGGTTCGGCGCCGCGCGGCGCGGGTTGTGTATCAGCCACCACGGATTCTGGGAACGCGCCGGGCGACCCGACCGTGCTGCGTGGATCGCCACGGCGGTGGTCCGCGACCATAACGTCAGGGACTGCACGCTGTCGTACTGCGAACTGTGGGCCGAAGGGAACTCCCCGTTCTGCACGAACCACAAGTCCCGCTGGCACGCGGTCGGGTGCCCCGACGTTGAGACGTTCATCCAGTGGTGCGAAACGTGCGGCGACGAACGGTTCGACTTCCGACCTCTCAACCAGCAGCGGCAGTTGAAGCTGGAGCTGCAGTACGCGCTGCAGTGCCGCCACGACGAACGGCGCGCCAGGGCCCGAGCATGGACCGTGGTGACGCAGGTCGTGCGGTTCGCCGCCGCCAGCGGCGTCACCTCGCTGCTAGACCGGACCGCCGAACAGTGGGACCGCGACTACCAGCAGGCGCACAGCTCCAGCCAGGCCAACGGGCAACTGGCGTTCCTGCGCTTCGCCCGCCGCTGCGTCGAGGACCTGCAGGCCGGAACCGGCTGGGAGGCCGAGTACCCGCGCGATGTGTGGGAGCTGCGCCGCTTGGGCATGGACAACACCCGGGCGCGGCTGCGGTTTGACCGCATCACCCAGCCGTGGCTACGAGAGCCGGCCAAACGGTTCGTCCGGTGGCGGCTGTCCGCCGGGCGCAGCGTCAACCAGGCCATCATCGACATCCTGGCCATCAACCGGTTCTCCGGCTTCCTCGCCGACCCCCGCGTGAGCATGCGCGGCATGACCGACGTCGACCGGGTGCTGCTGGAACGCTATCTGGCCGACCTCGCCAGCGACCCGAGGGCAGCCCGCTCCCGCAGCCGTGACATCAGCTCCCTGGGTGCGTTCTTCCAAGCCGTGCGCCGCAAACGGCTGGGACGACCAACTGCCGGCGAACGCGACGTTCTACCCGGACGACTATCCCAAGCCTGACAAGCGACTGCCCCGAGGGTTGGCCGACCAGGTCATGGCCCAGGTCGAGCGGCCCGACAACCTCGACCGCTGGCACCAGCCCGAGGGGCGGCTGCTGACCCTGATCCTGATGCGGTGCGGGCTGCGAGTCGGTGATGCCTGCCATGTGGGGTTCGACTGCGTCATCCGCGACCGCGACGGCGCGCCCTACCTGCGCTACCACAACCGGAAGATGAAACGCGAAGCCCTCGTCCCGATCGACGAGGAGATCGAGCGGGAGATCACCGGCCAGCAGCGGCGGATCCTGCAGCGGTGGGCGGACGGCAGCGCGTGGCTGTTCCCCGCACCGCGGATGAACCCCGACGGGCGCATCCCGCTGTCCACATCCTCCTACCGGGGGCAGCTGGCGATGTGGCTGCAACGCTGCGAGGTGCGCGACGAGCACGACCGGCCGGTACACCTGACCCCGCACCAGTGGCGGCACACCTTCGGCACCAGGCTGATCAACCACGACGTCCCGCAGGAGGTCGTGCGGGTCCTGCTCGACCACACCTCCGGCGAGATGACCGCCCACTACGCCCGGCTGCACGACACCACCGTGCGTCGACACTGGGAAGCCGCCCGCAAGGTCAACGCCAAGGGTGAGACCGTCACCATCGACCCGAACGGGCCCCTCGCCGAGGCGAACTGGGCCAAACAGCGGCTCGGCCGCGCCACCCAGGCCCTACCCAACGGCTACTGCGGGCTGCCGGTGCAGAAGACCTGCCCACACGCCAACGCCTGCCTGACCTGCCCGATGTTCATCACTACCGCCGAGTTCCTTCCCCAGCACCACCACCAACGCCGGGAGGTCCTGCAGATCATCAGCGGGGCGCAGGCCCGCGGCCAGCTGCGTCTGGTGGAGATGAACCAGCAGATCCTGGGCAACCTTGATCGTGTCATCGCCACCCTCGACGCCGACCGCGACGAGCCGGGGGTGATTGCGGATGCGGGCTGACAACAGCCGGCACATCGTCGCCGCCGCCAAGCGTCGACGCGAGTACACCCGGGCCAAAGCGATCCAGGCCCTGCGTGTCCTGGATGCCGCAGGCCAGCCGGTCACCTACCAAACGGTGGCACAGCAAGCCGGGGTATCCCGGTCCTGGCTGTATGCCCAGCCCGATCTGCGCGCCGAGATCGACCGGCTCCGCGCCATGCACCGGCGGGCACCCGCCTCACCGGTCCCTGCCCGGCAGCGCGCCTCGGACGCCTCCCTGCTGCGCCGGCTGGAGGCGGCGCAGCAGCGCATCCGGCATCTGGCCGAGGAGAACCGGCAGCTGCGCGAGCACCTCGCCCAGGCCCTCGGGCAACAGCGGGTGGCACACAGCGCCCGTGGCCGGACAGGACACACTGGAGAACGTGCAGGATGATCGCGTACGACTGCTGCAGACACCCCGACAGGACCTGGCAACGGCCCGTCGCGACCGGTCGACGTGGTCCCGGCTGGCCTTCACCGCCGGGCACACCAACGACGGCCAGGTCTTCGACCGCAACCGGGCGGCCCGGTTCGGGGTGCTTTGGGCCGCTCAGTACGACCGCCGCCCGGAGGATCTGCCGCTGCTGCGGTTCCTGCTCGAACAGGAGATCGTCCGCTACCGCGAGGCGGTGCCCTGGGGTCTGGCACCGGATCTGGAACTGGCCGGGCTGCTGGTCGCCGAGCACCGCCAACTCCAGGACGTGTGGCTGCACTGGCAGGCCAAGGAAATCAGTTTCGACACCGCCTTGGGTTACCGCACCTTCTACCTGCTCACGGCCGGTGTCGCGGCCACCGTCGCCGAGATCCAGGCTAGCGCGCACCCCGACCGGGACCGGATCCTGCGCGAGATCACCGCGGCCCGCAACCGCGACCGCACACCCCGCTTCACCGACGCCGCCGTGGACGAATGGCTGGCCGACCAGCGTGCCCGGTTCCCCGACGACCCGGACGCCGAGAGCCTGCGCACATGGGCCAACCACGCCGCGCGCCTGGGCGACCGCGACGCGTCACGCCGGTTCATCCTCCAATGGGCCGACACCCAGCCCCGCACCGAGCAGACGCTCAACAGCCTGCAGTTCCACCTCGCCGGGCTCGGTTTCCTCGACGAGGCCATCCTGGTCCAGACTGAGGCCGTCGCCATCAGCGGCCCCGGCTGGGGCAAGGCCAGCAAACTGCTCGCCCTGGTCAAGCTGCACCGGCATGCGGGCAACTTCGCCGGCGCGTGGCACGCGCTACGAGACTGCGCCGAGGTCATGCCCACCGATCGCTTCTGGAAGGAAGCCGGGCTGTGGCGCTACTTCGTCAAAGACCACTTCCTGCTTGTCCCGATGGCGCCCGACCCCGACACCGCTCAGCGGCTTCTCCTCGAAGGTGACCAGCAGATGCGCGGCGTCACCAGGCTCTGGATGGACGGCGTCCTCGACGCCGCGATCAACGCCGCCGAACACACCGGCCAGCATCACCTTCGCGACCACTACCTCCGGGTACAGGCGGACGAACATCAGGCCCGTGATGAGGAACTCCGCCAGGCCAGCAGCCGTCCCGCGACCACCGACATTTCCGGCGCCACCGGGTAGACCTCCGGCACCATCCGGCAGGCGACGCACGGCTAACTCGCCGGCTCCAACAGCGGCTCGGTCCGGTAACGATCGGCCATGCCCGAAACGGCCGTCAGGCATCCACAACAGTGCGACAAGTACAACGCACCCAACGCAAAGACCCAGGTCACGGGACCGGAAGATGATCGAACTCAAGATAATCCAGGATCAAGCGGGTCACGCCACGGCCAGCTCGACGGCCATCTATACGGGGGTCTCGGACGAGTATCGCAACCAGTTGCTGCGCCGCAAGCTCACCGAACGCCACGCCAGTCTGTGGGAGGACGACGAGTCGTGATCAGGAAGATGGGCTACCGCTGGCACCTGCGCCAGCTGATGGCCGGCAAGGATATGTTCCAGACCTCCGATTTGGTGCCGCTGCTGGCCGAACGGGGTGTCGCACTGTCCCGGGAGCAGGTGTTCCGGTTGGTCACCCAACCGCCCCAGCGATTGTCGATGGACACCCTCGCCGCGTTGTGCGACATCCTGGACTGCACCCCCAACGACCTGATCGAGATCGGGGCCGTCAACGCCGAGGTCCGCAAGGCCGCTGGCGAGAATCGGGGCGCGGCACCGGCGGTGCGCCGCACATCGATCCGCAGGCCTGAGGGGCTATGACACCGCCGTCGACGGCGGCCCGGCTGGCCCGCCAGGCGGCGCGGCTGGACGCCGCGCTGACCACGGCGATCACCCGGCTGACTACGGCCATGCCGGCGCTGGGCAACGACGACGCCCAAGGGGTGCTGCAGGCCGCGGTGCCGATCCCGGTGCGGGGCGCGGCGCGGTTCCTGGAGGAGTTGGCCGCGCACCTGGCCGCCCACCCCGACGCGCTCACTTCGGGGGACTCGCTCTGCCCGCCGGTGCTGCTGCGAGTGACCCACGTGCTGCACGACGCCGGGCACCCCGTGATCCGACCGGCTTGCGCGAGCTGCGGCACGGTGCGGACCGTCCTTCGGCGGCCGACCCCTCAGGGGCGGATCTGCGCGACGTGCGACGCGCGGTCCAGGCTGGCCACGTGCGCGCGGTGCGGCCGCCCGGAAACCCGCATCGCGGCCCGCCGAGCGGAAGGTGGTATCTGCCATCCCTGTTACCGCACTGATCCGCAGGTCGTCGAGGAGTGCAGTGAATGTGGGCGCCTGTGTAGCCCTGCGGTACGGCTTCCCGACGGCGGCTCGCTCTGCCGTGGCTGCTGGAAGCGCCCTAACCGCGAATGTGTCTCTTGTGGACAGATGAAGCCTGCTGCGCTCATCGACGAGGACGGCGCGTTGTGTCACCTGTGCTACAACCGGCACCGGCGACCTCGCCGGCCCTGCGGGCGCTGCGGCCGGCTGGGACGGATCGCTCGCAATGCCGCCGGTGACCACCCCGATCTGTGCGACAGTTGCTACCGGGGGCCGGAAACGAGTTGCTCGCGCTGCGGCCGGGTCCGCCCCTGCCAGCGGATAAGCTCCGCTGCACCGATCTGCCACACCTGCTACGCCCGCGACGAGCGGCCACGCGTGACCTGCTGCCGCTGCCAGCGTGATCTTCCGGTAATGACGTACTGGCCGATCGGGCCGGTCTGCCAGTCCTGCTACACCGCGATCCTGCGGTCCCCGGCCGAATGCGCTCGCTGCCGGTGCACCCAACCGCTGATCGCCCGAGACGACGACGGCGCCGGAGTCTGCGGGCCGTGCGCCGGGCACCATGTCGACTACACCTGCCACCGATGCGGCCGTGCCGGAAACCCCTACGGGAACGGGCGATGCGCCTACTGCGTTCTCGCCGACAAGGTCCGTGACCTGTTGACCGGACCAGACGGCACGGTCTCGGCCCAGCTGCAGCCGCTGGTCGAGGCGTTTCACCCAGGTCCGCCTGCCGTTCACCGCGATCCAATGGATCCGTCAAAGCCCGAACGCGAAGCTGTTGGCCCGTCTCGTCGCCGACGCCCGGCCGCTGAGCCATCGGCTCTTGGACGAGCTGCCACCCACTCGCGGCCTGCACTACATCAGGCAGATCATGGTGCAGACCGGCGTGCTGCCCGAACGGCACGAGGACATCGAACGGGTCCCGTCCTAGCTGGAGCACTACCTGACCGACAAGCCAGTCGAGCACGCGAACCTCATCCGTCCGTTCCTGCACTGATTCCTGCTGCGGCGAGCTCGCAACCGCGCGTCGGCACCTCGCTACCCGGTCTCGATCGGCCGGGATCTTCGCCGCCGCGTCCTGGTCGCGCTGGAGCTGCTGGCCTGGCTTGACGAACAGGGGATCACGCTGAAGCAGGTGCGCCAGGACGACATCGACCGCTGGCTCGACGAGGAAGACTCCCAGCGCCGTAACCGAATCCGCTACTTCCTGACATGGACAACCGATCGCGGCCTCACAAGAAAGCTCACCGTCCCGCTCATTCCACGTCAGCAGCCGGCGGATCTGCTCGGCGATGACGAACGCTGGCAACTGCTGCAACGGTGCCTGACCGACGAGGCCCTGCCCGTCGATGTGCGGGCGGCGGGCGCGCTGATCCTCCTGTTCGGTCTCCAGACCCAACGGATCCGGCACCTCCGCGTCGATCACGTCGTCCACCGGAACGACGACACCTACCTGACCGCCGGCCCGCACCTTCTCCTGCTGCCGCCCCGCCTCGGCACACTCATGAGGATGCTGGCCACCCAGCCGCCGACCCGGCTCATGATCCACCACGGCCCGCAAGCTCCCCACTGGCTGTTCCCCGGCCGGGTCCCCGGACAGCCAATCGACAACCACAGCCTCACCAACCGGCTCAACCGCCACGGCATCAACGCCCGGCCTGCCCGCAACGGAGCACTCGCCGCCCTCGCCGCCGACCTCCCCGCCGCCATCCTCGCCGACCTGCTGGGCATGCACATCAACACCGCAGTCCGCTGGGTCACCTATGCACGGCGAGACTGGACCGACTACCTCGCCGCCCGTGCCGCGGAGCGCAGCAGACCGATGTAGAATGAATAGCTCCCGATCAGCGGCAGTTCCGGACGTTCGAAGCGGGAACCTGCCTGCATAACCATGCAGCCGCCACGGGCGGATGTGTGGACTCGAACGCCGTCCTCGAAGCCTCCGCCGGTCGGCCTTATCGGTCCTCGAGTGAGCGACTTCCCGGCGGAGACAAGGTGTTGCTTAAGGGGATCGGTCTGTGAGGTGCGGGGACCTGCGCGGAGGTCGGTGAGCTGGCGTTTCACGGTGGTGCGCGAATCGGTCGGTCAGTCCGGTCGCGTCGCGCGCCTCCGTTGGCCGTGATCGATCTGGTTCGCCGATGGACCGGTGGTGTCGAATCCCTCGACGAGGGCGGTGAGCGCGTTGCGCCATAGATACTCGGCCGCCTCGGCAGGAAAGGCGCAGCGGGTCTCGAGCGCTGCCAGGCCCTCGCAGAGCGCGTGGAAGGCGGTGGCAGCCTCGTCCACGCTCCACGTCCCGAGGCGTCCTTGTTGCTGGAGCCGGGTCACGCGTGCCAGCAGCACCGTCCAGGCGCGCGCGGCCGCCGTGTGTATTTCGATGACCTGCTCGGCTGTGGTGCCGGTCTGCTGAACGCCGAGTTGGAACAACGCCGGGTGGTTGACGACGAGGCTGCGAAATCCGAGGACGCCTGCCTGGACAAGGTCGGCGGCAGCATCGCCTGTCGTCGGCACCGTCTCGACGGCGGCGCCGAGCGAGTCGAATCTCCGCGCTCCGAGGGCGGCGATGAGTCCGTCCCTGGAGCCGAACAGGCTGTAGATGGCACGCGTCGTGGTCCCCACCTCGTCAGCGAGTGCCCGCACCGACACGGCGCCGAGGCCGTCGGTTGCCAGGACGCGCTCGGCGGCGTCGAGCAGGGCGTTCGCGGTGCTCTGGTCATGCTGTCTTGGTCGGCCCATCTTGACAGCATATCGTGACAGCGTTACGTTACGCCGTGACGAAACTGGGAGAGGAAGCATGACGGATAGCAGCGACGCAGTCACAGCAACGCCGGCTATGGACTCGCCGCCAGCGCTGGATTGGGGCCGCGGTCGCTACGAACGGACCGCGGATGCGCTGGTTCCTGCCGCCGAGGCCGTGGTGCGCGCCGCGAAGTTGCTGCCCGGAGAGCGTGTTCTGGATGTTGGGTGCGGGACGGGCACCGTGGCCCTGATCGCAGCCCGTGCCGGGGTCGGGGTGACCGCAGTGGACCCGGCAGCTCGGTTGCTCGAGGTGGCCCGGGCCCGCGCCGAGCGCGACGGGATAGACATCCAACTGCTTCCCGGTAAGGCAGCATCGCTGCCGCTTGTCGACGCGAGCTTCGACGCCGTGCTGTCCAACTTCGCGGCGATCTTCGCGCCCGATCCGGCGGCCGCCGTGGCAGAGATGGTCCGCGTCTTGGCACCCGAGGGGCGGATCGTGTTCAGCGCCTGGCTGCCCGGCGGGACGATCGGGCAGCTCAACGCGACAGCCATGGATCTGGTCCGCAGCGCGCTCGGGGCCCCGGCGCCGCCCACTCCCTTCGCATGGCACGACCCGACCGCCCTGACCGCCCTGTTCGCTGCCCACGGGATGACCATCACGATCGAGCAACACCAACTCGCCTTCACCGATGCCTCGCCCGCGGCCTACCTGGAAGCCGAGCGCACCAACCACCCGATGGCGATCGCTGGCTTCGACGTACTCGAACGTGCCGGTCAAAGTGAAGCGGCCGGCGAGCGACTGCTGCAGATTCTCGAGGAAGGCAACGAGGACGCCACGGCATTTCGCTGCACAAGCCGCTACGTCGTGGTCACCGCCCGCGGACGGTAGCGACAGGCTGGCTCATCGTGACAGCCGCGGGCCGATGCAACCGGATTTCGGCGTGAGAGAACGGACCCATCGCTGCGTGCCGCAGTGTCTGGCGGTGACGCGGCAGCGTCCCAGGAAGGAATAGCGCACGCTCGGAATAAGTGCCCTCCACCAGTAGTGCTCGGGCTGCGGACCGGCTGCTGCCCAGATCCGGATCCGGACGTCGGATCGGGACGCCACCTGATCCGCGGCAACGAATACAAGACCGCGCTGGACGAGGACGGCAACCACCTCTCGACCGGGGTGCAGCGGGGCGCTCCCTGGATCGCGATCACGCCAGTGGTCAACGCGATCCGCGTCCTGGAGCGCATGGTCCCGGACGGGGCCCTGCTGTTCGACGCCGCCGCTCACAACGTGTCCGAGCAGCGGTCACCGGCAGCGGGAGCGATCACGAATACGACTCTTCGCGACCGGATCGAGGTGTTCGTGGCCTGGGCGAACGAGTGCGCCGCAGCACACGGGCTCGATCATGAAGTCATCCCGCCCGACCGCCACGGCGCCATCGGCACCATGCGTTTCCGCCGGATTCTCTCTGCTTAGTTTCCGTGTTGCCTTTGGCTGCCGATCTGTTGGCGAGCAACGGGTTTGGGGCTTGCCCAGGCCCGTGTTGTGTTTCTATGGTCCCCTCCCGTGATCTTGAGTTTCTTCTCGTCCCGGGGCTGGGAGTCCTGGGATCTGGAGCGCCGGCCGCTGATCCCCGAGCGGATGCCGGTGCTGGTTGGTGAGGACCTTCGGTTCGAGGACGGGCCGGGCGCTCCCTGCCTGGTGATGGTGGTGAACCAGTGGTTGAGGGAGCTACCGGCCAGCGGATGCCCGGCACCGAGCTCGTGGGAGAGCTACGCGCGGGCGGTCAAGGCGTGGGCCGAGTTCCTGACCGAGCACGGGGTCGGTCTGTTCGACTCCCGCAGTCGGCTGAAGTATGCGCTTGGCAAGTACGCCGAGTACCGGGCGGCGGGCCCGGCGAAGGAGCGCTTCGCGGCGACCACGTGGGGTCAGCACATGAGCGTGCTGTCGTTGTTCTACCGGTGGGCCATGGGTGAGGGGCATGCGGAGGCTGAGCCATTCACCTACCGGACGGCGCGTGGAGTGTTACCGATCTTGTAGACACCCGGCTATGCGGCTTGTAGCCGCCTGAACACGTATTTCTGTTCGTATTCGATCGGGGTGTCGTATCCAATTGTCGAGTGACGTCGGCGTCGGTTGTAGTACGACTCGATGTAT
>WNFX01002490.1_pt1 | contig 36688 bp, 29 predicted proteins | sample 5400111 | NCBI WGS metagenome assembly WNFX01 (sample SAMN13153363, study PRJNA577476) | soil metagenome | isolation source: 40 cm soil or saprolite under grassland replicate 1 | place: USA:California | collected 2016-06-15
CCAGACGAGCTCGCCCGGGCCTCCGGTCACGCGCGCCCACGCGCCATCTTCCTCATGTGCGAGCGGCTGCCCGTGCTGCGCGAGCTCGCCTCGTGGGAGCGGGACGGCATCGTCGCGGTCAATCGGCCCTCCGCCGTCCTCGACACGTACCGCGAGCGGATGATCGCGCGCTTCGCCAAGGCCTCCGTCCCCTTCATCGAGAGCCGGTCGGTGGCGACCTCGGGAGAGGCCGTGACGGCGCCCGTACCCGTGTGGGTCAAGCGGGGCGACGTGCACAATACCCAGGACGGCGACGTGGTCTTCGCGGAGGGTCAAGCGGCGATCGCGCGGGCCCTCGAGGGGATGGCCGGGCGCGGCATCCCGCGCGCGGTCATCCAGCCCCACGTCGACGGTGACCTCGTCAAGTTCTACGGCATCGGCCGCCCGGACGCACCCGCCGACGCTCCGCCGTGGTTCCGCTGGTTCTACCACAAGGGGCAGCGGCTCGCCGGCCACCGCTTCGACGAGGCCGCCCTGGCTCGGCTGGTGTGCCGGGCCGCGGAAGCCCTCGGCCTCGAGATCTACGGCGGCGACTGCATCGTGACACCGGGCGGCGGGCTGGTCCTCATCGACCTGAACGCCTGGCCGAGCTTTGCCCTCTTCCGCGACGAGGCCGGGCCGACCATCGGCGCGTATCTCGCCGCGCGCTTCCGGGAGTCCGCCTCATGACAGAACGCCGCGAGCCCGGCCCGCGCTCCCGGGCCATCGTCGAGCGCGAGCGCCGCGTGGCCGCCGCCGGCATGCAGGGCTTCGCCCTCTACGCGGGCCTGGCCATGGCGCGCGGGCAGGGCTCGACGCTCATCGACGAGGACGGGCAGGAGTACATCGATTTCATCGCGGGCATCACCATCGGCTCGGTCGGCCACTGCCACCCGCACTACGTCGAGGCGCTCAAGCGGCAGGTGGAGAAGCTCACCTTCGGCAGCTTCACCACGGAGACGAGGACGCGCTTCCTCGAGATGCTCGCGTCCCTGACCCCGGAAGGGCTCACGCGCATCCAGATGTTCTCGGGAGGCGCGGAGGCCGTGGAGGCCGCGCTCCGGCTCGCCAAGGCGGCCACGGGCAAGCGCGAGGTCATCGGCTTCTGGGGCGGCTTTCACGGCAAGACGGGCGGGGTGCTCGGCCTGCTCGGCAGCGACTTCAAGCATCACCTGGGGCCGTTTCTCCCGGGCCAGTACCTGACGCCGTACGCGGACTGCTATCGCTGCCCGCTCCGTTTGACATATCCCGACTGCGGCATCGCCTGCGCCGACTATGTCCGCGACGTCATCCGTCACCAGACGGGCGGCGAGATCGCCGCCATCATCGTCGAGCCCGTCCAGGGCACCGCCGGCAACATCGTCCCGCCCGAGGGCTTCCTCCGCGCCATCCAGCAGATTGCCAAGGAAGCGGGGGCGCTCCTGCTCTGCGACGAGATGATCACGGGCATCGGACGGACGGGCTCCATGTGGGGCTCCGACCACGATCAGGTCGTGCCCGACATCATGACGGTGGGCAAGGGCGTGGGCGGAGGCTTTCCTCTCTCCGCCGTGGTCTCGACGGAGGAGCTGACGAGCAAGAAGCCCTGGTCGAACCCGAGCGCGTCCTCGTCGAGCTACGGCGGCAATCCGCTCGCCGCGGCGGCGGGGCTCGCCTCTCTCGAGATCATCCTGAAAGAGAACCTCGTCAAGAACGCGGACCGGGTCGGCGCCGTCATGCTCAAGCGGCTCGAGGCCCTGAAGGAGAAGCACCGCGTGGTGGGGGAGGTCCGGGGCCGCGGCCTCCTGCTCGGCATCGAGCTCGTGAAGGATCGCCGGACCAAGGAGCCGCTCGGCAAGGACGTCACCCAGGCCCTCTACCAGGAGTGCCTGCGTCGCGGGCTGGCGGCCATGACCTACTCGGCCACCGTGCGCATCAACCCGCCCCTCATGATCAGCGAAGAGGCCGCTCTGGCCGGGCTCGCGATCCTCGACGAAGCCCTGGAGGCCGTCGTCCGCGAGCACAATCTCCAGTAGGATGCGGCGCGGCGGGATCATCGGTCTCGGCAACGTCGCCATCCACGGGCACCTGCCCGGCTGGCTCGACCGTCCCGACGTCCTGATCGCGGCCGCGGCGGACGCCCGCCCGGGGCAGCGGGCCGAATGCCAGCGCCTCCTGCCCGAGGCGCGCTGGTACGATTCTCCCGACGAGCTCCTGGAGGGCGAGCCGCTCGACTTCGTCGACATCTGCACGCCGCCCTCGAGCCATGCCCCCCTCATCGAGCGCGCCCTCGACCGCGAGCTTCACGTGCTGTGCGAGAAGCCGCTCGTGTCCTCCCGAGAGGAGCTCAGGGCGGTGGCGGGAGCGTCATCGAGGGCGGGCCGAGTGCTGTTCGCGGTCCACAACTGGCACCACGCGCCCATGATCCGGCGCGCCACCGAGCTGGTGAGGGATGGCGAGATCGGCCCCCTGCGCAGCGTTCTCTGGGAGACGCTCCGCACGCGCCCGGCCGTGGCCGGAGACGGCCGGGACCAGAACTGGCGCGTGGACCCGGCGGTGTCGGGAGGCGGTGTGCTGACCGATCACGGCTGGCACGTCGCGTACATCGTGCCTGCCTGGATGGGCGCACGTCCCCTGACGGTGGCGGCGCGGCTCGAGACGCGCCGCCACGCCGCCTTCGCCGTGGAGGACACGGCGGCCGTGCGGCTCGCCTTCCCCGAGGCGACCGTGGACATTCTGCTGACCTGGGCGGCCGACGAGCGCGGGAACCGCGTGGAGCTGGAAGGGACGGAGGGCCGCATCGAGCTGATGGGCGACACCGTCGTGCTGAGCCGCGGCGGCGTCGAGAGGCGCTTCACCTGCCCCCCCGCTCTCTCCGACGGCTCGCACCATCCGGAATGGTTCCACCAGGTCGCCGACGATTTCCTGGCGTGCATGGCGGTCGGAAAGGTTGCGGGCAATCTCGCGGAGGCGGAGCTCTGCGTGGAGATCGTGGCGCTCGCCCGGCAGTCGAGCGAGCGGGGCGGCGAACCCCTGGCCTGCGAGGCCACGGCCGTGGGAGGTCGAGCGTGAGCGCGTCGCTCATCATCGTCCCCGCCGGGCCCGGAGCGGGGCCCGTCCCCGGGCCGGATGCCGTCCTCGTCGGCCTGTCGCTCTGCCGCCGGGCCGTGCTCGCGGCGGCGCGGGCGGGGATCCGTGACGTGCGCGTCGCGGAGCCGGGAGCGGCCTGGGCCGAGGGCGTCGTCACGTCGGGACGGCATCGGATCATTCTCCTGCCCGCCAACGTCATCCCCCAGCCGTCGTGGCTGCGACGTCTCGCGGAGATGCCGCTGACGCCCGACACGCTCTGGGTCGATTCCGCCGACACCGTGGTCGTGGAGAGCGAGCGCACGAGCGACGTGTTCGAGGCGGCGCGGGCCGCCGGGAGCGCCGTCGAGCTCGTGACGGCCCTCCGGATCTCCTTCGGCAAGGTCGACGGCGAGCTCGATCCGCGCGGGCGCTTCGTGCTGGAGTCCGCCGACGACTTGCCGGCGGCCGAGCGGTGGCTGCTGAAGAGCCTCATCAAGGACAGCGAGGGCTTCATGTCACGCCACGTGGAGCGGCGGATCTCGCTCGCCGTGACGAGGCGCCTGGTGGGCACCCGCGTCACTCCCAATCTCATGACCATGGTCAGCCTCTGCATCGGGCTCGCCGGGGCGCCGTTCTTCCTGTCCGGAGAGCCGGCGCTCCAGCTCGCGGGGGCGGCCCTCTTCCTCCTGCACTCCATCCTGGACGGCTGCGACGGCGAGCTGGCGCGTCTCAAGTTCCACGAGTCGCGCTTCGGGGCGGCCCTCGACTTCTGGGGCGACAATGCCGTTCACGTCGCCGTCTTCTCCTGCATGGCCCTGGGCTGGAGCGTGCGGGTCGGGGCGGCCTGGCCGCTGCTCCTGGGAACCGTCGCGTGCGCGAGCACGCTGCTGGCGGCGACGGCGGAGGCGCCTCACTTGCTGACGCCGGCCGTTCCGGGCGCGCCGCGCTCGGCCGGGGCGAGGCTCGCCGATGCGCTCGCCCATCGTGACTTCATCTACGTCGTGATCGTGCTGGCCGCCTTCGGTCAGGCCGCCTGGTTTCTCTTCCCCGTGGCCATCGGCACGCCGCTCTTCGTCCTGGTCCGGCTCTGGGCCGACCGTCCCGGACGGCGCTAAGCGTCCGTGGCCGGCTTTCTCGACGTCATTCTTCGCGGGCTCGCCCTCTGCGGCCAGGCCGCGGCCATCGGCGGGGTCTGCTTCGCGCTTCTCGTCTTGAGGCCGGCCGCCCGCCAGCGCCCCGAGCTCGCCGGCCTCGTCGGCCGCGCCCTCGTCCTCATCTCGATCGGCGCCGCCACCGTGGCAGCGGGACAGCTCCTGGCCCTGGGCGTCCAGCAGGTCGCCCTCGAGAGCGACCGACACTGGCCCGTCGGAGAGATCCTGCACACGGCGTATTTCCAGTCGAGCGTGCTGCGCGTCCTGGACTGCGTCGCGCTGACCGTGGCCGCCCTGTGGCTCCGCCGCCGGACCGAGTCACGCGCGGGGTGGGCGACCTTGGCGGGCCTGACCATTCTCCTCGCCGTCACCGCGGCCGCCATCAGCCACGCGGCGGCCCGGCTCCAGTACGAGGGCTTCCTCCTCGTGATGGACGCCGTGCACCAGTACGCGGCCAGCGTGTGGGTGGGCGGACTCATGCATCTCACGGTGGCGGCGGCGGGCCCGCGCGACCGACCGTGGCCGCCCGTGCTCCTCCAGCGCTTCTCGTCCATGGCCTTGGGCGCCGTCGTCGTGCTCGTGGCGGGCGGCATCGGGCTCACCGCCGTCTACGTCGACGGGCCCTTTGCCGTGATCGGCACCGCGTACGGGATGATGGTGCTGACCAAGATCGCCATCCTCGGGCTCCTGCTCGTCCTGGGCGCCCTCAACTTCTTCGCGGTGCGCCGGCTGCCCGCGGCGAGCGACGTGTCCTGGGTGCGCCTCCGCCGCTTCATCGAGGTCGAGCTGGGGCTCGGGATCACCGTGCTCTTCGCCGCGGCCTCCCTGACCTCGCTGCCTCCGGCCGTGGACGTGGTCGCCGACCGCGCCACCCCCGCCGAGGTCGGCGACGTGTTCACGCCGCGCCTGCCCTCCTTCACGTCGCCGCGCATCGAGGAGATGCCCGTGGAGGACCGGAACGCGCCGCGCACGGCCGAGGACCGCGCGTGGTCCGAGTACAACCATCACTTCGCGGGACTCTTCGTTCTCGCCATGGGGCTCCTGGCCGTCCTGCACCGCACGGGATGGGCGCCCTGGGCGCGACACTGGCCGCTCGTCTTCTTCGGCCTGGCCGCGTTCCTCCTCGTGCGCAACGACCCCGGGGCCTGGCCGCTCGGCCCTCTCGGCTTCTGGGAGAGCATGCAGTACCCGGAGGTCTTGCAGCATCGCGTCTTCGTCCTGCTCGTGCTGGGCTTCGGCACCTTCGAGTGGATGGTGCGCACCGGACGCATCCGCGCTCCGCGCGCGGCCCTCATCTTCCCCATCCTGTGCGCCGTGGGCGGCGCCCTCCTCCTCACGCACTCGCACGCGTCGCTCAACTTGAAGTCGGAGTTCCTGATCGAGGTGACCCACGCGCCGCTGGGAATCCTGGGCATGCTGGTCGGCTGGGGACGCTGGCTCGAGCTCAGACTCCCGCCCGCCGAAGGCAACATTCCGGGACGCATATGGGCCGTCTGCCTGATGCTGGTCGGCCTCCTCCTAATTTTCTACCGCGAGGCCTAGGAGATTCGTTCGAGGAGGAGGCCTGAGAGGTAGCGCGACTCGGGGACGGTGAGCAGGACGGGGTGATCGCGGCTCTGGCCGAGGCTCTGGAGGACCCGGACGGCGACGCCGGCGTCTCCCGCGGCGTCCCGGCACATCTCCTCGAAGAGCGCGGGCGTGACATGGTGCGAGCACGAGAAGGTCGCGAGCACGCCGCCGGGCTCGAGCAGGCGGAGCCCCCGGATGTTGATCTCCTTGTAGCCACGCGTCGCCGCGGCCAGTGAGTCCTTGCGCCGCGTGAAGGGCGGGGGATCGAGGACGACGGCTCCGAAGCGCTCGCCTGCTCCCTCGAGGCCCCGCAGGAGATCGAAGGCATTACCCTCTCGGATCTCGGCCCGGGCGCTCAGCCCATTGAGCTCGAGGTTGCGCCGCGCGAGGGCAAGCGCGTCGGCTGAGGAATCGAGGAGAAGCGCCCGCCCGGATCCTCCGGTGAGGGCGTGGCAGGCGAAGGCGCCCGCATAGCAGAAGCCGTCGAGGATCCGGCGGCCTCGCGCGTGGTGGGCGAAGAGGGCGCGGTTCTCGCTCTGGTCCAGGTAGAGCCCGGTCTTGTGACCGGCGCCCGGCGTGACTGCGAAGCGGCAGCCACCCTCGGTCACGACGAGCTCCTCGCCCGAGGGGTCGTGCTGAGCTTCGAACCCTTCGAGCCGCGCCGCCGTCGCGTCATCCGACCGCTGGACGCGGCCCTCGGGAAAGAGGCGATGGAGCCCGTCGGCGATGGCCGGGGCGGCCCTCGACATGCCGAGGGTGAGGCACTGAACGACGCTGACCGCGCCATACCGATCCACCACGAGACCGGGGAGACCATCGGCCTCGCTCCACACCAGGCGATAGGCGTCCGAGGCCAGCCCCGCTTCCCGGCGGTATTCGAAGGCCTCCCGCAAACGTCGGTGGAAGAATCCGGCGTCCACGGGCTCGTCGCGGCGGGTCAGCAGCCGACAGCAGAGCGACGGGCGCGGGTTGTAAAAGCCGCGGCCGAGGAAGCGGCGGGACCAGTCCACGATCTCGACGGCCTCCTCAGCCTTCCACCTGCCCGTGAGATCGGCGACCTGGGTGCGGTAGATCCACGGGTGGCCGGCCTTGATCCGCTGCTCGGCTCCGCGTTTGAGAACTAACGTGGGCACAGTCGCTCGCCGTCGCCCCTAAGTCTACTCAGCCTTCACCTCGTCACCCGAGACGGGCGTCTCGGCTCGAACTGCGCCCCACTCCCCAGAGGGGAGAGGGAGCCTTGGCCGCAGTTCGAGCTGAAGGGCAAGCCCTGAGGCGAGGGCTGAATAAATGAGGGGGGCAATGTGCTAGCGCTTCCTCAGGACGACGACCATGAGGAGCGGGTGGTGCGCCCGATCGAGCTTGAGGTGCGGCTTGAAGCCGTAGAACCACTCCACGAACTCGAAGCCACCCGCCAGCTCGACGAGGGCCCGCAGCTCCTGAGGGAAGACCATCCGCGAGGCATGACGCTGGCGGTAGACGTGGCGTCGGCCGTCTTCCTCGGCCTCCAGCTCCATGTCCTCGAAGAAGGTCTGGGTCACGGGATTCAAGTCCTTGAGGGCCTCGAAGGTCGCCCGCACGGTGGCCCGCCCGCGCCGTCGAGTCCAGGACCAGCGCCGCGCGGGATCGGTCCACGAGGAGCACATGTAGCGATCGAAGATGTAGAGCCCGCCCTTCCGCACGGCCCGCGCCACCGCGCGGAGATGAGCGAGCAGCGCCTCGTTGGTGAGGAGGTGGCCCTGGGAGTCCTGCATGCAGATCGCGGCGTCCACGGCCGTGGGCAGCCGGAAGCGCGTCATGTCGGCGACGTGCAGGCCCACGTCCAGACCCTCCTCGACGGCGCGTTCCCGGAGAAAGCTGATGTTTTCGTGGGAGAGGTCGAGGCCGGACATGCGATAGCCCCGTCGCCCCAAGCGGATCAAGTGCGGGCCGGTGCCGCAGGCGATGTCCAGCACGGTCGCGACGGGGCGCTTCGCATAGCGACGGAAGCAGTGGACGAGAAAATCCACCTCCTGCTTGCGGTTCATGTCGAAGGCGATCTCGTAGTAGCGCGGCGCGGAGTACTGGGCCTTGCTGTCCGTTCTCAGCATGCGCCCCACCACGTGAGAATCGCCTCGCGAAGGATCCAGGAGGCCGTGATGGCCGTCCGGCCCGAGGCGTCGAAGGCCTGGGCCACTTCCATGAGGTCGGTGCCCACGATGGGGCAGGGCTCGAGCAACCGGATGATGGCGATCAGCTCGGAGGCGGTGAGCCCACAGGGCTCAGGGGCGCCGGTGCCCGGGGCCTCAGAGGGGTCGAGAACATCCACGTCGATGGTGACGTAGAGAGGGTGACGGCGGAGCTCGGGGAGCAGGCTCCGGACGGCCTCGACCGGGTGGACGGCGTGCGCGGGGTAGAGATGCGGCGTCTTGCGCCGGTATTCCTCGCGGGCGCCTGTCCGCATTCCCACCTGGTAGACGCGCTCCGGCGCCACCACGTCCATGACCCGGGCCATGGCCGAGGCATAGTTGTAGCGCTCCCCCAGGAACTCCTCGCGCAGGTCCGGATGGGCGTCGAGCTGGAGGATGCGCAGCTCGGGGATGGCGGGGGCCAGGACCTCGATCACCGGAAGCGTGGCCGTGTGGTCGCCTCCCAGCATGACGGGGAGGAGGCGGGGCCGCCAGAAGGCGCGGATCTCGTCGCGGGCGCGGTCCAGCTGGGCGCGCGGGCTGCCCGTTCCCAGCTCGCAGTCTCCCAGGTCGGCGATGCCGAGATCGTCCAGGTCACGCTCGAGGAAGGGGGAGTACGTCTCGATGGAATCCGAGGCGACGCGGAGATCACGGGGACCGTGATCGGCGCCCGTGCGGAGATTCACGGTGCCTTCGAACGGGATGCCGAAGAGGACGATTCGAGCGTCCGGATGAGGCGCCCGGCAGGCGATGAACCTCGGGTCGGCGGGCTTCACGTGGGACGCTCGCCTCGGACGGCGGGGCCCACGCCCCGCGACGTCCGGCGGCTCACCCGGCTAGACGACGTCGTCGTCGGCGAGGAGCGTCACGGCGGCCAGGGCGCAGCCCGTGCGCTCGACACGGTGCTCCGCGGCGCAGACCTGCATCTCGTGGATGGTCCAGCCGCGGACACGGAAGGCTTCCGCAAGCATGTGCACGATGGCCCGCTCGGCTTCCTCTCGCGTAGCCTTGTCGTGGAATTCCATGATGACGCCGTTCTTGGTGGGATCGGCCGGCCGCGCCCAGCCCACGGCCGCCGCCACCACTTCGCCCGGGACCTCGCTGGTCATGGCGGCGTAGGCGGTGGGCACGAGGGCGCCGGGGCGAAGCCGGGGCAGGTCCACCACGGCCGTCTCCGGCGGCAGGATGCTCGAGACCTTGACGAGGTTGATGTTGCCGATACCCGCAGCCAGGAGCGCGTTGTCGAAGGCGTTGAGCGGAGTCGTTCCCTCAGCGCTTCCGGAAGTTGTCGCGGCCTTGGTCACCGGTTTCCAGCCCATTCGTTCCTCGCCCTCCTCGCTCATCACGTGCACAGCGCGACGGCTTCTCGTGAGCCGTCGGATACTTTTTCTCGGCTCATGTTAGCGAGTCGAGAGGGGAACGCAAGAGAAAAGTGGCTTCCCGAGGCCTCCCGGAGGCTCCGCGGGCGCTCGGCGAGGACGCTGGGCGGGCGCCGAGCAGCCCTGTCGCGGGCGATTTGCCCGCGCCGAGCCACCGGGAAAGGCCATTTTTTCCTTGCAATGCTAAAAACATGGCCCTACATTCAGAAAAATCAGACTTGCGAATTTTTCGCGAGCGAGAGACGAACGGAGAGGAGGGAAAGAGTGCAAGCACTGGGGCGACACCTGCTTCTCGAGCTCTTCGACTGTGACGCGGACGCGATCAACAGCCTCGAGGCGGTGAAGACGGCGATGGTGGAGGCCGCCAAGGCGGCGCAGGCCACCATCGTGGACGTCGTGTTCCACGAGTTCAATCCGTTCGGCATCAGCGGCGTCGTCGTCATCGCCGAATCTCACCTGGCCATCCACACCTGGCCGGAGTACCGCTACGCCGCCGTGGACGTGTTCTCCTGCGGCGACGTGCTGCAGCCTCAGGCGGCCGCCGATCACCTCGTCGCCGAGCTCGGCGCGGCCCGGGCCTCCGTCGTCGAGCTCCAGCGCGGCATCTTCCTCAGCTCCGTCCCCATGCCCCACAAGCCGGCCCACGCCATCGGCAAGCCGGTCGTCCGCCGCTAGATGGCGGGTCCTCCGCAGTACAAGTGGTTCTTCGAGACCACCACTCCCGTCGAAGGCCACATGCACGCCATCGCCCGCACCATCGCCACGCGCCAGACCAAGTTCCAGTTCATGGAGATCTTCGAGACCCACTCATACGGCAAGGTCTTGGTCCTGGACGGCCGCATCCAGTCCAGCGAGCACGACGAGTTCATCTATCACGAGATCCTCGTCCAGCCCGGTCTCCTCGCCCACCCCAAGCCGGTGCGGGCCATGGTCATCGGCGGGGGCGAGGGCGCCACCGTTCGGGAAATTTTGCGGCATCCGTCCATCACCGACTGCCTCATGGTGGACATCGACGGTGAGGTGGTGGAAGAGTGCAAGAAGCACCTGCCCGAGATGCACAAGGGCGCTTTCGAGGACCCGCGCACCCGCGTGCTCCACGAGGACGCCAGAGCGTATCTCGAGAAGACCAGAGAGCGCTTCGACCTCATCGTGGTCGACCTGCCCGAGCCCCTTGAGGAGGGGCCGGCCTGCCTGCTCTTCACCACGGAGTTCTATGGCCTCATCCGTGACCGCCTGACTGACGACGGCGTGATGACCATGCAGGCGGGCATGACCAAGATCAACGAGCTCTTCTTTTTCGGCGCCGTCAACCGGACGCTCCGCGAGGTCTTCCCCGTGGTGGCGCCCTACCAGGGCTTCATCTCGTGCTTCGGGACGCCGTGGGGCTTCATCCTGGCCTCCAAGGGCACCGATCCCCGGGCGCAGACGGCGGCCGACATCGACCGGCTCATCAGCTCGCGGATGAATCCAGACAGCCTCGGCTACTGGAATGGGGCGGCGCATCTTCACTCCTTCAATCTGCCGAAGTTCCTCACCCAGGCGCTCGACAAGAACACGCGCATCATCACGGACAAGCACCCCTTAATCGTCAGCTGAGCGGCATCACGCAGCTCGTTCTCGCCTCCGCCTCGCCCCGCCGTCAGGAGCTCCTGGCCAGCCTCGGTCTCGCTTTCACGGTTCAGCCGAGCCATGTCCCCGAGCGGCACCCACCCGGCGACGCCGCCCTCGCCATGATCGCCGTGGCCCTCGCCAAGGCCCGTGCCGTCGCGCGGCAGCAGACGAGCCCGGCGGTGGTCCTGGGCGCCGACACCGAGGTGGTGCTCGACGGGCGATATCTGGGCAAGCCGGCCGATGTTCCCGATGCCCTCCGGATGCTGCAGACTCTTCGCGGCCGCACCCATGAAGTCATCACCGGCGTGGCCCTCGTGGAGTCGCCCGGGGGCCGCGAGGAGACCGCGGCCGTGGTGACGCGCGTGACCATGACGAATGCGACAGACGAGGATCTCGCGGCCTACGTCGCGACGGGCGAGCCCCTGGACAAGGCCGGCGCCTATGCCGTTCAGGGTCGAGGAAGCCTCCTCATCGACCGTATAGACGGCTGCTACACCAACGTCGTCGGCCTTCCCGTCGAGACGACCCGCCGCCTCCTCCAGCGCTGGGGCCTCCTCTAGTCTCCGCACCTGTTCATCGAGTAGCGGAGCAGGGAGGGGCGGCGGGCACTCTCCCCGGAACCGTATCTTCTGCGGAAAGTCGAAAGCCGCAGACTTCCATCTCGTGGCCCCATACGAGTGGAGGAAGCGGGTTGCGCCGCAGCGTGTTCCGGGGAGAGTGCCCCCCGCCCCCCCTGCTCTTTGTCGGCACGCTACCGGCGCGACGGCTCCTGAGCCTTCCGGAGAGGCTCCGCGAGGATGAGGGGATACCAGCGGAGCAGCGGCAGCTTGACCGTCTCGGGCAGCGGGGCCCGCTCGCGTGCCTGCTCCACGCTGACCTTGAGCATCTCCTCCGTGACTCGGCCGCGCGGCAGCCAGGATCCGCGCGCGCCCTGGAGTCGCGTCGCGAAATCCTCCGGGCTGCCCTTCACGGAGCCGGGCAGGGCGGCCGCCAGGGCCTCGGGGCTTCCCTCGCTCAGACGGGCGACGGCCCGCAGGAGTGCCCGCGCCACCGCCGTCAGCTCTGCCGCCGCCCTCACCCGCCAGTCGCGTCACCCACGGATCGCCCAGGACGGCCGCGGCGACCTGTCCCTGCTCGAGGGCGCCGGCGAGGCGGAGAAGACCATAGCTGTGCACCGGGACCTGCTGGATCCGGATCCCGGCGTGGGAAAGAACGGAGGTGAGCATGGCGTGCTCGGGAGTGCCCGCTCCCGGCAGCCCTACTGGCTGTCCTCGGAGATCCGCCAGCGAGCGAATGCTCGCGCGGTGACTCGGCGAGACGACGATCGCCACGGGCGGCGCCGCCGTGAGACCGAAGAGGAGGAGAGGCGGCTCGCCCCCGACGTGCCCCTGACCGTACGCCGTGTCGATGGACGTGGCGGTCAGATCGGCCTGACCGCGCGCGAGGGCCCGGGCGGCGTCGCCTTCGCTGCGCTCCACCTTGAGCGTGACGTCGAGCTTTTCCTGGGCGAAGTAGCCCTCGGCCTGGGCGACATGCACCGGCAGGTATTCGGGCGATGTCACGGGGCCCGCCACCGCGATGGTGATCGCCGCCCAGATTCCGAGTCCCGCCGTCAACATGGTCGCTCTAACCCTCCTCTGAGCTTCTACACGCCCCGCTGTGGCCACTTTGGCCCCCGAGCATGGCAATGCCCGCCGTGGCGCCTCGAGACCCCTCTCGGCACCGTCCTGAGCCAGCATGGCGCCCGCGCGGCGGTGCCTCCGTTCCGTGCTTCACGGGCGGGCGACCTCCAGGATGAGCCGCGCGAGCCGCTCGGCGGCGTCGGGGAGGGCCAGGCTGCGGGCCCGAGCTCCCATCGCGGCCAGCGCCTCGCGGTCGTCGAGAAGTCGTCGCACCGCTGCCGTCAAGGTCTCGGGCTCGAGCTCGCTCTGGGGCAGGACCACGGCCCCGCCTGCATCGGCGACCAGCCGTGCGTTGGCCGTCTGCTCATCGCCGCTCGTTCCGGGAAGCGGAACGAAGAGCGCGGGCACGCCCAGCTGACAGCATTCGTTGACGGTGCCCGCGCCGCTGCGCCCGATGCAGAGGGCCGCCGCCGCGTAGACATCACGAAGCTCCTCGCCCACCCAGGGCCTCACGGCGAAGCGCGGCTTGAGCGCCGGCGGAAGAGCGAGGGCCCTGTCCTGGAGCCAGAGACGATCGCCGGTCTCCCGATTGTCGCCGCACTGATGGAGGATCTGGCAGAAGAGCAAGAGCTGGGGGAGAGCCTCGCCGACCGCTCGGTTGATCCGATGCGAGCCCTGGGCGCCCCCCGTGACGTAGACAAGGGGCAAGCCGGGATCAAAGCCGAACCGCGCGAAGGCGGCCTCGGAGCTCCCGTCGCGAAGGGTCGGTCTCAGGGGATTGCCCGTCAGCACCACTCGCTCGGGCGGGAAGACGTCGCCGCGGACCGGGAAGGACACGGCGATGCGCTCGGCCCAGCGACCGGTCAGCCGATTGGCGAGTCCCGGAACCGAGGTTTGCTCGTGAACGACGACGGGAATGCCGAGCGCGCGGGCGGCAAGCGATGGAGGCACCGACACGAAGCCGCCCGTGGCAAAGAGAAGGGCGGGATGGAGACGGCGCAGCAGCAACCAGGACTGCAGGAAGCCGGCCGGGACGTTCAGGAGGAGATCGCTGATGTTCCGGCGGTCCCAGTAGCGGCGGAGCTTGCCCGTGGCGATGGGATGAAAGATCAGCCCCGCCTCCGGGGCGCGCGTTGCCTCCAGGCCGTCGTGGCTTCCGATCCAGCGGATGTCCGTGTCGCCGCCGCGCCGCAGGATGGCGGCGACGGCAAGGGCCGCGCTCGTGTGGCCTCCGGTGCCGCCGCCCGCGATGACGATACGCACGGGTCTCAGTCGTCCCGACCTCAGCAGCCCCGACCGGACGACGGGCTCGGGGGGGGCGGGGCGCCGCCCACATCGCAGCGTGACACCATGCCGCCCGGCGTGGCGAAGAGCGAGGCGGAGAAGCCCGCGGCGTTGCCGCCAAGGCCGGTGATGGAGACCTGTCCGGTCAGCGCGCCACTGCCGCCCGCGCTGATCTCCGCCGAGCTGATCTGCCAGCGACCGTCGGCCGTGACGCCGTTGGGACCGACCCCCGCGCCGGAGGCGATCTCGGCCAGCGAGCAACGTCCGCCCGCGCCACCGGGCATGCCTGCCGCCATCCCTGTCGTCTGGGCGCAGAGAGTGAGGGCCGTCATGGCGCGACTCGAGAGCGCCTGGGCTTCGGCGAGCCGCGCCGACTGGTCGGGGCTCACGCTCTCGCCGGGGGCGCCGCCGGCACGCGGATCAGGGGTCGCGCTCCAGTAGTGGTTGAGCGCCACCGCGCCCAGGAGCCCGATGACGAGGAGCGAGAGGAGAACGGACAGGAGGCCGAAGCCGGCGCGAGCCATGCCGGGCTCAGCGTCGTTCGCGCGCGAGATCAATGAGCCGGGAGATGAGCTCGGTGTAGGAGATGCCCGAGGCCTCCCAGAGCTTGGGATAGGCGCTGGTGGCCGTGAAGCCCGGCAGAGTATTGATCTCGTTGACGAGGACGTGGGAATCGTTCTCGATGAAGAAGTCCACGCGCGCGAGCCCCGCCCCGTCGATGGCCTGGAAGGCGCGGATGGCGAGCTCGCGCACGCGCGCCGTCACCTCGGGAGCGAGGGGCGCCGGCACCTTGAAGGTCGTGTGCCCCTGGCCGTACTTGGTCTCGTAGTCGTACCACTCGCCCGCGTAGCAGACCTCGCCGGGAACGGAAGCTTCCGGCGCGTCGTTGCCCAGGACGGCGACCTCGACCTCGCGTCCCTGGACGGCGCGCTCCACGAGGAGGCGGCGGTCATGGCGGGCGGCCAGATCGAGGGCGGCCGTCAGCTCCTCCGCGGCCTTGACCTTGCTGATGCCCACGCTCGAGCCAAGGTTCGCCGGCTTGACGAAGCAGGGAAAGCCGACGGCGTCCGCCACGGCGCCCTGCACCTCGGCCGGGCGCGATCGCCAGTCGTGACGCTTGACCACGAGGTAGTCGACGATGGGCAGGCCGTGGGCCCGGAACATGTCCTTCATGGCGATCTTGTCCATGCCCACGGCGGAGGCGAGGACGCCCGCGCCGACATACGGCACGCCCGCCAGCTCGAGCAGGCCTTGAATGGTCCCGTCCTCCCCGCGCGGACCGTGGAGCATGATCCAGACCACGTCGAGCCGCTCGCGCAGGCCCGCAGGCAGGCTCTCGGAGCTCTCCATGCGCGCGAGGGCCGTCGTCCCCGTGGCATCTCCCGCGCGCGCGGCCAGCTCCTGCTTCACGGAGGCCTCGACCCCGCCCTCGGCAAGCGCGCGGCGGGCCGCGTCGTGAGACAGCGCCTGGAGCGGATCTCCACCCATGAGCCAGCGTCCTTCGCGGGTGATGCCGATGGGCACGGCCTCGAATCGCTCGCGATCGATGGCGGCCAGCACGGAGGCCGCGCCCGCGAGCGAGACCTCGTGCTCGCCGGATTGCCCGCCGAAGATGACGCCCACGCGGAGCTTTCTCTTTGCCATCGTCCTACTCTAAACCCGTCGGGGGGTCCGGGTGAACTCCTTGAAGCCGACGGCCGCCGGCCCCAGGAGAGCGACGGCCCCGAGGAGCCCGAAGGCCCAGGTCCACTTGGCATCGCCGGTCACGCCCAGGCGCGGAGCCCAGTCGAGCACGACTCCCACCGCCCAGGGGGAGAGGGCTCCCGCCGTGAAGCCGACGGTGGACTGGAGCGCCATGGTCCGTCCGAGATAGGCGGGCTCGGCGGCCTCGGCGATCCCCGTCGAGACGATGGCCGACTCCGAAGTGATCAGAATGCCGTAGACAAGCCCGAGGGCGATCAGGCTCGGGAAGGACCAGTCGTGTGCCCAGCCGATGGCGAACGAGCAGCATGCCGAGAGCAGCATGAGAGCGCTGATGGGCATGGCCCGGCCGAAGCGATCGGAGAGCAGGCCCGAGAAGGGATGGGGCAGGGCGCCGATGGCCAGGACGGCGGAGGCGGCGAGCGCCGCGCGCTGATTGGCCTCGACCAGCTCCGCGCCCGAGGCGATCAGGCTCGCGGTGAAGAAGGGCACGATCCACCCGCGCATGCCCATCAACTCGAAGGTGTGGGCGGCATAAGCGGTGATGAGGCGCAGGGCGGCGCGGTTCTGAAGGACTGGTCCGAGCCGCTCGACTCTTTTCTCCGCGGGTAGGGGCCTCTGAGCGGGCGGCGCGGCGGCCATCGTGCGCGGCAAAATCAGCCAGCCGATCACACCGGCCGCGAGAGGGCCCACCGCGGTCAGGGCGAAGGCCGCCCGCCATCCCCAGTGCCCATTGGCCCAGCCCGTGAGCAGGAGGGACAGCGAGGTCCCGAGGGTGAAGGTGCCGATGTAGCACCCCATGGCGAAGCCGCGTCTCCCCGAGGCGAAGCGCTCGGCGACCATGCGCATGCCCGGCATGTAGGTGCCCGCGAATCCCAGGCCGACGGCGCCGCGCAGGATGACGGCGGAGAGGAAGCCCTGCGCCCAGAAGGCGAAGGCGAAGCTGGCCGCGGCCATCCAGAAGGCACTCCAGAGATAGATGCGACGCGGCGGCATGTAGTCCGTCAGCGTGGCCAGGATCATGACCGCGCCGATGTACCCGAACTGGTAGAAGGACACGATGAGCCCGGCCTGACTGTTGCTGAGGTCCCACTCGCGCTGAAGGAGCGGGAGCAGGGCGGAGAAGTTCGAGAAGACCAGAAGCGTGCCGAGCTCGGAGGCGCAGACCGCCGCCAGCCAGGCCCGCTCGCTCACCGCCGGGTCTGCTCCTCCCGCCATCTCCGCCACGCCTCCAGGCGCGCGCGGAGCTCCTTCTCGAGCCCGCGATCCGTGGGCCGGTAGTACACGCGCCCGCTGAGGGCTGCGGGCAGATGCTCCTGATTCACCCGGGCCTCAGGCGCGTCGTGGGCGTACTGGTAGCCCTTGCCGTAGCCCTGGTTGGCCATGAGACCCGTGGGCGCGTTGCGGAGATGCAGGGGCACGGGCTCGGCGGGCTTGTCCTGGATGTCCTGGGCGACCTCGTTCCAGGCGGCGTAGACGGCGTTCGATTTCGGAGCCAGCGCCAGATAGCAGGTGGCCTGGGCCAGGGCGAGCTCGCCTTCGGGCGAGCCGAGGAAGTGATAGGCCTCCTTGGCGTCGAGCGTGATGCGCAGCGCCTGCGGATCGGCATTGCCCACGTCCTCGGAGGCGAAGCGCACGAGCCGCCGCGCGATGTACAGGGCATCCTCGCCGGCCTCGAGCATGCGCCCGAGCCAGTAGAGGGCGCCGTCGGGATCCGAGTCGCGCAGCGACTTGTGGAGGGCCGAGATGAGGTTGTAGTGCTCCTCACCCGACTTGTCGTAGAGGAGGGCCTTCTTCTGGACGGCCTCGCGGATCCCTTCGGCGGTGATCCGGCCGCCCTGGAGCTGGACGGCCAGCTCGAGAATGTTGAGGGCGCCGCGCGCATCGCCGTCCGAGAGGCGCGCGATGAGGGGCAAGGCGTCGGGATCCGCCGAGACCTTCCTGGCGCCGAGCCCGCGCGGGACGTCGTGAAGGGCGCGCTCGAGGATGCGAACGATGTCGGCCTCGGACAGCGGACGGAGGACATAGACCCGGCAGCGCGAGAGGAGCGCCGCGTTCACCTCGAAGGAGGGATTCTCCGTGGTCGCCCCGATCAGGATCAGCGTGCCCTTCTCCACGTGCGGCAGGAAGGCGTCCTGCTGACCGCGATTGAAGCGATGAATCTCGTCCACGAAGAGAATGGTCCGCCGGCCGCCGCGAGCGCGCTCGGCTTCCGCCTCCGCCACGACCTGGCGTATCTCCTTGACGCCCGCCAGGACGGCCGAGAAGGGCACGAAGCGCGCCCCCGCGACCTGGGCCATGAGGAAGGCCAGCGTGGTCTTGCCCGTGCCCGGCGGTCCCCAGAGGATCATCGAGTGCAGGGCGCCGTCCTCGAGGGAGCGGCGCAGGACCTTGCCGGGGCCGACGAGGTGCTCCTGGCCCACGACCTCGTCCAGGGTTCGCGGCCTCATGCGGTCGGCGAGGGGGGCGGGCGCGGCGGGCGGCCGGTCCGTCGGCGGCGAATCGAAGAGATCCACGTCGTGAAGTATACAATTTACTCAGCCCTCGCCTCAGGGCTTCGCCCTTCAGTTCGAACGGCGGCGGGTTGGGGGCTCAGGCCAGCGCGGCGGGCAGGTCGAGGAGGGAGGCGATGTGGGCGGCGATGGCGATGTCGCGCCGGGCGAACTCTTCGGGCTGGCCGCGATAGCGGATGAAGGGAATGCCCCCGGCCTGGGCGGCCGCGCCGTCGACCCAGGAGTCGCCCACCATCACGATCCGATCGGCCGCGGGCCATCTCTCTCTCACGACGCGGAGGCCGTCGGGGTGCGGCTTGAGCGCCGTCATCTCGTCGCGCGTGACGACGAGGTCCAGATGCGCGTGGAGAGCGAAGCGCTCCAGCACGAAGTCGGCGACCACGCGGTCGTTGTTGGTCCAGATGGCCGTGGCATAGCCGAGGTGCTTCATGGCGGCGAGGGCTTCCCTCGCGAAGGGCTCGAGGATGGCCTCGGCCATGGCGGCCCGCTCGTGGCGCCGGGGGATCTGCATCAGCTCATCCTCGAGCTGGGCGGCGTCCTGGCGCACCAGCCCCAACAGCTCGGCCCCAGACCAGCGAAGCTCGCGCTCGGGCACGGTGACGCCGCGCGCGCGGATGAAGACTTCCATCTCGCGGCCGACCGCCCGGAGGTCGAGGGGGGAATTGACGAGGGTGTGATCGAGGTCGAAGACGCAGACGGACTCGGGAGCGCTCACACGGGCAAGCCTAGCAGAACGTCGCGGCCACCTCACGCATGGACTTGGCCGTCCTCGTCCATCTGAGCGAGGAGGTCACAGAGCATGTCGATCCCCCCACGGTCGAGCCTGCGATCGGCGACCACCAGCTCGACGTCGGGAGGCAGGAGCCCGCGGATCTGCTTCACGGCGTGCTCGCTGGAGACGACGATGCGCGTCTTCTCCAGCATGCGGTCGATGGACCAGGAGTCGTCGGTCGAGGCGAGCACGGGAGTGATGTGCATGAGCCCGGCCGACTGGACGGAGCGCAGCAGGTTCTGTCCACCCGCCGCGGAGGCGCACACCAGGCCGACCGTCGTGCCTTCGGGCAGCTCCGTCAGGCGCAGGAGCGTCTTGATGCTTGCCTCCGCGAGGAGGGCCACCGAGGGCGGCGCGTCGGGGGGCATGACCCGCCGGACTTCGTGAATGTGGAAGAACGTGGTGATGACCACCCGGTACGCCTTGACGAACGTCGGATCCTGATTCACCCGGGCCTCGAACTCCTCGACGAGCATGCGGTCGATTTGCAGGGGCAGCTCGGCTTCGAGCTCTTCGCGGTAGCGGGTGAGCTCGGCGTGATTGCATTCCACGAGGAGGACCCTGTGCCTGGCGGCCTTCGACGCCCGTCCCGCCGGTTCACTCGAGGCGAGGGCGGCCAGGAACTCCTCCGCGGTGAAGCCGAGCCGGCGGGCCCGCTCCAGGCTCTCACCCACGAGGCGCTCGAGGCTCCTGGCGGCCCGGCTTTCGCGCGGGGGCCGCCCGGTGACGAAGGTGCCGCGGCCCTGGTGGCCCTCGATGAAGCCCTCGCGCTCGAGATCCGCCAGCGCGCGGGCCACCGTGCTCGGATTGATCCGAAGGAAGCCGGCGAGCTGGCGGACCGTGGGCAGCTGTGTGCCCGGCTTGAGGGTGCCCGTCGAGATGAAGTGCCTGATCTGGGTCATGAGCTGCGCATGCACCGGGACGGCGCTCTTCGGGTTTACCCGGAGGCCGGACGGTGGCGCGACTCGGCACGCTTCTCGCGACATAGGTACCTAGGCAGCGACCCGTCTCGCCGCCTGTCGCTTGGCGGGCGGGCCCGCCAGCCAGCGGCCCATCCTGATGAGCCCAAGCCCGACGGTCACCCGTAGCGGCTCGTTATTTCTGGGCAAATCCTTGATAAGATTGGCCTGAGCGACCATCTGCCGGGCCTCCCTCAGCCTGTCCCTCGCGATCTGCTCTGCGACATGATAGTTCATCACGTTCATCCTCCTTCGGGCCCTCTCGCCCGTCTCCGCAGTTCACCGTAATAATGTACTAGTACATTAGTACACTAAATTCGGCGTGTCAAGAAATTGCCGGGTCGTGGGAGGCGGAACGGGTCAGCGAAGGTGCAGCGTGGCTAGACGAGCCAGTGCAGCAGTACGGTCGCCAGCGACAGGAAGATCGTGACGCCGAGAACGTCCTGGAAGGCCGTCTCGAAGGGCCCCGCCGTCAGCGCGGGATCGAAGCCGAGCCGCTTGGACACCATGGGAATCGCTGTCCCCGCGAATCCGGAGAGGTTCACGGACACGAACATGGAGATCGCGACGACCAGGGCGAAGGCGGATGAGTGCCACAGGAGCCCGATCAGGCCGACCACCACCGCACACACCGCGCCGATGATCATCGACGTCTGGATCTGCCGCCAGAGCGGTTCCCACCACCGCACGAGCTGGACCTGGCCCGTGGCCAGGCCTCGCACGATCATGGTCACGGACTGAAGCCCCGTGTTGCCGGAGATCGCCTGGATCACCGGCATGAAGGAGGCGAGCAGGATGACCTTGCCCAGCGTCTTGTCGAAGAAGTGGATGACCACGCCCGCCATCATCTCGATCAGCAGGGTCAGGAGCACCCAGGGCAGGCGCAGCATGGCGACCTGACGCGGCGAGCGGCGCTCGAGCTCGGCCGCGTCCGAGCCCGCCATCCGGAAGATGTCTTCCGACGCCTCCTCCTGGACGATGTCGATGACGTCGTCCACCGAGATCGTGCCGACCAGGCGGTTCTGATCGTCGACGACGGGGACGGTGACGAGGTCGTACTTGGCCACGAGGCGGGCGACCTCTTCCTTGTCCATGGTCGCGTTCACGCTCACCACGTCTTCTTCCAGGATGCCCAGGACCAGGCTTCGCGGATTCGCGAGGAGGAGCCGCCGCAGAGGGATGCGTCCGATGAGGTGCCCGTGATCGTCGACGGCATAGACGCCGAACGGGCGCTCTTCGGTGACGGTCTTCCTGATGTGCTGGATCGCCTCCTCGACCGTCGAGGTCTCCCTGATCGCGACGACGTCGGCGGACATGAGGCGCCCCGCCGAGTCTTCGGGATACTCGAGGATCTCCTGGATCTCCTCGGACTTCTCGTCCTCCATGAGGTCCAGGATCTTCTCGGCGTGCTCCGTGGACAGCTCGTCCACGACGTCGGCGGCATGCTCCGGCGGCATGCGGTCGAGGATCAGCGAGACCTCGACGTCGTCCAGGGAGCGGACGAGCTCCAGCAGCGTGGCGTCGTCCAGCTCGGAGAGGACATCGCCCGCCTGGTCCGGCCGAAGTGACCGGAAGATCGTCGCGCGGTCCGCCCCGGGTAACTGCTGGAACACGTGCGCGATGTCGGCGGCGTGCGCCTCGGCCAGGGCCTGACCCGCGCGCACGTCATTGCGGTCCTGCAGCAATTCTTCAGCAGCGTGAAGCACCTTCTCGTTTTCGTCCATGACGTCGTCTCCGTTGCCGATTGTACACGGGCGAGTAGGCCGCGGAAGCAGATTCCCCATCAGAACAGGGACTTGGAGATCTAAAGTCGGCTACCGCCTGGCCGCCGAGTCGTAGGCCCCGCTGGAGGGCCGTGGTAGCCTGACCGTATCCGTATGGCGCACCTGCGCGCGTGCCTGGTTCTCTCGCTGCTCGTGGGACTCGTCGTCCTCGGCGCCTGGGCAAGCCCCGGGGCCGCCCTCGAGGAGGCGGATCGTCTCTTCCTGGTCGGCGAGAAGGCCTTCGACGACGGCCTCTACCCGCTCTCCCGCCGCATGCTCGAGCGCTTCGTCGAGCGCTTCCCGAGCGAGCGACGGGCGGGAGAAGCGACGCTGCTCCTGGGCAAAGCACGGCTCTCTCAGGGCGCGGGCGAGGCCGCCCTCGAGGCATTCAAGAAGGCCGAGAGCTTCCAGCCGCCGCCGGGGAAGCCGGGCGAGCTTCGCTTCTGGGAGGCCGAGGCTTTCTATCGTCTCAAGCGCTTCAGCGACGCGCGCACCGCGTATTCCGACGTCATCGCCGGTGGCGCGGCGGGACCCCGAGTGCCCGACGCGCTCTACGGACTCGGCTGGAGCGAGCTCGAGGCCAAGCGTCGGGAGCCGGCCGCCGCCGCCTTCCAGCGTCTCGTCAGCGAGTTTCCCGACCACGCCCTCGCGCCCACGGCGACCATCCAGCTCGCGCGCACGCTCATCGAGCTCAAGCGCGCCGAGGATGCCCAGGGCGTGCTCCAGGCCTTCGTGACCAAGAATCCCGAGCACAAGCTCGCCCCGGAAGCGCGCTACTGGCAGGCCCGGGCGCGGCTGGCCGCGGGGCAGACCGACCAGGCCGTGACCGATCTGCGCGCTTTCGCCAAGACCAATCCGACGAGCGAGCTGGCTCCCGCGGCGCGTCGGGCCGTGCTCGACACGCTCATGAAAGACGGCCGGAAGAGCGAGCTGGCCGACGAGTACACCGCGCTCATGTCGCAGAAGCCCGCCTCACCCGACGGGCTCTACGATGCCGGCGCCATCGCCGAGCGTCTCGGCCGCTCGCGCGACGCGGAGACGGCCCGGGCCCGGCTGCGCAGGGAATTTCCCGAGCATCCGCTGACCGGGCGGACTTCGCTCCAGTCGGCCCAGGCCGCCTTCACGAAGAACGCCTTTCGCGAAGCGGCCACGCTGGCGCGCGCGGCGGCCAAGAGCCCGGAGGACGCGGTGCGCGGCGAGGCCTTCCTGCTCGTGGGCGAGAGCGAGATGAAGCTCAAGCGCCCCGCGCAGGCGCTGCCCGCCTTCCAGGCCGCCGGCGACACGGCGGGTCTCGAGCCTGCCCTTCACTTCCGGGCCCTCGCGGGCTCGGGGCTCGCCCTCGAGGAGCAGAGGCAGTGGACGCAGGCCGCCAAGTACTACGACGAGGTCGCGGAGAAGAGCCCGGACAAGACGCTGGCCGCCTGGGCCAGGACACGCAAGACTGCCGTCGCGGCGAACATCAAACCTGCTCCCAAGGCCGGGGGAAAGAGCGAGAAGCGATGAGGGTGCTCGGGTCGCTCGCGTTGCTGGGCCTCGTTCTTGGCCCCTCCGCCGCGCAGGCCGCGGAGGTGTCGTTCACCTTGCCTCCGCCGGATCTCGCCGCCGTGTTGCCTCTGGTGTCGCCGGCGCTCGACAAGGGGCCAGTGGGCAGCGGGCCGATGAGCCTTCCGCCCTCGCCGCAGCCGGTGCCCCCCCTTCCGCCTGCGCGGATCGTGGTCGACCTGACGCAGCTCCCCCTCGCGCCCGCGCCCCCGCCGCGCTTCCTCGCGTGCAATCCGCTCGGGACGGTCTTCGGGGTCGCCTCCGAGCTGGTCGAGTGCGGGCGGGCGCGCTTCCAGCGAAACGAATTCGAAGAGGCGCGCGAGGCCCTCGAGAACGCCGTCAAGAAGAACACGGACCGGGCGCTCCTGCGCGAGGCGCGGTACTGGCTGGCCGAGACGCTGATCCGCCTGAAGCAGACGGACGGTGTCGAGCAGGCGCTGCACCTGGCCATCCAGGACGAGCCGCGCTCGGACATCGGGTACTACGGCGGCCTGACCTACGGAATGGTCCTGCTCAACGCGGGCCAGCCCGCGCGCGCGCTCGAGACCTTCGACAACATCCTCAAGGCGGGCGCGCCGCCCGAGGTGATTCCGTGGGCTCGTCACGGACGCGCGCTCGCCCTCTACGGCCTGGGCCGCTTTCCCGACGCGCGCGAAGCCTGGACGGGGCTCCTCGCCCAGAGCCTGCCGCGCTCCGTGGCCGGCGAGTCTCAGTTCTGGCTCGGCGATACGCTCGGCCGGCTCGGCGACTACAAGAACGCCATGGCCAGACTCTCCACGTTCACCGCGCGCGGACCGCAGCTCAATATCGAGTCCGGCCTGCTCCGCCAGGCCTGGTGGAGCCGCGCGGGCGGCCAGCCCCTGGAGGCGGTGCAGACCTATCGCGGGCTCCTCTCGGCCTACCCCAAGCTGAGCGAGATCCTGTGGGCGCGGGCGGGCCTGGCCCTGGCCCTGCTCGACATCGGCGACTATGCCGCCGCCCTCGACGAGGCGCGACGGCTCGACCAGGCCGATGCCAAGGGCGCCCTGGGGCTGCCCGTGCTTCTCGCCGTGGACCGCTGGGCCACGGAGAAGCATCGAGTGGAGGAAGGGCGGACCCTCTCCCTCGAGCTCCTGGGCAAGAATCTCGAGCCCGCCGCGCGCGCCTACGTCGTGCTCCTCGGCGCGGAGCTCGAGCGCGAGGCGAAGCAGCCGAGCGAGGCGCGCAGCGGCTTCGAGCTCGTCGCCAGCAATCCGAGCACGCCCGCCCTCGGCTGGTACGCGGGCTATCGCCTCGCCCAGATGGACATCGAGGGCCGCGAGTTTGCCCAGGCCCAGGCGCGTCTTGACGCGCTCCTCCGCCAGCCGCTCGATCCGGATGTCCGCGCGGCCGTGCTCGCCCTCGGCGGCGAGGCGGGCTATGCCGCGCGCGACTGGGACCAGGCGGCGGACCGCTATGGTCGCTTTCTCGCCGACTACGGCTCCTCCCCCGAGGCGCCGTCGGTGCAGCTCGCCCTCGGCTGGACCCAGTTCCGCCGCGGTCGTCCCGAGGAAGCGCGGAAGCTCTGGACCCAGTTCGCCACGAGCCAGGCCAAGGACCCACGTGCTCCCGCCGCGCTCCTGCTGGCCTCCGAGATCGCCGCGCGCTCCGGCGACACGGCGGGCGCCCAGACCCTCCTCGACGGGCTGATCCAGCGCTATCCCGAGGGTGAGCACGCCGAAGTCGCTCGGCTCAACCGCGCCATCCTCCTGCTCCGGGCGGGCAAGGGCGCCGGCACGGTGGGCGACCTGACCACCCTGGTGCGTCGCGCGCCCCTCTCGCCGTACATCGGCCGCATGCGTCTGGCCCGCGCCGCCGCCCTCATGGCCGACGGCAAGCCGGAGGAGGCCACGCGCGAGCTCACCGCCGCCCTCGCGCAGGGCGAGGGCGCGGTGGCCCACCTCGGGCTCGGCCGCATCGCCTTCGACCGCAAGCAGTGGGACGAGGCCGAGCGCGAGTTCGTGGAGGCGCGCGATGGGGGCACGACCCCCATCGTCGCCGCCGCCGAGTACGGCATCGCCGCGGTGCTGTGGAACCAGGGCAAGCGCGCGGACTTCAACCGGTTCGCGACGGCGATTCTCACGCAGCCCACCAACGCGACCACGACGCCTCAGGTGCTCGGCGCCACGGCGGTCGTGGCCGCCGACGAGCAGAAATGGAAGGAGGCGCGCGCGGCGACCCAGAGGCTGATCAAGGAGTTTCCCGCCAGCGACACGACGCCGGCGGTCCTCGCCCAGGTGGGAGCCGCCGCGGGGCGGGGCGGGGAGTGGACGCTGGCCGGCGACGTTCTCCAGACCCTGGCCACGCGCTATCCGACCCATGGGGCCGCTCGCGACGTGCGCCTCGACTACGCCGAGGCCCTCGTGCGCACGGGCGCCGTCGCCGAGGCGCGTACGCGGCTCCAGGCATTCGTGGACACCTCGCCCGCGCAGGACCCCGCGCTGCCGCGCGCCCTTCTGCTCCTGGGCCGGAGCTACGAGACGGCGGGCGATCAGGCGCAGGCCCTCGACCTCTACGCCCGCGTGACGCGCGACTACCCGGCGTGGGAGGGCGCGGCGACTCTCGGCCAGGCGCGCGTGGCCATGATCGACGGCAAGTGGGCCGAGGCGCAGCCGCTCTTCGAGCGCGCGCTGTCGGCCAGCGATGTCCAGGTCGCCACCGAGGCCGCCTATCGCCTCGGCGAGGGCTATCGGGGCGCGGGCCGTCACCAGCAGGCCGTCGATGCCTACATGACGGCGGCCTACGTCGCCCCCGACACGCCGCTGGGCCGGCGCGCCCTCCTCGGCGCCGGACAGTCCTTCGCCGCCCTCAAGCAGCCCGACTTTGCCGTCATCGTCTACAAGAAGCTCCTCGCCTCGTCGGGCATCGAGGCCGAGCTGGCCGAGGCGGCCAAGAAGAACCTGCGCGCCCTCGGCGCCAACTAGGAGACATTCCCACTCGCGCGGAGCACGGAATTACTCGGACAAACTCCTAGCCGCGCCCCGTAGGTATAATGGGCGCCGCTCCACTCGGGAGCGGCCATGACGACCAACGTCGGGATGCTGATGTGCGCGCGCCCATGAAGGGCTATGGCGGGCGGATTCTCTTCGTCGATCTCACACGCGGCACGAGCCGCGTCCAGAGTCTCGACGAGGGCACGGCCCGCACCCTCCTCGGCGGCAACGGGCTGGCGGCGCGGCTCCTCTTCGATCACGTGCCGGCGCTGATCGACGCTTATGATCCGGCCAACGCGGTGGTCTTCGCCGTGGGGCCCGTCACCGACACCACGGTGCCGGGCAATAGCCGCGCCTGCGTCGCCTCGAAATCGCCGCTGACCGGCCTCTTCTTCGACTCGACCTTCGGCGGACGGTGGCCCGCCACCATTAAGCGCACCGGCTTCGATGCCCTCGTCATCACCGGCCAGGCTTCCACCCCCGTCTACCTGAAGGTGACGGAGTCGGGGCTCGAGGTGAAGCCGGCCGCCGGCCTGTGGGGCCAGACCACCCGGGACACCGTGCATGCCATCCAGGCCGTGGAGGGCGACGCCACCGACGTCATGGCCATCGGTCCCGCGGGCGAGCGGCTCGTGCGCTTCGCCTGCGCGGCGACGTACTGGAAGAATCGCGAAGGCGTGGCCGGGCGCGGCGGGATCGGAGCCGTGCTCGGGGCCAAGCGCGTCAAGGCCGTGGTCGTGGCGGGGACGAGGAAGACCGAGGTGGCGGACGCCGCCCTCCTGAAAGCGCTCCTCGAAGAGAAGCGCGATCCGCTCAAGACGGGGACGGCGGCGCTCTCGAAGTACGGCACGTCGTTCCTCGTCAAGCCCATCAACACCCTGGGCGGGCTCGGCGCCTACAACCTCCGTCAGGAGACCTTCGCGGAAGCGGGAATGATCTCCGGGGAGGAGATGCACGCGCACCATCACGACCGTGACACGACCTGTCTCAAGTGTCCCGTCGCCTGCGGCAAGCAGTACGAGATCCGCGACGGCGAGCTGCAGGGCATCAAGGCCAAGATGCCGGAGTACGAGACCATCTTCGCCTTCGGCTCCATGCTGGGCAACGCGCACGCGGGCTCGCTCGCCAAGGCCAACGACCTCTGCGATCTCCTGGGGCTCGACACCATCTCGATGGGCGTGACCCTGGCCTTCGTGGCCGAGGCGCTCGAGCGCGGCTGGCTCACCCAGGCCGAGGTCGGGCTGCCCTTCGGCTGGGGCGACTGGCGCGGCATGCTGCGGCTCGTGGAGATGACGGCGGCGCGTGAGGGATTCGGCGACAGGCTCGCGGAGGGCGCCTGGCGCCTCGCCGAATCCATGGGGACAGAAGCGACGCGGGCCGTCTACGCCGTGAAGCGCCTGGAGCTCCCCGCGCATTCCGCGCGCGCCCTCAAGGGCATGTCCATCGGCTACGCCACGGCCACGCGCGGGGGCAGCCATCACGACACGCGCCCCACGCCCCAGTATGCGCAGGGGTACGATCGCCGCGGCACCGGCGGCAAGCCGGAGTTCGCCGTGCGCAGCCAGCACTTCACGGCGGTGGACGATTCGCTCGTGCTCTGCCGCTTCACCTCCGAGCGTGGCTTCGGCCTCTTCGTGGACGAGCCCTACGCGCGCATGGTCCGCGCCGTCACGGGCTGGGACATGACGGTGGAGGAGCTGGAAAGGGTAGGCGAGCGCGTGATCAATCTCGAGCGGCTCTTCAACGTGCGCGAGGGTGCCCGGCGCAAGGACGACGTGCTGCCCTGGCGCGTCATGAACGAGCCCATTCCCGACGGGCCCTCGGCGGGGATGTACTGTCCGCCGGAGGAGCTGTCGATGATGATCGATCGGTACTACGGCCTGCGCGGCTGGGATGATGACGGTGTGCCGACGAGGGCTCGCCTGGCCGCTCTCGGCATCTGACGTCTCCGTCATGTGACAGGGAAATCTTCCTGGCGTATCGACGTCACCAGCCCCGTCGATCGCCGGACGTCGATCGGGTCTGGGCGCCCGGCCCGGCGGGGTTGACTCGGTAAAAGACGCCACCAGCGAATCGTTGCCTGTCCGAAGAGCCCGAATAGACGTCCTTCGAATTCGGCACGGCGGTTGCCTCAGACTCTTCTATGGCTTCGGGCAACCACGCTGTCCGCCCACTGACACTGCCAGAGAGCAAGGGTCAGCCCGCCCGGCAGGCTCGCGCGCTCCTCGCTCAGCTCCGGCCTTATCTGATCGGCGCCTTCGCCATCCCGATCGTCGCCGCGCTCTACTGGGCGCAGACCGTTCTCATTCCCGTCGCGGTGGCCCTGCTCCTGAGCTTCTTGCTCGGTCCGCCGGTGCGCGCGCTCCAGCGGACCGGTCTCGGGAACACGCGCGCGGGTCGGGTCGGGTCGGTGGTTCTCGTCGTCGTGCTCGTGTCCCTGGTCCTGGGAGGGATCAGTTACGTCGTGGCCCAGCAGATCGTCCTGATCAGCCACGACCTGCCGCAGTATCGAGGAAACCTCAGGCAGAAGATCGCCGATCTGCGCGGTGTGAGAAAGCCGGGGGCTCTGAAGGAGGTCGAGTCGACGGCCAACGAGGTCATCAGTGAGCTCCAGAGACCGGCGCTGCCGCCGAAGCAGGAGTTCGTGCCCGTTCCCGTCACCGTCAGGAACGAGGGCATAGCCTTCCTGCACGTGCCCAGGCTGCTCGACGCCTTGACGAGTGCGGGCTTCGTGATCGTCCTCGTCATCTTCATGCTCATCGAGCAGCGGGACCTGCGCAACCGGCTGATCCGGCTGATCGGGCACGGCCGGCTCGCCACCACCACACGGGCCCTCGGGGACGCGAACAACCGCATCACCCGCTATGTGCTCGTTCAGACCATCATCAACCTGGGCTATGGCGTGGCCATCGGGCTCGGGCTCTATCTGATCGGCATTCCCTACGTCGTGCTGTGGAGCTTTCTCGCCTTCGCCCTTCGCTTCGTGCCCTACATCGGAACCTTGATGGGGGCGCTGGCGCCCGTGGTCGTGAGCCTTGCGATATTCCCCGGCTGGCCGCGGCCCCTGCTCACCGTAGGTCTCTTCCTCGTCGTCGAGGCCCTGACCTATGTCGTGGTCGAGCCGCTACTCTACCGGCAGACGCTCGGCCTGTCGCAGACGGCGCTTCTCGTCGCCATCGCCTTCTGGACCTGGCTCTGGGGTCCCATCGGCCTTCTCCTGGCCACGCCCCTGACCGTCTGTCTCGTCGTCCTGGGCAAGCACGTGCCTGCCCTCGGGTTTCTCACGATCCTCATGGAGAACCACGAGCCGGTGCTGCGGGGCCATGTCAGCTACTACCAGAGATTGCTCGCGAGAGACGAGGCAGAGGCGAACGACATCGTCCGCGTCTACCTCGAAAGGCATCCGCCAGAAGACGTGTGTGACGACATTCTCCTTCCTGCCCTGAGCCGTGCAAAGCGGGACCACGACATGCAGCAGCTCACCGACGCGGAGGCCCAGACTATCTACCAGGCGGCCGCGCAGACCGTGGGGGATCTGGTCGCCGCGCGACCCTCATCACCCGCGGAAACGGACGGCGAGGGCCGTGCCCCCAGCGCCTCGGAGATGCCTGCCTCCAGGCTGCCATGCGTGCAGGGATGCGTGGCGGGAGACGAGGCGGGCGAGGTAGCACTCGGGATGCTCGAGCATCTCCTGCGGCCGCACGGAATCACCCTCGAGATCGACTCGGCGCATACGCTACCCGGCGAGGTTCTCTCCATCGTAGCCGCAAGGAATTCGACCATCGTCTGTGTCGCCTCGATCCGTCCAAGCGATCTCGCCCACACGCGCTACCTGTGCAAGCGCCTCCGCGTTCGATTCCCCCACGTCAAGATCGTCGTCGGACGCTGGGGCGAGAAGGACAGGGGTGAGCAGGACCAGCTGCTCGCCGCCGGCGCGGACGCGGTGAGCGCAACGCTTCGAGAGGCGCGCGATCAGATCCTAGAATACGCGCGCCTCGGTTCCGGGGCTCCCGACGCGCTCCTCGAAGGCACGTGACAGCGGTGCCGGCCAAACTCGATCGCCTGGCCATCGCGCGAGCGCTCCGGGAGATGAGCAGCCTGCTTGGTCTGACGGGCGGGGAGCCCTTCAAGGCTCGCGCGTACGAGCGAGGCGCCCGCGTGCTCGAGCGCGTTGATGTTGACATCGGCCGCTTGATCGAGGAGGGCCGGCTCACCGCCCTGAAGGGTATCGGGCCCGGCCTGGCCAGGACGATCGCCGATCTTCATCTCACCGGTACCTCCCGCGTTCTCGAAGAGCTCCGCCGGCACTTTCCCCCGGGCGCGGCCGAGCTCGCACGTGTACCTGGCTTGGGCATCAAGCAGATTGCCGCCCTGAATGCCCATCTCGGCATCGAAACCATCGCGCAGCTCCAAGCCGCGTGCGAGGCCGGGGAGCTTCGGGCCGTCAAGGGGTTCGGCGAGGCGAGGGAACGGCGCCTTCTCGGCGGAGGAGGTCGGCGACTACCTCCGCCATGGTCCCGACGTCGGCGCCGTGGAGATGGCGGGCGACCTGCGCCGGTGGACGGAGACGGTGGACGATCTCGTTGTCGTGCTCGGATCGACGGACCCTCGCGCGGCGCTCGAGCACGCCCTCGCTTTTCCTCAGGTGGCCGCGGTGAGCAGGCGGAATGGATCGGGCTGCCGTGTCGTGCTCACCACCGGCCTGCCGCTCGACGTCAAGGTCGCGACGCCGGACCGGTTCGTGACCGAGCTCTTCCACGCGACGGGCGCGGCCGCGCACGTGGAACATGTGCAGCGTCTTGCGCGCGATCGAGGACTTCGCCTGCAGCCTTCCGGGCTGTCGCGGGCCCGGGGCGGGCGGCGCGTGGGCATCGGCTCGGAGGCCGAGCTCTATCGCCAGCTCGGTCTTCAGTACGTGCCGCCCGAGCTGAGGGAGGACGAAGGCGAGATCGACGCGGCGCTCGCGGGAAGCCTCCCCGATCTGGTCGAGGTCGACGAGATCCGGGGCTTTGTCCACTGCCACACGGACTATTCCGATGGCCGTCACACCGTGGAGCAGATGGCCCGCGCCGCGGAGTCGCTCGGGCTGCAGTACCTGACCATCACGGATCACTCTCCCGAGGCGTCCTATGCGGGCGGCCTCAGCATCGAGCGCCTCAAGGCGCAGTGGGACGAGATGGCCAGGGTGCAGGAGACGGTCACGATCAAGCTCCTGCGCGGCACGGAGTCCGACATTCTCGCCGACGGATCCCTCGACTATCCCGATGCGATCCTCGAGCAGCTCGACGTCGTGATCGCCAGCATTCATCGCCGCCATCGCATGAGCGCCGAGGAGATGACCCGCCGGATCGCGCGGGCCATGGAGCACCCGTGCTTCAAGATCTGGGGGCATGCCCTGGGCCGGCTCATCGAATCCCGTCCACCCGTGGAATGCCACGTGGAGGAGATCCTCGATGTCATCGCGCGCTCTCGCGCCGCGATCGAGATCAACGGGGATCCCCACCGCCTCGACATGGAGCCACGCTGGGTGCGCGCGGCCCGCGGGCGCGGGATCCGCTTCGTGATCTCCACGGACGCTCACTCCGTCAGCGAGCTCGGGAACCTGCGATACGGCGTGGCCATGGCCCGCCGAGGCGGAGTTCCGGCCCGCGAGGTCCTCAACACCCTCGACCCGGTGGAGTTCGCGCGCGAGGTGTCGCCAGGCCCGCGGCCCCGCGGCGGGAGCGACCGATAGGCATTCTTACCGCTTGCGACGTTTTTTCCCGGTAAGGCCGAGGGCCCGGCGCGACACCCGCGCCCCATGTGCACGTGGATGCGAGCACATGGGCAGCTCCTCCGAGGCACGGTCCTTGCTCCCTCAGCATCACGTTCGGCTGTGTCGCTGCTGACTCATCCGAAGGAGGAACCCAGATGACCGACGAGAGCCGCACGCGGCAAGTTCCCGGGGGGACGCCGACGAAGGCCGAGGTGGGCACCAAGGCGGCCGAAGGCGCAGGGATCGGCGGCACCATCGGCGGCGTGGTTGGCGCAGTGCTGGCGGCGGTCGCGACCACGGCCGCCATCGCCATTCCTGGCTTCGGGCTCATCGCGGCGGGACCGATCGCAGCCGGACTCGCGGGAGCCGGCGCGGGCGGACTCGCGGGCACCATCGTGGGTGCCCTGGTCGGCGCAGGAATTCCGGAGGAGCGCGCGCGGCTCTACCGCGCACAGCTCCACCGTGCGCGGCTCTACGACGAGCGGCGGAGGCAACGCGGCATGCTTCGGAAAGCGCCCCCGCGATCCAGGGCCGCCGCGGTACAGTTCGGGCGCGAATGGAAGAGCCACCGGGGCGGGACCATCTACCCGTAACGCGGCTGTCCGGGCGGGCGCGCAGAGGGCCGCGCCGCGTGGCCGGTCGCGCCGCGCCCGTGTCGCACCGGCAGGCGGCGTTCCGGACGGCGACAAAGGATCGCATCATCCCGCTCGGCGTGAACGTGGTCGAGGTGGCGCTGGCGGATCGGACGGTCACCCTGACCAATCTCCTCAAGCCGTTCTGGCCTCGACTGGGGCTGACCAAGGGTGATCTGCTGCAGTACTACGTCGAGGTTGCCCCGGTCCTGCTTCCCCATCTCCGGGATCGCGCCATGGTGATGAAGCGGTATCCCAACGGGGCGGCCGGCCCCTTCTTCTTCATGAAGCGGGCGCCGACGCCGCGCCCGAGCTGGATCGACACGTGCTCCATCGAGCACGCCTCGGGCAGCGTGATCGACTTTCCCATCGTGCAGGATCTGGCGTCGCTCCTGTGGGTGGTCAACCTCGGTTGCATCGACCTGAACCAGTGGTACGCGCGCTGCGACGACGTCGACCGCCCCGACTATCTGCACTTCGATCTGGACCCCGTGCCCGGCGCCACCTTCGACAGGGTGAGGGAGGCGGCCCTCCTGCTGCGCGATACTCTCGAGGACCTGGGCGCGCCCAGCCATGCGAAGACGTCCGGCTCCAAGGGCATCCACGTTTATGTGCCGATCGTGCGGGGGCCAACCCAGAAGAGCGTGTGGCAGATCGCGAAGACCTTCGCCCAGACCCTGGCTGCGGCGCGTCCCGCTCTCCTCACGGCCGAGTATCACGTGGTGAAGCGACCGGCGGGCCGCGTGCTCGTCGACTACAACCAGAATGCCTGGGGACGCACGCTCGCCTCTGTCTACTCGGTCCGGCCCACGCCGGGAGCCTCCGTGTCGACGCCCCTCGAATGGAGCGAGGTCGAGCGCGGAATCAAGATCGAGGACTTCCGCATCGACAATGTCCCCGCGCGCGTGAAGCGCACGGGCGATCTCTGGGCGCCTCTCCTCGCCACCCGGGGACGATTCCGGCTCGACCGTCTGGCATGAGCCTGCCGCTGTCGCCGCCGTACCCGCTGATGGAAGCGCGGCTCGTCGAGCACATCCCGGTCGGAGCAGAGTGGCAATACGAGCCCAAGTGGGACGGCTTCCGCTGTCTCGTCTTCAAGGACGGCGGCTCCGTCGAGCTGCAGTCCAAGTCGGGTCAGCCCCTGGCTCGGTATTTCCCGGAGGTCGTGGAGCACGTGCGATCCGTGCCGGCGGGCGTCTTCGTGCTTGACGGCGAGATCGTGGTCCCCGTGGACGGCCAGCTGTCATTCGACGATCTCCTCCAGCGGATCCATCCGGCGGAGCGACGGATCCGGAAGCTGGCCCAGGAGCGGCCGGCGGTCTTGATCGTCTTCGACATGCTCGTGGATCCGAGCGGCCGCTCCCTCGTGGACTGCCCGCTCCACGAGCGGCGGCGAGCGCTCGAGGCCTTCGCGCGAGAGAAACTGGCGGCGGTCAAGGACGTGCAGGTGTCTCCCGAGACGACGGACATCAAGGTGGCGAGGGGATGGCTGCGCATGGCCGGCGGCTCGCTCGACGGGATCGTGGCCAAGCGCGTGGACTTCGAGTATCGCTCCGGCGAGCGGACGGGCATGCAGAAGGTGAAGCGCCAGCGCACGGCGGATTGCGTGGTGGGCGGCTTCCGCTACGCGGCCAAGGCGCGCGTGATCGGATCCTTGCTCCTCGGGCTCTACGATGGTGACGGTCTCCTGCATCACGTCGGCTTCGCCGCGGGGTTTCCGGCCAGCATGCGCAAGGCCCTGCTCGCGAAGGTGACACCGCTCATCAAGCCGCCGGGCTTCACCGGCCGAGCCCCGGGCGGGCCCAGTCGATGGAGCACGCAGCGGTCGGGGGAGTGGGAGCCGCTCGCGCCCAGGCTTGTGGTCGAGGTTGGCTACGATCACTTCACGGGAGGACGCTTCCGCCACGGGACCCACTTCCTGCGCTGGCGGCCCGACAAGGCGGCGCGTCAATGCACGCTCGACCAGGTCAAGGTGGCGGCAGCCTCCGCCTCCTTGCTTCCCTCCCGCGCGGTGACCGGCTCCCGGGCGACCTGACTCGGCCGCGGCCGTCCTGCGTCGGCTCCGTCTTCCCGGCGCCTCCCTCACCACCGCCTGGAACAGTCCGTGGGTTTCCCTCGCGCTCTGAGCTAAACTCGCCGGAAGACGTACGCTCAGACGGCCCCCGGCTCTACGCTACCGGGTGCTCGCAAATGATGCGGTGAGGAGCCGTGGATGGGAGCACGTGGGACATACAGAATCTCGTCGATGGCGGCCCGGCTAGGGCAAGAGCGGGCCGTCCCGGGGCCCAGACCCCCCCTCCTCGCCTTCGGCGTCCTGAGCTTTCTCACCCTCGCGGCACTGCCCGTGGCCGCGGCCGGCCCGGAGCTCACGCAGGAGTGGCGCCGGTGTCGTGGGGACGAGGTGAGATCCTCCGAGGTGGCGATTCAGAGCTGCACCGCCATCATCAGATCGGGCCGCGAGAAGGGAGCCAGGCTCGCCGCCGCGTACTACAGCCGTGCCACCGCCCACCGCGTCGATGGCTGGTACGATCGCGCCATCGAGGACTACGATCAGGCGATCCGGCTCGATCCCAAGCATGCGATCGCCTACAACGATCGCGGCACCGCGTATAGCAGCAGGGCACAGCCGAACCGCGCCATCCAGGATTTCGACCAGGCGATTCGGCTCAACCCGAAGCTTGCCTCCGCCTTCAACAATCGCGGCAATGCCTACAGCAGCCGCGGCGAGCTCGATCGCGCCATCCAGGATTACGATCACGCTCTCAAGCTCGAGCCCAAGTACGCCTTCGCCTTCAACAACCGGGGGAATGCCTATCGCGCCAAGGGTGAGCTGGACCGGGCCATCCAGGACTTCGATCAGGCCATCCGCGCGCACCCGACATACGCGCTGGCCTTCAACAACCGAGGGAATGTCTACAGCAGCAAGGGCGAGCTGGACCGCGCCATTCAGGACTACGACCAGGCGATCCGACTCGACCCCAGGGATGCCTCCGCCTTGAACAACCGAGGACTTGCTTACAGTCGAAAATTGCAACCGGCCCGCGCCATCCAGGATTTCGACCAGGCGATCCGGCTGGATCCGGCCCTCGCCTCCGCGTACAACAATCGCGGCAACGCCTACAGTAGTCGCGGCCAGACGGAGCGCGCGATCCAGGACTACGACGAGGCGCTCCGCCTCGACCCGAAGTATGCCTTCGCCTTCAACAACCGTGGGAACGCCTATCGCAATCTCGGAGAGGTGGACCGGGCCGTCCAGGACTTCGACCTGGCCATCCGCCTCGAGCCGAACTACGCGCTGGCTTACAACAACCGCGGCAACGCCTACAGCAGTCGAGGCGAGATGGCCCTGGCCATTCGGGACTACGACCAGGCCATCGCCGTCGAGCCCAACTATGGATTCGCCTACAACAACCGGGGCCATGCCTACCGCATCCTCGGAGAGCTGGACCGGGCGATCCAGGACTTCGATCAGGCCCTCCGGCTCAATCCCCGGGACGTGCTGGCCTTCGAGAACCGAGGGATCGCCTACAGCCTGAAGGGCGAGCTTGATCGGGGGATCCAGGACTTCGATCAGGCCATCCAGATGAATCCGAGCTATGCGACGGCCTTCCACCATCGCGGTTCCGTGTACAGCCGCAAGGGACAGCACGACCGGGCGATCCAGGACTTCGATCAGGCCATCCGGCTCAATCCGATGGACGAGACGGTGTGGAACAGCCGCTGCTTCGCGCGCGCCATCACGGACCGGCTCGAGCTCGCCCTCGCGGACTGCAGCCAGGCTCTACGTATGCGCCCCGAGTACGCCAATGCCCTCGACAGTCGCGCCCTCATCTACCTGAAGCTCGGCGAGATCGACCGGGCCATCGCCGATTACGACACGGCCCTGCGCCTGGATCCGGGCAAGGCGCATTCCCTCTACGGCCGCGGCCTCGCCAAGCGGAAGGTGGGCGATCTCGCGGGCGCCGAGGCCGACCTCGCGGCCGCCACTGCGCAGGCGCCGCGGGTGGCGGAGGAGTACAGCACGTATGGCCTCCGCCCCTGAAGGCGGTGCGCTCCAGTTGACAGTGTCCGGATCACCCCCTACGCTCCTGGAGACGGGCGGATAGCTCAGCTGGAAGAGCACGGCCCTTACAAGGCCGGGGTCGCAGGTTCGAGCCCTGCTCCGCCCACCACTTCACACCACGTATGACCCTACCCGGCGCCGTCACCAATCGTCGCGAGGACCGGGCGGTCAGCAGCTCCTGGACCTCACA
>WNFX01000590.1_pt1 | contig 36685 bp, 36 predicted proteins | sample 5400111 | NCBI WGS metagenome assembly WNFX01 (sample SAMN13153363, study PRJNA577476) | soil metagenome | isolation source: 40 cm soil or saprolite under grassland replicate 1 | place: USA:California | collected 2016-06-15
GGCTTCTCCCGTGACCACCCATGAACGATATCGGCAGCCTGCGTGAGTTCCAAGACCTCATGTGACCTTTTGAAAATCTCATCAGGATCGCGTCGGGCCAGGTCCTCAAAAACTTTGGTTAGCGTTGTGGCAAGTTGCAACCGTGTAAAATCGCCGAGTAGTTTTAACCGTTCAGCAAGTTCTTCCGCTGGCGCCTTAGAATCGTTTGGCGTGGGAGGTGCGCGCCGTTCAGGTTGTGAGATGACTTCGTTGCTCACTTGGTGATCCTCCCGTCAAACGTGCGTTTAATCTCATGGACTTTCCGCAGTTCAGCGGCAGTCAGCGGCGCAACGCGGTTCTGCGCCACGAGAACGCGCAGCTCGTCCTTCGTGTAAATCCTCCAGGGTTCTGCGCCAGCCTCGACCAGAGCCGCGCGCGTGCCGTGGTTCTCGGCAAAGAAGAGCGTTTCCTGGAGAATTTGACTGAACACCGGGACAAAGGGCAATTTGAGCAACGCCAGGAGTGCAGGCTTATGCGCTTTGAGAACAGGCACGAAGTCAGGCGACACGCGGTCGCCGGGGATCACATGCAGCTCGTTACCGTGCGCTTCGAGCTTCAACCCGCGCCGGCTGACTTCCTGAAATACAGAGATCGGCGCTTGCGTTGTCATAACACCAGTGGTGAAGCGCTCTGTGCCGCTGCGGGGACCTGCTCAGCCGAGGTTTTTGCCGCCTCAGATTTTTGGAATACCCCCTGATGGTCACTGACAGAACTGACAGAATCGGTTTTGTCAGTTTTGTCAGCTGGCTCCGGGGGGTGTCTGGGAATTTTTGGATTGGTTTCGAATGTCTGACTGGCAGCCCTGCCAGGTGCGCCCGGTGCCCGGCCGGGAGCGTAAATGGCAACACGAATCCAACCAAGATCGCAGAGAATTTCCGTTGCTGCTTGTGCGTCCTCTTTGCTGGCAAGGCCAGCCCAGCCTTTGCGATAAATCTCCCGCAGGCTGAAACGCTCCGAAATATCGCCGCGCTGCAAATGCTTCGCCAGCTCGCGAGCCGCAGCCGTATCTGGTCGCAGTACTGCGGAGTAAATACGACGTGCATGGGCTTCCAGGTACTCCGCCCACAACAACGCCTTATTCAGCGCGTCCAAAGAAACCGAGCCTGTATCGCGGTCTGCCAAGTGAATCAGCAGCGCGAGTGCGGGAACAAGCTTTCGATACTTCGCCAAGTGTGCCTCGAATGCCGGATGCTCGGTGTCGCTGCGCAGTTTCTTTTCCAATTCAGCACGCCAGGCATCGAAACAGGCTTGAGCTTCATCGTTGAATCGTAGGAACGGAATACCATCTTCGGGTTTTATCGCGGCAACAGCTTCGGCAGTGATGTTGTCGAGATATTCAAAGACAGCGAACGCATCGTTCTTCGCTCTCGTGTCCGGCCAACGATCAACGTTGTGCCACTCTTTCGATACGTCCGGCCATACGAAAAGTTGTAACCGTTGCAGCAAACCATCGTTGCCCGTGCCACCGCGTACCGCGTCCCGCACGTAGGCCATCAGCACGTCGGGTTGAATGCCGCCGAGAATGGAAAGCGTATTTGATGGAATCCTAACTGTGCCGCGGCCAATGCGGTCATAAGTGAGTTCCCCTTTGCCGTCCCACATTTCGAGAAACTTTGCGCGGTCGCCTGCCCGATCTTCGCGATCTAATGATCGCAGGAAACCGGAAAGCTCATCGCGGGACAGCAGCAGGCCGCTGGGATTTTCTGACAGTAGCTCCCCCAGTTTTTCAATTGTGGAATCGTTGACTTCGTAACGCCGGCAAACCGGCTTTTCGCGCGCTTCTTTCAAGTGCTTCTCTGCTTCAACGCGAGCATCATCCTTCTTGTTATCCTTCAGATGTCTCTTGATCGTTTCCTCTACGAGCTTTTTACTCTGCGCGCTCAGCATGCTGTTGATGTCATGTTTCCGGCTTTCCTCCTCGTATCGCTCCAACGCTGCGGCCACGAGACGACGCAATGGTACGAGAGCTTGTTGCAGGGAAGGCGTTTTCAGCAGTCCAGGCCGCCCGACAATGCAGCCCCACAAGTTTGCAATTTCAAGCCAGTCATCATGGCGCTTTGGTCTTATCCCAATCTTGCGCCCGAGAACGGAACCAAGCGCGATCATCGCTCCGATAGCTGGGAAATCTGGCGGACATTGCATCCGCTCCGCGATATCCTTAATCCACGGTCGCAGAGTGTCCGGCAGACAATCGAAATCGAACGGTGGCACAGCGGGCATGTCCTCTGGCAAAGGTTGCGGCTCTTGCCATTGGGGAGCTTCACCAGGCTTGACGTGTTCCGCCTTGCCGATTCTTGAACGGAGTTCGTGGTTAATTCCGTCCAGGATTCCGCGACAATGATCGTGAAAGCAGTGAACCGTTGGCACATGATCGAAGTCGATCTTGCAGTCACGCTCGCCATCAGTAGTGGTGTGCACGTGCTTCCCCGGACATTGGACGAAGCCGCTCAGTTCCGATTCCCACTGAATGTTGCCTAACAACTCTGTAGCGATGCGCTGCCGCTCCGACAGATTGAATGCGCCATTACTGGAGAACTTCGGCTTCTCCGGTTCCGGCAACGGCGCAAGCTCGATAGCATTCTCGTTGACGTAAATCTCCGGGTCGTACGACAGGAAACACAGACGCGCCGGGTCTTTGCAAGCCTGGTCAATGTTAATCCCGGTCAGATCGCGCACGTGCTTTTCTGCAGCGCGGAAGCTTCCCGCGTGCTTCGACGCATCGGCAGGAACACGAAACACCCCTTTCAGTCCATCGCCGGATGGTGAGAGAAACACGGCGACGACATACGGACTTGCCTCAAGCTTTTCGCGAACTTCTGGCAACTTATCGCCTAACGAATCAAGATCGACGCCGAGCAAGCCAGGATGCTCGATCAAACCACTGTTCTGACGTTCCTTAAAGCGGCCACTCCACGTTACGCCTGGCAAGTTCTTTTTGTCGGAATCTATTGCCCGCTTTGCGGCTTTGCGGTCGCCGGTTTGGGAGAGCACACGACTAAACGTCCGGCGAATCGTTTCAACCTTGGGCCTTAAGGTTTTGCCACCATTGCGAATCGCCCGAATGACTAGTTCTATGCTCACATCGCGCGTCACCGTGTCACTGGCGTTTTGCACCATTGAAATCATCCCCGGCGTCATGCTGTCCCCTCCACATGCTCGGCATAAAGCCGATTGATTAAGTCCTTATCCAAGATTCGGAATCTTTTCCGACGCAACAAGATCTTGACGACGTGCCGCTCAAAAGGATCGAGCTTGGTGCACCTTTGGAGCTGCGCCAGACGCTGCCTGATGAACCTTCGCATTTTGGGTTGTCGTAGCTCGCGCCCCGTGTATCCTTCGGCGTCGTCAGTTTTGAGCGCGGTGTTGCAGCCGCGCTTTTCTTTTGGCGGTGCCGGCCTGTTCATTTTGCCGCCCTCCCGTCCATCTGCGACGCGAGATAGCCCCTGATGGAATCAATGCTCCAAAGCCGTTTCCCGCGCGCTGTGCCCCGTCTGCGCAATGAGACGCCTTTAATCAGGCCGAGCTTGTGAAGCTCATAAAGAAGTGACCTTCTTAGGCCAAATCGCTGGAATGCGCTAGGTGAGTCGCAGAATTCAGCATCGCTTACCGGTGATGCTGTTACCGGTTTTGTTGTGACCGATGTCGTTTTCATCGGTCAATAAAGTATCCCTCTGTTTGAGGGTGTCAGCAACGCGCCGCTTCGTTAGGCTCGATAATTCCTGGATTTTTCCCTACAGCACAGAGCGACTCCGCCTACAGTTCCAAAACAGTCTCCCTACAGTTCCGCTGCCCTGTCCTAACGCGCTTTCAATTGCCGCCAACGCTTCCGTTTCGGCTTTGTCTTGAGGTTCGCAGCGCGTTTGTCGCGCTGCCTGCGGAATCTAGCAAGAGCAAGAAAGTCGTTAGGCGGCACGCCTTCGCGTTTCCATTCATCGAGCTTCTGTTTGCCGCGTTCTTTCCAATCGCTTGCATCCGAAACGAGTTTCACCAACGACTTGCGCTGCTCAAGGTCTCTCTCTGTCGCGCGCACGTCTGCGAGCTGCTTTCCAATCTGTTTGCGCGCGCCGGCATCAACGTTTTGCCAAGCCCGCTCCTGTTCTCCTATTTGACGGCGAATGTCTGCAAGCTCGGTCTCGATGCGCCGTATGTCGTAACGCTTCGGATTCGAAGAAAACTCTTTCTTCCACACCTCGCCGATGTCATCCCAGTAAGCCCAAAATAGATTGTCGAAGGCTTTCTGTGTGGTGTACACCTTCCAATCCACCTCGATGTTTCGGCCACTCTCCGCGTCGAAAAGCTTGATCGGTTCCGAATCGCCTTCCCTGCGCTCGCGATTGCAAAGCTTCTTGAACGGAATCCGCGAACCTTGCAGTTTGCGCTCGACGACCTTCTCCCCGGCCTCATGGCTTCCGTCGTGCTGTCGCAAATACTCCGCGTCGGTTTGTGCTCGCAACACGTGTTCGCTCGCCTTCTCAATCAACTGCCACGCTGTGACAAGAAAACCTTCAGGAGCGAGGGTCGCTATTCGCGATCCCATTTGTTTGTTACGTTCGTCGTTCACTCGCTTCTTTTCGGATTCCGTCACTGCGGTCTGAATGTCGTGCGCGTACTTCTTATCCTCGACTTCCCACTTGTTTTGTAGTTCCCTCTTTTGGAGATCGCACAGCTTCACCGCCAGTTGAGCCACCGGGTAGCTCTGCTGAAATTCATCAAGCTTGATCTTAAGCTTGCGCGGCCACTGCTCACCTGTCGATTCGTTCTGTCCGTCTTCCGATGTAGGCTTCATCTAATATCCCTTCTTTTGCACAAAAATTTTCCGCACCCCTGACGGTACTTGGCGATTCTTTCCTCACCGGGCCTTCGACCGCCCCCCGGTGCTTCGCTTCCGAATCCGCACCTCGGGCGGTCGCAACCTTGGGCGCCGGCGCTTGTCGCTCGCGCCGGCCAGCGTAGGCCCGTGGTCCCTCCAACTGAACCGTCAACCTGGATTCCGTCTTCATCCCCTGGTTTCCTTATCAGAAAAGACTTCAAACAACAAGGTCGAATATCGCCGGAAATCAATGGACTTGTTATGTGAAACTGTTATGCAGTCGATTGTTGGACTCGTTCTACGAGGGAAACGGACGGTGCCACAGTCGAACAACCAGTTCGCGCCTCCGGTTTGCAAGTGAACGGCAGCTCCCGCGCCGACATCAAGGACCGTAATTTTTGCAACGAGCTTTTCGGGCCAATGCGGATGTTCGACGTAAAAGTGCCCACCGGGAACATGCGCGAGGAATTGCACGATTCCCATGACAAGCTGCGCCAGAAGCCAGTTGGCATTATTGAAAATCACTGCAAGCCCGGGGAGAAGCGGCGTGGAAAGAAGGGAAAGAAGCGCGATCGCGAGAATGAAGAAAGCAACCGGTACCACGATCAAATTCGCCACCAAAGAAATCGGTGTAACGATGTAAAAATACCAAAGCACCAGCGGCAGCGAACCGACCCATGCCGCGAGGGAAACGCCGGTTCCGCGGCAAAGCCATTCAAAGGCGGCGTGCATCTGACGTCGCGTGCCGCGCAACAGGCTTCGTGGCAGGAAAGGATCGGAAGCGGTCCAGCGCTGCAAAAATCCAGCAAATGGATCGGCAAACAATATGATGGCGGCAACGACCGCGAAGGAGAGTTGAAAGCCTGTCGAAAAAAGTTCGTTCGTATTCCAGCAGAGGAGAAAGAACGCCGCCGCAGCGAGGCTGTTAAGAACGAAAACCTTGCGTTCGAAAAACAAGCCGCCGACCAAGATCGATGCCATTACCGCGGCGCGCACACTGGGGACATGCAGTCCGGTGATCGCCGCGTAAAAGAACAGCGATGGAATAATGAGCGCAGCCGCCCACTTGCGCGAGAGGCACGCGACTGTTGCCAACATCCACAGAAGTGCTGCGACAATTCCTACGTGCAGACCAGCCACTGCGAAAAGGTGGACGGTGCCGGTCTGCTGAAATGGCTCCTCGATGTCCTCTGGAGTTTCGTGCCTGATGCCAAGAACGATTCCACTAAGAAAACTCTGTACCTCAGGCGCTGCGTCCAAACCGCGGCAAATCGCATTTTGCATCCAAGTGCGCGACTTCTGCGCCGCATGTAAGATTGAGTTTCCACCACCATGCCGAATCAGTGCGCCGTCCTCAGGATAGCGAACGAAGAGGAGCCGGCGAACATCTTGACGCGCGAGGTAGGAGCGCATATCGAATTCGCCGGGATTTCGCGGAGGCGCGATGATTTCCGCAATTCCAAAAAGCTTCAATTCATCGCCGAATTCGGGCGTGCTTTTCCAACGCACCTGCCAGACGGCGCGCGTGGATTGTTTCCTGCCTTCGAATTCAATTGACTTCAGCCTAAGCAGAAACGTCGCAAAACTGCTGGGCGCAACCTTTGGCTCAGTGATGACGCATCCGGTTACTGTGGCGACTCGTGGTCGACTGCCAAGCTCATCAGCAAGTTGCTGGCCTTCCGTATTGCTCGTCTCAAGGTTGTGCTGCAGGAAAAAGCCAAACCCAACCATGACATAAGTCACCAGCAGCGTGGGTCTGCATGCGGCGATGACAATGCAGATCGCCAAAATGATCGTCACCGTAATCAAGGCGGTGCCAGGAAGGGGAAAGATGTCGGCGATGATAATTCCTATCGCAGCCGTGAGCGCCAAACCAACAAATGGCTGACGCGGCGCGTTCAGGAATTTCATCCATCGGCTTTTCGCTTATCCGGCCTTGGCAAGGCAAGCTGCAATCGCGGGCGGCGGTCCGCCGAGATATTAAAATCAGGGAAAACGCCAAACGCCCCGCTCAACGTCCAAGACTGAACGCTCAACTGTCTGAGTTGGACGCTGGGCGTTGAGAGTTGAGCATTGGACGTTAAACCCTTTACGAAGATTTGGGACCTGGCACCAGGAGCATAGGACGAGTGCTGTGTTTCAACACGCCTTTAGTCGTGCTTCCTACCAGCAGGTTATACATGGCGCCGTGTCCGTGTCTGCCCATCACAATCATATCGGCATTAAGCGCATCGGCCTGATTCAAAATTTCTTCGGCCAGTGTGCCAGTCGGCTCATGTAAACTGACCTTGATACCGTCCTGAGCGATCTCTTCTTGCCATTTAGCGAGGTTCGACGTCTGACCTTCATCCTCTGGGATTGTTTCCGGCATCGATTCAGAGCCTGGAACTGGCACACCCGACATCGGCGCAAGCTCAGGCATACCCGCAAGGCCATAGCCGAGTGTGCCTGGCGTCGCTGCCGCAGTGAGTTCTTTTACGTGAAGAAGATGGATCTCCGCACCGAGAGCCTTAGCCAACTGTCGGGCCAGATCGATCACCGGCGCTGTCACGTCGGAAAAATCGATTGGAACGAGAATGCATTTCATGTTTGCGCCATTGAGCTTAACTGGCGCGTCGCGCTATCTCAAGATCGTGACGCCGGCAATGCTGCCGTGATGCAGACAATCCTGTCTGCTTAGCAGGACTCTCCAGCACGATTGCCTGCGTCACGAGCGCGCCGTAATTTCCCTCGTGCAGGATCTTTTCGGAGAAGACGAAGATGTCGAAGTCGAGCGCGCCGCTAGTGCGCCGCTTGCCACGCGCATGCGCCCGCGATCGCTCGATGAACTCGTCGGCCAGGAGCACATCCTGGCGCCTGGCAAGCTGTTGCGCCGTGCCATTGAAGCCGATCGATTGCCTTCGGTGATTTTCTCCGGGCCGCCCGGCACGGGCAAGACCACATTAGCCCGAATCATTGCGGAGGTGACGCACGCAAAGTTCAGCCGGATCAGCGGCGTGGAAAGCAATGTCGCCGAGATGCGCCGGGTCATCGCTGCAGCCGTGAATCGTCTGCGCACGTCCGGGCGAAAGACGATCCTGTTTGTTGATGAGATCCATCATTTCAACAAGGCACAACAAGACATTCTCTTGCCAGACGTCGAGGCAGGGACTCTTCGCCTCATCGGCGCGACCACCTACAATCCGTTCTTTTATGTAAACAGTGCACTAGTGTCGCGATCGCAGGTTTTTCGACTTGAACCGCTCACAGTCGAGCAACTCGAAGTGTTGGTCGATCGCGCATTGGGCGACAAAGAGCGCGGACTTGGAAATTACAATGTGAAGATGGACCAAAACGCGCGTCGGCATCTCGCAAAGCTTAGCGACGGCGACGCGCGCAAATGTTTAAATGCGCTCGAGATCGGCGTCCTCACCACGCCGGCAAAGGGAAATAACGGCGCAATTCATTTTACCCTTCAGGTTGCCGAAGAAAGCATTCAGCAAAAAGCCGTCGTTTACGATCGCGCCGGCGACGCGCACTACGACACGATCAGTGCGTTTATTAAGAGCATGCGCGCATCAGACGAAAAAGGCGCGATGTACTGGCTCGCTAAAATGCTGCATGCTGGCGAAGATTTCCGTTTCATCGCACGGCGCATCGTCATTTTCGCCAGCGAGGACATCGGCCTCGCCGACCCGGACGCCCTGCGGCTCGCGATCGCGACGCAACAAGCGGTGGAATTTGTCGGCATGCCCGAAGCGCGAATCCCTCTGGCGCATGCCACCGCTTATATGTGTCGCGCTGCGAAAAGTCGGGAAGCGTACGATGAGTTGAATGCCGCGACGGAAAAGGTGGAAATGGAACAAACCAGACAGGTTCCGGAGCATCTTAAGAACAAAGATTTTCCGGTGAATCCGGAAAGCTAACCACGAATGCACACGAATGGACACTGATGACAACGCCGAGATTCGCGGTCATTCCTGTCCATTAGGTGGTTAGAACTCCCTGTCTTGGTTCTTGACAATTCGGCGAGATTTTCCGCATACTCAATGTCGCTAAACGGATCTGAATCGGGCGGAGGACATTCCCCGCTGGATTCTTCGCCTCTTCCAGACCTGCAACCGCGAGAATCAACGCAGCGGAGAAAAAGAAAAGAAAGGAAGAACCATGAATCCAGTGATTCAATTCAAAACGACAATTCTGCCATGTCTCATCGCCTTTGCGCTCGTCTGCTTCGGGCTTTCGCCCGCTAGTAGGGCCGTAACTCCGCCTCCTGACGGAGGCTATCCCAACCACAACACGGCTGAGGGAGACTTTGCGCTCTTTAGCGCCGACGTCGAGGCAGGCAACGACAACACGGCAATCGGTTTTAGTACGCTTTATAGCAACGTCGGTAGCTTCAACACAGCCATCGGTTCTGAGGCGCTTTATAGCAACACAGCCAGCCATGACAACACGGCCACTGGTTCTTTTGCGCTTCATACCAATACAATCGGCAATGAAAATACGGCCACTGGTGCTGGTGCGCTGCTTCGCAACACAATCGGCAACGCCAACACCGCTACAGGTGTTGCGGCGCTTCAGAGCAACACCACCGGCGACTCCAACACGGCCACCGGTGTTGCTGCGCTGGCACTCAACACAACCGGTAACAACAACACAGCCAACGGTGTTGGTGCGCTCTTCAACAACAGAATTGGCGTCGGCAACACCGCTAGCGGTGAAGAAGCGCTCTCGACCAACACTAACGGGTTTAACAACACCGCCATCGGTGTGAGAGCCCTGACCAGCGCCACCGCGAATGGAAACACTGCCACCGGTGCCAACGCGCTCCTCAACGACAATACCGGCGCCGACAACACCGCCAACGGTTTTCGCGCGCTCTTTAACAACACAACGGGCAGCCGCAACATCGCCTTGGGCTTTAATGCCGGTGCAAATCTCACCACTGGCGACAGCAACATCGATATCGGCAATGCGGGAGGGGCGGGCGACGCGGGAACGATCCGCATCGGTGTGCAAGGAACCCATACCAGAACCTTTGTTGCTGGCATCAGTGGAAGCCCAATTACGGGCACAAACGTTGTTGTAAACAGCAACGGACGCCTCGGTACGCTAGCCTCCTCGCAACGTTTCAAGGACGATATCAAACCGATGGACAAGGCTAGCGAAGCCATCCACGCGCTCAGACCGGTCACCTTCCGCTATAAGCAGGAACTCGACCCCGAGGGCATTCCGCAGTTTGGCCTCGTGGCTGAGGACGTGGAAAAAGTTAACGCCGATCTGGTGGCTCGCGACGATCAGGGAAAGGTCTATACGGTGCGCTATGAGGCGGTCAACGCGATGCTGCTCAACGAGTTTCTAAAAGAGCATCACAGAGTCGAAGAACAGGACCACAAAATACAGGAACAGAAGGCGAAGATTGCTCAATTAGAGTCCACGATAGCAAAACAGGAAACAGTTGACGCGCAGCAGCAAAAGCAAATTGAGGCGCTTGCTGCGGGCCTACAGAAAGTGAGCGCACAGCTTGAACTGAGCGAACCTGGGCTGCGCCTGATCAACAACGACTATTAGAAGATTTGTAGGGCGTTTGTGTCAGCCCCGAATGCCTTCGAAGTTAGCAGTAAGAGCTCTCTGGCACAGATATGAGCGAAGTTCGAGGCGGACCAGTTGGTCGTTTTTTGCGATTGATTCGTTTTTCGCACACAATTTTTGCGCTGCCATTTGCTCTCGGGGCGCTCATTGTGGCCGCGAACGGCTGGCCTTCATTGAGAATTTTTGTTCTGGTTGTCGTCTGCATGGTGTTCGCGCGTACCGCAGCGATGCTTTTTAATCGACTGGTTGACTGGTCGCTGGACCAGCGCAATCCCCGCACGGCTTCGAGGCATCTGCTTATCTCCAAGTTAGGAGCAATCGTGTTGCTTGCAGTCAGTTCTGGTGGCTTTCTCCTTGCGGCGGCGGCAATCAATCGATTGACTCTGATTCTTGCGCCAGTTGCGCTGGCTCTGATTTTTTTCTATTCCGTCACAAAACGGTTCACGACCGCAACGCACTTCTTTCTCGGCCTCGCGCTGGCTATCGCACCCATTGGCGCATGGATCGCGCAAGCTGGTCGGATCGATCTTGCCCCAGTTGTGCTCGCGGCAGGTGTAATTTGCTGGGTCGCAGGGTTCGATCTCATTTATGCGACGCAGGATTACGATTTCGATCGGCGTGAAGATATTCGATCGCTTGTTGTGAAACTTGGAATCGTGCGAAGTCTTCGCCTGGCGCAGTTATTGCATCTTCTGACATTTGTGGCGCTCATCGCTTTCGGCGTGGTAGCGCAGCTTGGTCCGGTTTATTACTGGTCGATGCCGCTCATTGGAGCGGCGCTTTTTTACGAGCACAGAACCGAGAAGCTGGATCTCACTGGGATCAATCGCGCTTTTTTCCAAAGCAACGCATTCGTGAGCGCGGTTTTCCTGATTGCTGTCTGTGTGGACCGATTGTGTTAGATCGGATTTTGTAGACGCCGACCTCTGGGCGGCGCGGTGCGCGCGGCATGAACAACCTCAGTGCCGCGCTTCGCGGAGCGAAGCGTCTACAGGAAAGCTACATCGCGTTTAACATGGCGACGCGCCGCTCATGCCGGCCGCCCTCGAAACTCGTTTCCAACCAGATCCGCACAATCGTGAGCGCCAGATCTTCCGGAATCAGGCGCTCGCCGATGGAAAGCACGTTGGCGTCGTTATGTTGCCGCGACAGACGCGCCGACTCTTCGCTCCAGCAAAGCGCGCAACGCACGCCGTGGACTTTATTGGCTACCATCGCTTCGCCGTTGCCTGATCCGCCGAACACAATACCGCGTTCACATTCGCCACGAGCGACTGCTTCTGCCGCCGGGCGAATAAAAAGCGGATAGTCGACCGGTTCTTCGCTGAATGTGCCGAAGTCTTTAACCTCGTGTCCAAGAGTGCCGAGCAGGTCTTTAACTTTTTCTTTATAACGAAAACCGGCATGATCCGAGCCAAGCGAAATTTTCATAATCTGTCATTCCGAGCGGAGTCGAGGAATCTCTAATTGTTGTTTCGAATCCCGTCGAGCAGAAAAGACAATAGCCAGAGATGTCTCGACTTCGCTCGACATGACAATGGCTACCCGCCGTGCAGTTTCGCCAGTTCTTTCCAGATTTCGCGCTCGCGTTCGCTAAGTTTCTTCGGCACGTTGATCTGAACTTCGACGTAGAGATCGCCACGCTTTCCTGAGACTCCCGGCAAACCTCGTTCTCGGAGGCGAAACCGCTGACCACCCTGTGTGCCTGGTGGAATTTTCAGGCGCACTTTCCCTTCGAGAGTGGGCACGAGCAATTCACCGCCAAGCACTGCCCGCCACGGTTCGATCTTCACCTCATGAATCAAATCGCTGCCTTCGACCGAAAAGTCGGGGTGGCGCGCTAGCCGGACGCGCAGGAACAGATCGCCGCTTTTTCCTCCGCGCACGCCGGCTTCTCCCTGACCAGCCAGACGGATTCGCTGGCCCTCACGAACGCCACGCGGGATTTTGACCTGGTAATTTTCGACTTTGTTTGAGCCGGCCCGACGCAGCGAGACTGTTCGCGTGGACCCGTTCAGCGCTTCTTCCAGTGTGACCATGATGTCGGCTTCGACATCGGCCCCGCGCTCAGCTGTCGCCTGACGTCCGCCAAATCCACCGAAAGCCGAGCGGCCGCGGCCTCCGCCGAAAAACGCTTCGAAGAAATCGCTGAAGCCGGTCCCGCCGAATTCGAATTGAACGCCGCCGCCATCGCCGCCCCATTGATAATATCCGCCTTCCGCCGGTTGCGGACCCCATTGTGGGGGCGGGTGAAATCCGCCCGGTCGATCCCAATCAGCGCCGAGTTGGTCGTATTTTTTCCGTTTCTCTGGGTCGCCCAATACCTCGTACGCTTCGTTGATCTCCTTAAATTTTTCCTCGGCGGCCTTCTTGTCCTTAGCAACGTCGGGGTGGTGTTTGCGCGCCAGCTTGCGAAAGGCGCTGCGAATCTCGTCTTCGCTGGCCGTCTTCGGCACGCCGAGCGTCTCGTAGTAATCTCGGAATTGTACGGGCATTCGCCCTCAAGCTTGTGCCTCCGCTCGATTCGCGCAACTTTTTGAATGATGCGTGAACTGGGCAAATTCGTCGTCATCCTTGGGGTGATCACAACGCTGGTGGGGTTGGTAATGTGGGGCGGGTTTGCGCCAAAATGGCTAGGACGATTGCCCGGCGACATTCGGATCGAGCGTGAACATTCTGTATTCTATTTTCCCATCGTCACCTGCATTATTCTCAGCATCCTGCTCAGCTTGCTATTATCGATCTTCCGGCGCTAAGTGGATCGGCATCTCCGAAGACGATGGCGAAAAACTCGCCGAAGGCGCAGTATTCTAGCATCGTGGCCAGGATAAGTCGGCAGCAATTGCTAGACCAACATGTCGCTCAGCTGCAGCGCTGCCGTCGGTGTCCGCGCATGAAATCCACGCCGGTCTCCGGTGGCGCAATCGCGAGCGATGTAATGATCATTGGTCAGGCACCCGGTCCACGAGAACCGGTTTTGCAAAGACCGTTTGCGCATACCGCTGGCCAGACACTTTTCCGCTGGTTCGAAGAATTCTGCCGCATAAACGAAGCCGCGGTTCGGTCGAAAATTTATTTCGCCGCCGTCTGCCGCTGTTTTCCCGGAAAAAATTCTGGCGGCACAGATCGCGTTCCGGCTCCGGACGAAATTCGCAACTGCGCTTCCTGGATGGATAACGAAATCGAAATTCTGCGGCCGCGCCTCATCATTCCCGTCGGTCGGCTGGCTATCACGCAATTCATCGATTGCGCGAAGTTAGAGAAAGTTATCGGCCGCAAATTTCGCGTTGAGCGTGCCGGGCATCGCTTCGACGTGATTCCGCTTCCGCATCCCTCCGGCGCGTCGCCCTGGCACAAGATTGCGCCGGGAAAAGAATTGCTTGGACGCGCGCTGAAACTGATCGCACGTCATTCAGCTGTCGTGGCGAAGGCGGCGAGCGAGAGCTACACGATTGCAGAGATTGATTAGGGCTGATTTAGTGCGTGACCTGAACACCATGGCTGCACAGCGAAAGCCTAATTTGGTTCTTTTCCTGCCCGACCAACAGAGGGCGGACACAATCGCATGTTACGGAGGCGTAAATGTGCACGCACCGAATCTGAACAAGCTTGCCTCTGAATCAGTAGTCTTCGAGCGCACGTACGTCACTCATCCCGTTTGTACGCCTTCACGTTCTTCACTCATGACAGGCACCTGGCCGCACATCAATGGCTGCACGCGAAACAGCGTGCCACTGGATCGAGGATTCCTTGTTTTCCCTGAGTTGATGGGAGACAAGGACTATCGCACGGCATACATCGGAAAGTGGCATCTTGGTGAGGCGGGCCCGATCGGACGAGGATTTGAGGAATGGGTTTCCATCGACGACCACGGCGACTACACAAATTTTCTCGTCTCAAAGGACATGGCGCCCGACAAGTCAAACGGCCGATTCTCAGAGCTAGCCATCAGCAGTCTTCCGATTGAACTGTCGCGGCCGAAGTTTCTTGAGGCACGCGCATGCGAATTTATCGAAAAACATCGCGGCGATCCTTTCATCCTCGTTGTTGGTTTTGTAGAACCGCATTCACCTTACAACGGACCTCTCAACCATGAGCATCCGCTTGACGAGATCGAACTCGATGTGACGGCGACTCTTCCTGCGAGTGAAGATATTCCGCTGCGCTACCGGTTGATGCGGGAATGGCAGCAAGCGGAAGCTCTCCTCGACCGGGAGCGATTGCCCACTCAATTGTTTTTTGGCGTCTCCCCTGAGGAGTATCGGGATATCAAGCAGCGTTATCTCGGCCTGGTTACACTAGTCGATCAAAGCATTGGGGCCATCCTCGCCTGTCTTGAACGATGCGGCTTGACCGACCATACGATTATTGTGCACACGAGTGATCATGGCGACAGCCTGGGCGCGCATCATCTTTTCGGAAAAGAAACAATGTTCGAAGAAGCTACGCGGGTTCCCTTCTTAATTCGGCTCCCTGGTCAAACACGTGCCAAAACTATTCCGCGCTCCGTGAGTCATATCGATTTTGTTCCGACGTTGCTCGACCTGCTTGGCCAGCCAACCCATCCCCAGTGCGCCGGCAAAAGTCTGCTGCCGTTAATCAACGACGACGCAGTGCCATCAGGGAACGTCTTTCTGGAGTGGGCGCCAAACCGGACCAAAGTAAAAAAGGGCACGAAATTGGCTCGACGACGCATGATCAAACGCGCCGTCGAAGAGTCTACTCGAACGGTTGTCTCCCCAGAAGGCTGGAAGCTTTGCCTGCGCGACAAGGACTTGAACGAGCTATATAACCTCAAGGACGATCCCACGGAGACGCGCAATCTTTGCGTGGACCGACAATACGCGTCGGTGATTTCTCGTCTTACCGGCGAGATTCATCGCTGGCAGGAATCCGCAAACGACAAGCTCAAATTCTGATTCGGAGCTCAATTTAAAGAAAAAGGATAAAGAGGCCAGCGATCATCAGCGCCAGCATCCAGAATAAATCGATGTTGAACCAGGCGTGCCGCAACAGACCGACACCCAGCCTTTCATAAACCAACATTGCCACCAAGCCGGTTGCGAGGAGGTAGCCAAAGGTATGGACGGCGATTGAACCGGTCAGCAGAGATGGTGAACTGACATTGCCGAATCCAAAACCGTGCATCGAATGCATGTGTGAGCCTGTTGGACTCGCAGCCGTTCCAGGCGGCGCATCGGCTGATGTGAGAAATAGTGGGACTAACATCAAACCTGCGCCGTGTGCTGACGCCATGATGAAGGACCACAGGGTTAAATCGCAAAAACCCACTCGCATGCCTACCCAGTTGGGGTGGCGCGATCGAAAGAGACGATACAATCCAAACGCAAACAGAATCGCCGCAGCGGCAAACTTCAGAGTTGACTGGGGCAGGCTGATCCGAGCCACGAGAACCGCCCCGATGATAATTCCAATTGAAAGCGCGTGCCCCAGTGCGATCGGCAGTAACGCACGAAGCACCGCTGCGCGTTTCTGTTCCTGCAGTCCGAGCGCCACGGCGAAGAGCCATCCCATGGCTGGGTTCAAGCCGTGAAAAAGACCGAGCGCAAATACCACTAGCCAGGGCCAGTGGTCGCTCACGGAAAACAATACGAATCGCTCGACGAATCGCCTCCTTCGAGGCGGATCTGATGAATACGATAATCGCTGCTCTTGACAAAAAAGTTTTCCTCGACGGCGATGCCGCCTTGCGGGCCGGCGTCAAGCTTGACCATCCAACTGCCCACACCGTCAGGATAGAATTGCTCGTCCCACGCGGAGTAAAGCGAGTTCGTGAAGTAGACCCGTTTTCCGTCGCGGCTCACTTCCACCATCTGCGGTCCGCCAGCCAGCGGCTGCTTCGGATTCTTTGGATGTGGCGTCCGGTTGACAATCCCTCCGATGCGCACCGAGCCGGTCTTCTTCGGATTGAATGGATCGGACACGTCGTACTGCGATATCTCCCCTGTTCCCCAGCAGGAGACGTACAGAAATTTATCGTCGAGCGACAAATCGATGTCCGTCACAAGCGGAGGCACGGCTTTAAAATCTTTTAGCAGCGGCGGCAATTTTTCTGGGTCGGCCGGTTCAGCCGGAATTTCGATCACTTTCTTTAAATCCCATGCTCCATTGCTGCGGTGCCAGAGCCAAATCGACGCCGATAAATCTTTGAGCGAAACAACAACGCCGCTGAAACCGTACGCTTTGGTCGGGTCATGCGCGGGACGCATCTCCAGCACCATTTGCTGTTCTTTGCCCAAATCGAGCGCCTGCACATGTCGGCGGCGGCGCAAATCCCACACGTGTATTTGATGTCCATATTTGCCGCCGAGGAGCAGGTCGGGTTGCACGCCGTTTTCGATCATATTCGGCGTGCCCCATTCGCTGCTCAGCAGCGTATCGAACCCCAGATGCCACCAGAAATCGTAATGTAAGAATTGTGGGCCCCGATTCATCTCCCACTGACCCAGGATTTCGAACGTCTCACAATCGAGCATGAAAATGCCTCCGGGGCCGTCGCCATTGGGTGCTCCAAGGGCGCTAACGTAAATGCCTTCCGGCCCACAATGAATCGTGTGCGGACGCGAATAATTCGCGCGTGCAAAAACTTCTTCAGGCTCGATCACTTTGACGATCTTTGGTTTTCGCGGATTGGGCTTGGTGTCGATGATGTGAATACGTGAGGAGCGCAGCCCAGGCACGACCAGGTAACGGCGCTCGACGTGTGGATGCGGCGCATAAGGGCAAAGCGCCGAGCTGCACGCGTTCCAGCCGAAATGATGCAGCTCATCACCAAATTCTGGCATCTTGACCTCGCCTTTTTGCCGGCCATAGGTGCGTGAGTTTGGATCAACATCGACTACGAAAAGCGCGTCATTGAGTCTGCTTCCGGGCGGATTAAGCGCCGCTACGAACGCATATTTTTCCGGTGGCCCCTGCATGGCCAGCCGCGGTGAGGGATAAAACGTCGGGTCTGGTTTTAAGAGTGGCATAAGACCTTTCTGCTTGGGTTGCATCTTGAATACGCTTCAAATGCGAAAGCTCAAGCACCAATCCAACGGCATACGGAAACGACCTCAGAAAAGTGACGTAACTCCTAGGGCCGTGTTGTTGCGCCCAATGGTCTTGTTAAGGAGAGCCTAATGACCGACTGCTGTGTTAACGCTCAAAAACGATAGCCGTGCAGCTCGATTTCTTTGGCAAACGCTTTTTCCACGATTCGTCGTTGCTGATCGTTGAAGATCTCTTGATACGGTCTGCGATCGGTCCGGTATTCGGACTTGGCTTGCACACCTAGCGTGCCTTCGAACGGAATCTTTAATTGTGAGAATATCTTGCCAAGCTCGGTGAGCAGATTCTCATAGCGCAGAATACGATCCACGATGATTTTTCCGGAGCGATCTGTGTACCGGAAATAGTTAATGGGGAATCGGCCGCGGGCCAGATATTCATCGAGCGAAAGGGAACCGCCTTCGCGGGCAGCATGCATGTGGTAATGAGACAAAACTTTGTCCCACGGATTTCGTTCCATGCAAAACTTGAAGTAGGTGGTCCAAACTTCGACAGGAACGCGCTTTTGTACCTCGGACGCCGGCATGTGACGGTAAAATTTCTCCCGGCTGGTGATTGAATGTCGCAACGCGGAGAAAAGTTTGCCTGGCCTTTGGAGAATTTCAGGAATCGGGTTAATGAATCCCTCGTAATTACGGGGTTCATGTCCTTCGACAGGCGGTTCGATCGGCGTTACGACGTCGGTGGCGCCACAGTGTTTTGAAAGAAAGACCTCAATGCTCGTGCCCGCGGTCTTTGCTGTCTTGATAAAGATGAATTTGTATTTGTGGGACAGGATCATGGAGCGTCGCTGCGTCGCGCCAGCAACAGGTCGCACGACTGATAAACAACCGCCAGTATTCGCCTAATTTGGCAAGCGCCGTAAAATAGCCTCACGATCACGCGCTGATGATTTCTTTTCAGAAACGTTTTCTCTTCGTTCACATTCCAAAGACAGCGGGTAATTCGATTCAGAGCGTCCTGCGGGATTACTCCGAGGATGAGTTAGTGGCTTTGCGCGGAGAACAGGACGGGGTCGAGCGCTTTGGCCTGCGCAATCCTAAGTACAAAGTTAAGAAACATTCAACGCTTGCGGAGTATCGGGCGGCCCTTGGCGACGCGGAGTTTGGGAGGCTCTACAAATTCATCTGCGTACGAAATCCGTGGGACCGAATGGTCTCGTATTATTTTACTCCTACGCAAAAAGCGGAAGTCTGGAACCGGAAGAAGTTCCGAAAGATCATTTCAAGCGCTCTGTCGGTCGCAGATTATCTCCGGTTAGATCAGGGCGAAGAAGATCCATTCGGTAACGTTGATTACATCATGCGTTTTGAGAATCTCGCCGATGATTTTCGCACCGTGTGCGCGGCGTTAGACATCTCGCCAATGAAGCTGCCGCAGTATAACCGCTCCAACCGCGAACATTATTCGAAATACTACGATGACGACCTTCGCGAGTTGGTGCGTGTGCGGTTTGCCGCTGAGATCGAGCGTTTTGGCTACGCGTTCGAGGAGCAGTAAAGTCTACAATTTCCCGAGGGTCACGTATTCCCCGTCGGGATGGCGAAACCATTCAGGCAATTCAATCCCCGCAGCGATCATGCTCTCGTAACAATTTTGCGTGATCACACCCCGCCGAGTGCTCTCTCCGAAAACCGCGAAATTTTCCTTGGTCACAAATAACCGGTGCTCGGGCAACTTCGGGACGTCATTTTTCAGTTCGTCCATTGCTTTTGCGCTGGGAATTTCGTTCGGCAGATGAGTGAAGAGGTACCGAAGCACTTTGGCGCGCAAGATTTGATGAATCCATATTTGGAACCAGGCTTTTCGCTCCAAATAAACATCGCCAAATGGATTCTTAATTTTACGCGGATAGAGAGTCAGCCTGGGGTTATTCAGCGTCGCCCGGCATCTGCAGAATAAAAGACTGTCTACTTCCGGCGAACGCATGGCGTGAGAGATCAGGCTCGCAATTTTATCGGTGATGAGCTGGATGGGGTACTTGTCATCCACGCACCAATAAATCCATTCTTCATCGTCGATCTCCGACAGCAAATGCAAAACAGTGCCCTTAATATCCGAGGGGGCCGTGAGATATTTGACCCGTTCGGTGTCCACTCCGCCTAACTCTTGATAAGGAACATGAAAGACGAACGGATGATCCGGCCATAACCTGTCATACTGAAAAATCATGTGCTCCGTAATCGCTCGATAGCGATCACACGTGAGCACGATCGCTTTTATTTTATCCGGCGAACTCATAGCCAAACCGCTCTATATCGACTTTGAACTTGTTCGCGATGATGTCCCTGGTTCGCGGCGTGTAGTATTCAGTGTAATGCCGCGCACGTGGATTGGCTCTTTGATGGGGCAGGTTCTCGGTCACACCGAGTTTCTTCGCCACAAAAGCCCAGTCCTCGTCGAGCCGTTCGAATTTCCCGATGAAATCGGCGAGCACATTTCCATTCGGATCGACGAACCAATCCAATTGGTAACGTTGCGGGGATGAATGAACGCAGGTCGCGCTGCTGTATTGAATCCAATCGACAAATTCGTCGAACGTCATCTTATCTCTGACTTGTAGCGCCTCAGTGCGCTCGTAAAGAGAGACAACGCGGTCCCACGGATTGCGAACGAATCCGAATTTGAAGTAGGTCTCGAACTGCTTGCGTCCGATTTCTCTACGGCGCTCTTCCGAAAGCAACAAATATAAGGCTGCCAGAATCCGGTTCTTTCTTCCGCCGTAGCGCGTCCAATACATCTCCATCTGGTTTTTGATCTGCCATAGATTCAAATGTGGTTTCCAAGCCTTGCCGAGAATCGCTCTGACACTAGTCGAACCCGTCTTGGGCACTTCTACGAAAATGCACTTGCACTCATGAGAGATCATAGCCGGCGGCGTGTCATTGTACATTGAAAAATCTCGCAGGCATTAGAAAGTGGTGCTCCGCGGAGGGTCGGTAGCTCAATTGGTAGAGCAGCCCCGAAAGCTTTCGGGGTTGGTTCTGCGTTGAAAATTTCTCGAGCCAATCCAAACTGAAGCTCTGCGCAGGGTCGGTAGCTCAATCGGTAGAGCAGCGCCCTTTTAAGGCGTTGGTTCCGGGTTCGAGTCCCGGCCGACCCACGCTCTTATATGGCTTGGGTTTACATCTTGCGCGGCGCTCGGAGGTATTACATCGGTGCGACCGACAACCTTGAGCGCCGAACCGCGGAGCATAGACGCGGCAGCAATCACACAACGAAACGGTTCGGAGGCCAAATCGAACTTGTCGTGGCGAAGGAACTCCCGTCAATGGCCGAGGCACGCAAACTCGAGCGGACTCTAAAACGAAAAAAGAATCCGCGACTCGCAATTTCAATCTTGCGCTCCGCCAGTTAACCGAGTAGCCCCGAAAGCTTTCGGGGTTGGTTCCGGGTTCGAGTCCCGGCCGACCCAGGAAGTTTCTATGGCTTGGGTGTACATCTTGCACGGCAAACAGCGATATTACATCGGTGCGACCGATAATCTCGAGCGCCGCACCGTAGAGCATAAGCGCGGTAGCAATCACACAACGCGTCGCTTCGGTAGGCAAATCGAACTAGTCGTTGCGAAGGAAGTTCCATCAATGGCCGAAGCGCGTGCGCTGGAACGGACCCTTAAGCGGAAAAAGAATCCGCGGATTGCGATTTCAATCTTGCAGTCGACCAATTGGTAGAGGAGCCCCGAAAGGCTTCGGGGTTGGTTCCAGGTTCGAGTCCCGGCCGACCCAAGAAAATTTTGGGGCTCCTAATTCGTGTTCATTCGTGTCCATTCGTGGTTAACGCCGGGAGCAAATCGTGTAGCGAATTCTTTGGCCGCTCCAATCGAAAGATCGAGAAACCAGCGACGCTGGCTGCTTCCCAATCTCGTTTCGGGTCATCGCCGACATGGAGGACTTCACTTGGTTTGAGATCGATAATTTTCAGTGCGCGCCGGAAAATTTCCGGATCGGGTTTGTCCGCTCCAATTTCGCTGGAGATGAAAATGTGCGCAAAAAATTTCGAGATACCGACGTGCTGAAGAATTAACCGCAAACGCCCATCGAAATTTGAGATTACGCCGAGTTGAAAACGCGGCTGCAATTGCTCCAGGACGGCAGGAACCTCAGAGTAGAGTCCGCAAACACCCGGCTCCGCAAAATGTTCGTAGGCGAGTTCGAAAAAATTATCCCGATCGAGTTCGCTTAATGAGGGCGCGACCTGATCAAGGACAAAACCCACAAGCTCACGCCACCAATCCTTGTCATCGTTCTCGCGGGGGCCAACGATCGCAGCGCGGGGCGGCATTTTTTTCCAAGCCGAATAAAACGCGTCATCGAGCTGGTGCGCATCGAGCGTAAGGCCTATCTCACTGCCCACCAACGCGTAGTGATGGCCGACCGTTCCGTTCAAATGAAACAGCGTGCCGACTGCATCGAAAAAGATCGCTTTGATCATGGGAACCAAACGCTCGGCGTTTAACGTTCAACGTCCAATGCCGAACACCAAGTCATCATTTTGCTTGGCAAAATCGTTTAATGCGCGTTGCATGACGTCGAGCGATGAACGTTGTTGACGAATCGCTGGCTTTGCCGAGGCGGACGCAATCAGCCGGCGAAGAATTGGCGAATAGTATCAGCCACGGGATAGGGCTTGTCGGTGGGATGATCGGCACGCCGATTCTTCTCCTGGCAGCGTTTCGTCATGGCAGCACGTCTTTTCTAGTCGGCACAATCATTTTTGCCGTAACCATGTTGCTGCTATATTTGGGATCGACGCTTTACCATGCCTGGCCTCACACGCGCGCGAAATTTTTTCTTCAAACACTGGACCATTCGGCGATTTTCTTGCTCATCGCCGGAACGTACACGCCGTTCGCGCTCGGTCCGTTGCGCGGCACTGGTGGCTTAACCATGCTCGGCATCGTCTGGGCCCTGGCGCTCTTCGGCGTCGTCATGAAAACAACACGTGGCACGCTACGCCATCGGAAATTTGCGATGACGCTGTACCTGGGGACGGGGTGGCTTGGACTCATCTTTATTCGTCCACTTGCGCTGGCAATCCCGTGGTCGGCAGTGCTCTGGTTAGTAGCAGGCGGCATCGCTTACACGGCAGGCACTTTATTTTTTGCGAACGAGCGACTGCGCTATGCGCATTTCGTCTGGCATCTGTTCGTGCTTGCGGGCACATCATGCCATTTTGCGGCCGTGCTTACATGCGCAGCCTAACAGCGCCGTGGCGCGCTTTAGGCGTTGTATGAACAAGCACGCACTGCGTTGCATCAGTTGGACAAATTCGCGTGGCGGGCGGAACAGTTGGAATGCTGCCGGTTGAGCACAACGATCCAGTCAACGCAAAGATTCTCGCAATTTCAGAGGACAAAATCGAAGGATTCGTGCGCGAACCATTTGAGGAAATCGCGAACCGTTCGGGTGTCAGTGTCGATGTTGTCATGGCGCGGATTGCCGCGATGTTGCGCGCGGGGACGATTCGGCGTGTCCGGCAAACTTTGCTTGCAACGAACCTGGCTGAGGGCGCTCTAGTGGCGTGGAAAGTTCCCGAGGACAAAATCGACGCCGCCTTCGACTGGATGTTTCAGCACGACCCTTTTTCGGGACATGTTGTGTTGCGCTCGACGGACACTGCCAGCGCCGGATCTGATTACAAACTCTGGACTACCGTAAAGGCCCCCCAGGGCTTTTCATTGGAAGCACATTGCGAATTATTGGCCAAAAAAGTCAGCGCAGAGCGTTTCCGCCTCATGCCGGCAAAGGGAATTTTCATTCTCGGAGTGGGACACGTTCGACGGAAAACGATTGATCCGGGCAGTAAGGCAGATCAACCGGCAAAAATGATTCCCGTGCAGATTGTCAATCTGAGTGAGCGCAAGTGGAATGTCCTCATCGCGCTTAAGCGCGAATTTGCTCCGGAAGAAATTGGACCGTCGCCGTGGGTTGCGCGTGCAAATGAAGCCGGTATGCCGGTGGAAGAATTTTTTTGCGTGGCGGAAGAATTGAATGCGCGAAAAATCATAGGGCGCTTTTCAACCTTTCTGGAACATGTCAAGCCGTCAGCAGGCGGTGTGCGGGTCACCCGATTCAACGCGCTGTTTCATTGGGCGGTGCCGCACGGTCGTGAAATTGAAGCGGGCGGCGAAGTTGGCCGTCACCATATTCTCACACATTGCTACTGGCGCGAAGCCGGCCCGGAATTCAAGAACGTCAACATCATGGCTGTGGCGCACGGCACTGATAAACAGCTATTACTGGATCACAAAGCCGCTATCGATCGACATCTTCACTCCAGCGGCGTCCCGGTCTCGTACACAAACGTTTTTTGGGGCGGACGCAGCGAGATCAAGCCATCGGAGATTTCGCCACACATCTATTGCGATTGGCTCTCAGAGCAGGTGAAAAGTTAGTGAGTTACAGAGTTGTAGCCGCGGGCGTTGACCGCGGCAGCGCTGTGTATGAATCGTGTGAGCGAGCCGAGCTCAGCGCGCTCGGCTACAGTCCCGCGCTCGCAAACTTTGCGCGATAAGTCCGATCCAGCTCCCGCAAAAGAGCAATAGCGAAGTTTTGACGATCGATTTGTCTGCCAAGCGCCATGGCAAGGGAAATTGCCCTGCTTTGCAGCTCCTTCGGAAAATCTTCGCCGCATTGATTTACATTCACTCCGATACCGGCGATCGCCAGATGTGGCGCCTTTTCTCGCGCGCGCATCTCGACCAGAACGCCGGCGACCTTCCGCCCATCGATTTGGACGTCATTTGGAAGTTTAATCGTAGGTGTAACAGAAAATTCGTATTGAATTGTATCGGAAATAGCTTGGGCTGCCCAGGCAGTGAGTCTCGGTGAACTCGCAAGGTCGATCTCCGGTCGCAAAAGAATCGAGAACCAAAGTCCTTTTCCAATTGCCGATTCCCATCGATTACCACGCTGACCGCGCCCGGCGGTTTGATGTTCAGCGAAGACAACCAGCCCCTCCTTTGAATTTGCATTGGCGACTTGCAAAATCGCATCGTTTGTCGAGCCAGTTTGCTCGAGGACAATGATCTCCCGGCCGATTAGAGCACCGCCGATACCGGCCTGCAATTCCTGAGCGACCAGCCGGTCTAGCATCTCAACTCTCAGCCGGGCACTTGGGTGATTTCCAGGCCAATATCGACAGCGCGCGCGCCATTCGTTAGGCCACCGATGGAAATGTAATCGACTCCCGTTGCTGCGATGCGCTTCACATTTTTCAGCGTGATGCCGCCGCTTGCTTCAAACTGAATATTGCCCTTCCTCAGGGCGATAGCCTCTCGCATCTGGGCGGGCGTCATGTTGTCGAGAAGAATGACGTCGATGCCGTCAACTTCGGCAAAAGCGCGCGCTTGCTCAAGATCATCAGCTTCTACTTCGATGCGGATGTTTGGTCGCTCTTTACGAAGTTGATGAATTCGATCGGCAAAACTGGAAAGCCCTCCAAAGCTCGCCAGGTGATTGTCTTTCACAAGGACCATGTCGTACAAGCCAAAGCGATGGTTAACGCCACCGCCGGCGACCACTGCAGCCTTTTCCAACGTCCGCAGCCCAGGCGTGGTTTTGCGTGTATCCAGAATCTTGGCCGGGTGGTTGCCAACGGCATCAACAAATTGACGTGTAAGCGTTGCGATGCCGCACAGGCGTTGCAAGAAATTCAGCGCGACGCGTTCCGCCTTTAGAATCGAACGCGCCAACCCTCGCACTTCGAGAATAAGGTCGCCGGCGACAACTTCATCGCCCTCGCGGCGAATAACCTGGATGTCTATGGAAGGGTCGACCCGTCGAAAAACTTCCGCGGCGGCTCCCGTGCCGGCCACGATGGCATTTTCACGCGCTGTAATGCGTCCGGTTGCATGAAGCGTCTCCGGCACGAAAAAATCAGTCGTGATATCGCCCTGGCCGATGTCTTCCTCGAGAGCTGCGGCAATGGGATCGTAGTGGTCTGGCTTCATCGAATTGGTTAAGCGCTGACGTGACGAAACGGATCGCCGACACACACGGATTCAAAGATTTCCGGGCCAGCAAGAGACGATAGGCTCGAAACTGAAGCACGTCTATCAAACGCGACACAACAGGAGGTTCCCGGCAGAGAATTGCTCAAATAAAAAAAGATTCGGGCAGCGCACGCTAAGGAGAAACAACGAATTTAAGAAAAACGTGCAACCACCCGAATCGCCTTAACCTGTTGAGTTTGACAGTCCGTAGCGGCGCGCGTTCAACTTTTTTACGAAAAATCCGTGTCTGAACGTTAGTTACTGGAAGTCAGGCAATTACCGATCATTTGTAAAATCCTCAGTCACTACAAGAGGTTCCTCTGAGCACTGTTCCCCGCTCGCGCTGCTTCGTCGCGGATCTCTTGGAGCAGCGACTTAAATTCACATTGCTCCAGCGCACGGATCAGGTTGGGATAATCGGGTTCGATCCGAAGCTGATCAATCTGTACGGGCAATTCCAAATGGCAATCCAGATCGACCATTTTTCGGTTTTCCAAAATTTGATCGCGAGAGTTAGCGAGCTTCTCGCGAGTTCGCGCACTTTTCACTTTGTCGATGTTGGCCAGCAACGCCTCGAGTCCGCCGAATTCACGAATTAAGGCGGCAGCGGTTTTGCGACCCAGGCCGATCCCAGGGATGTTATCGACTGAATCGCCGGCCAACGCCAACACATCGCCGATGAGATTCGGCGCAACCTCCCATTTCGCAGCGACCTGATCTTCACTAAGCAAGGCGAACGCGTCCTTTGGCGAAGCAAGATCCGCCTTTGCAGTCGTATAAACTTTTACGCAAGGGCCGACGAGCTGGTATAAATCCTTGTCATTGGTTGCGAGAACAACTTCCATTCCAGATCGCTTGCAGGCGGCGATGGCGTAACAGCCCATCAGGTCGTCGGCCTCTGTGTTAGGGAGGGAAATATTCTTGAAACCCAACCAGGGCGTGAGTTTTTGGATAAAATCGAGCTGCGGGACCATCGGCTTAGGCATTTCCTTGCGCGTCTCCTTGTAGGCAGGCTGGAGCTTCACTCGGCGCTCTGGCATTCCTTCGTCCCAAAAAACCGCGCCCAACTCCGGTTGGAGATGCTTAAGCATCAGCCGCAATGTTTTTGTGAAGCCGAAAATCGCGTTGGTCGGTTCGCCCTTGGAATTTGAGAGATTCGGGATAGCGAAAAACGAGCGATAAACGTAATAGTGGCCATCAATAAGCAGCAGTTTCATCGTAAAGACTGATAAATGGATTGTGAATGCATGACACAGGATGATCAAGGTGTGACCGAAGAATGGATCGTGCGCGTTGACGGTAGAGAATACGGCCCTGCCAATATCGACACACTGCGGGAGTGGAAAGCGGAAGGCCGCGTGCTTCCTGCAAACGAAGCTCGCCGTGCGGATGCCGAGCTTTGGACTTTGGCGGCGGAGATTCCCGGGCTATTTCAGAGACAGGCGCCGGGCATAGCGTCGGGGCCGACACAGCCGACAGCGCCGCCGGTACCGCCTCGTGGCTTCGGTCAGATTTTAGCCGAGACGTTCCGGACATATGCAAAGGGCTTCCTTCAATTCCTTTGCCTTACGGCACTCGTGGTTTTGCCTTCAGTGTGCGGGCAGCTAGCCGCTATGTGGACGCAGACTGTGCAGGCTTCGAATGCTGATCTACGCGTTATTGCTGCTGGGGGCTTTGCTTTTTTGATGTTTATCTTCTCGCTGGCAATGTGGCCCATTTTCGTGGCTGGGGTTCAAATCCTCACCGTTGAAATTGCGGCCGGGCGCCACACAGGATTTTTCACTTTGCTCAATGAAGCTGTGCGGTTCTGGCCGCGGGTCGCGGCGCTATGTGTCTTCGTCTATGGCGTTTTCTTCCTGCTGATCGTATTTGCGTTGCTGATCGCAGCAATGATTGTCGCTGGGGGATCTTCGTTACTTGTGATCTTTCTCGCGCTCGCGTTGCTCGTCCTGCAGGTTTGGATGTTCGGGCGTTTTTTCATCAATATGCTTTTCTGGCAGCAGTTTGCCGTCCTGGAGAATGCCGGATTCATCGATTCATTGCGCGAAAGCAGAAATCTCGCGCGCAGCGGACGTGAGCTTCCATGGTTTCAACGGCCCTTGTGGCGCGGCGTTTTTATTGCGTCTCTCTGGTTTGCATTTGTGCTGGTGATCGCGCTGGTCTCGGGATGGACGACTCTACAACAGTCTTTTAACGATTTAATGACGACACAAGATCCTCAAGCGCTCCTCCAAAAACTGACTGAAGCCCAGCAAGCGCGCGGTTTTGAGGTCTCAAGTTTTGCTCTAGGCCTATTGCAAAAAATTCTCCAGCCCTTGGTCGGGATCGCGTTCGTCGTCCTTTATATTAGCAGTCGACGAGAACGCTAGCGCTTGGCAATCGCGTTGCATCAATTCGGGTACGACGCGCCCGCTCTGTCAATTCGACTGTCGACTCTGCAACAGAAGTTGCGCGATTTTGCCAAAGTGACAGCCAATGTAAGTAAGATAGGTGATGAACGAAATGAGTTGAGCGCTGATCAACCAAATATGGCCGCCGCGAGCAATGAACAAATCAGGCCAGATCCAAATCCCGAGCGCGCAGGCGAGATTGACGAAAAAAAGCAAGGGAACGAGCACCCAAATGTTACGCAATTGATCGGCTCTGGCGCGCGCATAAAGGGCCCGATCGGCGTCGTTACGCGATTCTGCGATGCGGGCGTGAATCAATCGCATGTCATAGATGAAAAGCAGCCACACAACCGCCGCATAAGTGGCGCTTAGCTGGAACCACGCCAGAGGATTGTCGAGCTGGCTAAAAAGAATCGCTTCGCCTAACGCGCAACCGATGTAGAAGAAGTTATGCCCAAATTCCATCGGCCAACGAATCAGCGTGAGCGTGTGAATGATTGACCGCGACCAAAAGATAAAGATCACACACAACCCTGCGGCGACATAGGGAAACGAATCCCAGTGTCGCATCGTGAAAACCGCTCGAGCATTGTCGGTTAAGAAAAAGAGGGCAACGCCCTGAATAATACTGGCCAGCGTGAGTTCAACATTAATGACGAGCGTATCGAGCTCGCGGCGGCCTTCATTCTGCGGATTCACGACGCGACTCGTAACCGCTCAATGACTAAGATGTCAAGGCGCTCCGTGCAGTGCAATTTTGTCTCACTCTTCTCACTGACCTCGGTTGTGGCCCTGTGCCAAATTTGACACAATACCCTGCAAGGAGACGGCGGCTACTGCCACTTAAGTTATTCATGTGATTGGACCTTATGATCCAACATCCATGCGAGTCTCTTCCTGGCATGGCGCGAGCTATTGGGAATTCCGGAAGATTTTTCAAAGAAAGGAGACTTAAACTATGACTCTAATTCGTTATCAAGCCCCGGAATTGGCGCCGTGGTCCGCAGCGGACCGCTGGAGCAATCTGAGAGATGAACTTAACTCGTTTTTCGAGTTACCCGTCTGGTCGAGCTTCGGACGTGCGGAACAACTCTTTACTGGTTGGTCGCCTGCGCTCGATCTCTACCAGAGCAATGACAATGTAATTGCTGTGGTCGAGTTGCCCGGACTGCGCAAGGAGGATATCGAAATCTCTTTGCATGATGGGACGTTGACTATCAGCGGCGAGCGGAAGCGGGAGAGCAGCAATGGCGAGAAGGCCGAGTCCCGACATGATCGGGATTACATCGGCAGGTTCCGCCGCAGCATCGCACTACCGACTCGCGTCGACGCTACCAAAGTCAGCGCCACTTACCGGGACGGAATTCTGACCGTGACGTTGCCGAAGGCCGAAGAAGTGAAGCCAAAGCAAATTCAGGTCAGCTAATCAATTCAACTAAAGGAGACTTCACCATGAATACTTTAACTCGTGAAAACCGCGATGGCGATCGCGTGCAGACCGAACAGTTTGTTGCACCGCCAGCAAGCGTGATTGAAGCCGGCGACGGCTATACGCTCGAAGTCGAAATGCCCGCAGTAAACAAAGACGGGCTCGACATTTCAGTCGAGAATAACGAGCTCACGATTGTCGGACGGCGATCGCTTCCCGTCGTGGAAGGAACGCTGATCCATCACGAATCGCGTCCGGAAAATTTCCGGCGTACGTTCGAGCTCGATCCATCGATCGACGCAAATAGGATCAGCGCCAAGGTCGAGCAAGGTCTTGTAATGTTGACATTGCCCAAAGCAGAACACGTCAAGCCGCGCAAGATCACCGTTTCCTAAGGTCAGTTCTTAACGAAATGCAAAGGCCGCGGGCCAGAGGTCCGCGGCCTTTTTTAGTTCTTTAACTTTCGTTGATCGCTTTTCTGCTTGGCGAATCGTTCCCCGCGTCGTACTTAGAGTCATCTAATATGGCGGCGAAAACCGAGCAAAAAACCAGCGAAGATAAGGTCACTGCGGCGCGAAATAAGAATCTTGATCTAGCGATTCAACAGATCGCGAAAGATTATGGTGAAGGCGCGATCATGCGTCTTGGCGATGAGAAGATTGTCGATATCGATGTCATTCCTACCGGGAACATTTTGATCGATCGCGCGCTTGGCGTCGGCGGATTTCCAAGAGGCAGAGTCGTGGAGGTTTTTGGCCCAGAGTCCTCGGGAAAAACGACCTTAACATTAACCGTAATTGCGCAGGCGCAAAAACGTGGCGGACTCGCGGCCTTTATTGACGTCGAACATGCGTTGGATCCTGCATACGCAAAGCGGCTTGGCGTGAATCTGGATGATCTGCTGGTTTCCCAGCCCAGCTCCGGTGAGGAGGCGCTGCGGATTTGCGAGACCTTGGTGCGCTCGAACGCTCTGGATGTAATTGTGCTCGATTCGGTGGCGGCGCTGGTTACCAGAGCGGAGCTCGAGGGCGAGATCGGGGACGCAACCGTTGGCGCCCAGGCGCGCTTGATGAGTGCAGCACTGCGTAAGCTCACCTCGCTCATTTCAAAAGCGCGGACCTGCTGCATTTTCACTAATCAAATTCGCGAAAAGATCGGGGTCATGTTTGGGAACCCGGAGACCACTCCCGGCGGGAAAGCGCTGAAATTTTACGCTAGCGCGCGCGTCGACATTCGCCGCATCGGGGCGATCAAGCAGACCGACGGCGTGGTCACGGGAAATCGCACCCGAATCAAAATCGTGAAGAACAAGGTTGCGCCGCCATTCACGGAAGCGGAGTTCGACATCATGTACAACGAGGGAATTTCATCGACCGGCGCGCTGCTCGATCTTGCATTGGAAAAACAAATCGTCGAAAAACGCGGGTCCTGGATGAACTACAAAGGCACCCAGCTCGCGCAGGGCCGCGATGCCGCCAAAGAGGTTTTGAAGAACGACAAGGCCCTGTACGAAGAAATTGAGTCGGCGGTTAAAGCTAGGCTCGACGAAGAAAAGAGCTAGGCCGGAGACCAGTCATCCTGGCTGTACGGCTGCAGGCGTTTTGCCTGCCAGCCGAGCGGTTTCAGGTTCCTGAAATTCGTGTTTATTCGTGTTGATTAGTGGTTAGAAGGATGACCTCGGCGCAGATCAGACAATCATTTCTCGATTTCTTTCGCGAGAAACAGCACACCATTGTGCCTTCTTCGTCGCTACTGCCGGATGCGCCGAATCTCCTTTTTACCAACGCCGGGATGAACCAGTTCGTGCCGATTTTTCTCGGACAACAAAAGCCGCCGTGGCGCCCCCCGCGCGTGGTCGACACTCAGAAATGCATTCGCGCAGGGGGTAAACATAACGATCTCGAAGATGTCGGACTCGATACGTATCATCACACGTTTTTCGAGATGCTTGGCAACTGGAGCTTTGGTGATTATTTCAAAAAAGAGGCGATCGAGTGGGCGTGGGAATTACTGGTCGAACGCTGGAAATTTCCCGTCCAACGGCTTTATGCGACGGTTTACCAGCCCGGCCCGGGAGAGCCGAGTGAGTTTGACCAGGAAGCGTACGATCACTGGGCGCATTTGTTTCGCGAAGCCGATCTCGATCCGAAGGTTCACGTTCTGAACGGTGGCAGGGCCGATAATTTTTGGATGATGGGCGACACCGGTCCGTGCGGGCCCTGCTCGGAGGTTCACGTCGATCTTACGCCGGACGGCGACACGCGTGGCGCGCTGGTAAATAAAGGAGATCCCCGTTGCATCGAGATTTGGAATCTCGTTTTCATCCAGTTCAACGCGAACCCGGATGGCACGTTCTCACCGCTCCCGCAACGTCACGTGGATACTGGAATGGGTTTCGAGCGCGTGACCGCGATTATCCAAGACACAAAGAATCTCACTGATTTTTCAGGTTCGATCTCCAATTACGAGACAGACTTTTTCCGCCCAATCTTCGATGAACTCGAAAAACTAAGTGGCAAAAAGTACGGATCGACGATTCCAAAACAGAAAAGCGCTGGCGAGAACGAACAGGAAAAAATCGATGTCGCGTTTCGTGTGATTGCCGATCACATTCGCGCCCTGAGCTTCGCGATTGCCGACGGAATCATACCATCGAACGAAGGCCGCGGTTACGTTTTGCGTCGCATCCTGCGTCGGGCAATTCGTTATGGCCGTTCGTTAGGCTTTCACGAGCCCTTCTTCTTCAACCTTGTCGATGTTCTCGCGAAAACAATGGGCAACGTTTTCCCCGAAGTGCGCGCGGAGCAATTAAAAATCAAAGAGACCATCAAGCGCGAAGAAGAAGCCTTTAACAAAACGCTGGACGTTGGAATGTCTCTCTTTCAAAAGGCGGTCGAGTCAGTGGAGTCTGCTCCGGCCGTGCTTAAGGATGACTCTTCTCTGCTGGCGGATTATGGCGCCCAGGAATACGAAAAAGACGCATCCGGCAAACTAACTGTATTCCACCACGGGCGATTTCAACGTGATGAACATGGCAACGTCCAGAAGCGACTCAGCGGCGAAGTTGCCTTCAAACTATACGATACATACGGATTTCCTTTAGATCTCACGGAGCTCCTGGCGCGCGAGCGGGGATTCACGGTTGATATTAGCGAATTCGAGAGATTGATGGAACAGCAACGTGAGCGCGGACGTAAGGCGCAGAAAAAAGAAGAAATCGGCGTTGGCGAGGGAAAGCTAAATGTCCCACCAACAAGATTTCTCGGTTACGATTTTCTGGAGACTGAATCGGTTGTCGAGACGGTTTTGCCCGGTACAAAACCGGAAGAACTAAACATCGTTCTCGATCGAACGCCGCTTTACGCCGAGATGGGCGGACAGGTAGGAGATCGCGGGTTACTTCATGTGCCGGGGCACGATCGAACGGAGGTCGGTCAATTGCGTGTGATTGATACACAAAAGCGCGGTGACGTTTTTGTTCATCGGTCCGTGCTGAACGAAGGCCGCGCTCCGGAGCCGGGCGAAGCGGTGCGCGTCTCCGTAGACGCCGATCGACGCCGCGCGATTCAGGGGCACCATACCGTGACGCACTTACTGCATTGGGCGTTGCACGAAGTTGTCTCGCGCGACGCTTCGCAAAAAGGAAGTTACGTCGGACCAAACAAACTAACGTTTGATTTTTCAAGCGCGCCATTGACGAAGCAGCAAGTGCGCGATGTTGAAAAGTTGGTGAACGACAAGATCGCGGAGAATGCGCCGGTTTCCTGGAGCGAAATTCCGTACACAGAAGCGAAAAAGCGCGGCGATATCATCCAATTCTTTGGCGAAAAATACGGAGACACGGTTCGTGTTCTACAAATCGGGGGAGCGCCCTGCGCGCTCAACGGCTACTCAATGGAGCTGTGCGGAGGAACGCATGTAAGATCGACCGGCGAGATCGGTTCATTCCGGATCGTAAAGGAAGAGGCGATCGCAGCTGGAATTCGGAGGATCGAAGCAGTTGCTGGGGACGCGACGCGCGGTTGGGCTACGCAGGAAGCGGCGCGACAACAGGAGAAATTCGAAGCTCTGGTGCGCAAGAAACCTGACACTGCGCCAATGCCTGTTTTTAAGAATGACGCAACTACTTCTGAAATGCTGCAACAGATCGATGCGCGGACAGCGCACCTTGAAAAGATCGAGGTTGAAGTTCGCGATTGGGAAAAACAAAGCGCCAAAACGGCCGAAGCGGAACTAAGAAACCGGGCCGCTCAAATCGCGAATCAGCTGACCGCATCGCATGCGGGAAGAAATTTCTGCGTCGCGGAAGTGCAAGACGGGGATGGGAAACTACTGCAGGCCGTCGCCGATGCGTTGAAGTCGAAATTCAACGGTCCGATTTTTCTCGTCGGCGCGGCGAATGAATCAGTTGCACTGGTCGCATCCGTGCCGAAGGAAATGAGCGCGAGACTTCAGGCGAACAAGTTGATTCAGCAAATCGCGCCGATTGTTGGCGGAAAAGGCGGTGGCCGCCCGGAGAACGCCCAGGGTGCCGGCAAAGACCCCAGCAAGATCGCGGAGGCGCTGGCAAAAGCGCGAGAGCTTCTGAGCTAAATCGACAAACGAGGTTACGGCGTGCTCACGCCTGGGAAACGCCCATTCTTGATCAGGGGTTTCAAATTTTTTCCGTCAGCGGACATTCGGTAAATCGAGTCGTCCTTTTCGCCAGGCTCGCGGCTGAGTAAGAGAACATCGTCGTTGTCGATCCAAACGCCGTCCCAGCCGAAAAGTTTTTTTGGTGTTAGCCTCGTCGCCTTTTGCGATTGGAGATCGAACGCCCAGAGCGCCGGCAACGGCCCATCCCAGTCTTTGCGGCCAGATTCTTCGCCCATGTCGATACTTAAAAGCAATCGCTTGCCGTCTGGAGAAACATCAATCCGACCATCACCGCTCATATCGCCTTTCGGTACGATCTTACCGATCTTCCATTGTGCGCGAACCGCGCCGTCGAGTCCGATTTGATAGATGTTCGTCATGTCCTGGCAAAAAACTGATTGTCCGTCGTGCGCCCAGACCGGCGAGTAACAGGTCACTTCATTTTGAACACCGGGTTTCAGGACGTGAAAATTCGTGCCATCTGAATTAATAGCGACGAGATCCCAGACTTCGTGCGGGCGCGTAGTGAAAAGGATCTGTTTACCGTCAGCCGTCCAGCTTGGGTAATACGAATTCTCGCTTGGGACGTCCTTAAAGACGTTCACCTTACTAGTCGCGACGTCTACCACCGCCATGTGACGCACGTAAGTCGTTTCGCTCGTTCTTTCGACGGTGTTAAACGCGACACGAGTTCCATCAGGCGAGATCGCGGAAAAAATTCCATCGGCGATTTTCTTCTCATTCGTTCCATCAAGATTGGCGACGTAAACGGCGTTATCGCGCTCGAAAGCGATGTGCCGATCAGCAGGAAACGCGGTAGCAGAAAAGCTGGCTAACGCGAAAGCGAAGGAGATCAGTTTTCTCATGGTAATGCGACGGTGATGAAAAATGTCACGGCCAGCGCAAATACCAGGACGATCAGATACGCAAATCCGCCAAAAAGGAATTTGAAAATGCTGATAAACCAGCCCTGGCGATAAACGCGACGGATCGACAAGAAAATTTGGACTGCGAACGCAATCCAAAGAAGCGCGATAATCCAACCCGTGATCGTACCTGGAGCCATGTGGTTGAGTCCGATTGTCGCGAGCACGATTAGCATAACTCCGGTATAAGCAAATGTGTGGATGTGCAGCGCATAAACCAGGTGGTCGATGTAGAAAATGTGGCGGCGAATGTAGAGGATTTTCAAAACAAAAGCAAAGAGCGGGATACAGCAAAGCATCATGTAAGGCAGATTGCTAAAGAGCGTCGCGATAAACAGCCCCATCTTTGTTCCATGCTCACCCATCTTTTCCTTTGCTCGCGCTTCGATCCATTTTTCGAATGGCGTTGATGCGTTCTTATCTGAACCAGACTCGACGCGTGGCCTGTCGTTCTCTCTCGGCTCTGGCGTCGTTTGCCCAGGCTGCTGAGGTTCCTGAGTCGGCGGAGAAGCGCGTTTCAATGCATCCTGAATTCTGGCGCGTACTTCCGGCTGCAAATTCTTCATTGCGTCTTCTATTTTGGTACGCGCGTTCGGCAGAGGATCGCCGTGCTGCAAACGTTCTTGGATTTCGCGACGCGCGTCGGCCGATAGGTCTTCGCGCTTCAATTCTTCTTCAAGCCGTGCGCGCCTGTTAGGCGCAACTTCGACCCCGCCGAGCGCAGCTTCGATTTTTGCCCGGACCTCCGGGGCGAGGTTTTCTCGCTGCAATTCATCCCGAATCTCGGCGCGATTTTCCGGAGAAAGATTTATCGGATCGAAGTGGGCCGACTTGATCGCGTAGTTGACTGCAAAGAAAAAGAGAATGCTTGCGAGAAGATAAAGGAAGGAGCGCCGATAATCGATTGCCGGTTGGCCGCAATTGGCACACCAATGTCCCTGCAGTTCTGCTCCACAATTCTCACAATGCGTAATCGGCGTGCGCTGAATTTTGCGCCGGCCGAAAAATCGCCTCCGGCTCGATGGCGCTTGTTCGATTGCAGAGATCGCCGTATCTCCCAGGACAAATTTTTCCAGTTCATCGGGCATACGAGCGCCAGATTACAAAAACCTTTGTGCGGAGTCTACGCCTTGATTCAAGGCGTCAATGAGCAGGCGTCGACAAAATGTGACGTCGCATTAGCAACGGTGTGGTTTGTCTCATCGCAAAGTTTGCATTGACCCGGCAAAGCAATTGATGACACGATTTCGCGCAGTGGCCCTTCAACTTTTCAAGACTAAAAGTCCGGACCATTTACTGGCTGAAGCGGCCGCGCCCGATCGCCAGTTGAAGCGCGCGCTCGGTGCGTTCGACCTGACCTGCGTTGGCATCGGGGCCGTCATCGGGGCGGGAATTTTCGCGCTGGCGGGAACGGCCGCAGCCGGCGAACAGATCGAGGCATCCCTGTGGAAAACGCCCGTACTCAACTTCATCATATCGCATCTTACTCACTCCGAGCTGGTATATGGACGGCCAGGCGCGGGTCCTGCGGTCATGGCTTCTTTCGTGGTAGCAGCGATCGCGTGCGGTTTCGCTGCGCTTTGTTACGCCGAACTCGCCTCGATGATTCCAGTGTCAGGCTCGGCCTACACTTACTCGTACGCAACGCTCGGCGAGATCATCGCGTGGGTCATCGGTTGGGACCTAATTCTTGAATACGCGGTCGGGAACATGGCCGTGGCAGTCGGTTGGTCCGGTTATTTTGTGCAATTGTGTGGAAGCCTGTTCCATCTGAAATTTCCGCTTTGGTTGGTGAGTGATTACCGAACCGCTAGC